>Ga0207834_1000676_pt1 | contig 11724 bp, 13 predicted proteins | sample LuqExpMetagenom5_FD_187763 | JGI IMG/M metagenome (GOLD analysis project Ga0207834, IMG submission 187763) | Tropical forest soil microbial communities from Luquillo Experimental Forest, Puerto Rico - Sample 5 (SPAdes) | ecosystem: Environmental > Terrestrial > Soil > Tropical forest ...
CAATTCAGGAACTAATCTGATAATTGAACTATTTTCTCTCCTTATATAGAGGAAAGTTATCCACATCTCAGGTGAAAATCATTTAACAATTACCTATTACTTTATCTTTATCAAAATATTTGATTTCTTGAAACTTATATTCAATTTCTTGAGCAACTAAGTAATAACTTATATTTGAAAAAGTGTCATCCATAGCTATGTAAAAACCTTCTTCTTGATTACCGCACATTATTTGATTTAATTTTTGATTTTCAAATTCATTTGCAATTCTTAAGCGGTTTACCGTAAAAGTTGAAGCAGGGCAACATATAAAGGAAACTTCATGAAAGATTATTTCTACATCATGGTAATAACAAAAATCTATACTACCTGCTAAAATAAGTTTTCCGCTTCTATCAAAACGAATAATATAAAAATCCTCTATACTTGTTTTTTCTAATTCATTATTAAATCTTTTTATTATTTCTTCAATTTTATTATGCATATAACATCACCTATCACCTTATATTAAAATCCGAATATTGGGATTTCAATTGAAGGCTTTTATATAGTTTTAGAGGCAGGTTCAACGGTTGGCCTTTGAGTAACTTTGATACTGTGATTAGATAATGCTTGAGTCGCAAGCTTTAATGGTTCCGATGTAGATGATATATTATCTGTAGCTATTCCAGTCGTACATGAACTTTCTAAGCCTTTATTTGAACATGACATATGTAATATAGCTAGAAAAAATATCAATATAATAAAGGATTTTTTCATTTCATTTTCTCCTGTTTTATTTTGTATTATAAAATGTCTTCATTTTCAAAATTGCTTATTTAAGTTCAATAGAACGATACGGGAAATGCAGTTAGTAATACCCAGTGTATTAAAATGTACTTCAGTTTTCCTTGCTGCCTTACCTTTAGCCAATATTGTCTATTAACTTTACTCAAATCTAGTTACCTCCCTTTTTAATTGCAATATATTCTTAATTCTAGCAATATCGTAGTTTTTTATTTAAAATCCATTTATCAACCAATGTATACAAACTAATATGAAAGAAGTCACCGTATTTTATTACTCAAATATACTTTAATTAAAATGAATTTTATGATTATAGTATAAATACCACATAACTCCTTATTGTAGATATGTTAGTATCTAATTTAAAAACAAGAAATGCCTGCTCCGATGAAATAATCGAAACAGGCATAGTAATAGCCTTAATCTCATTCGGTAACCCGGCTGTCATACCTTTTCAGGCTTAGACCCGTGGCTTTGCGTCCGCTGCTTTCGCAACGTTTGCCTTTATCGATGTATAATTGTATAAATTCTGTATGATTTGCTATCCACTACCAATTATATTAGATTGACGTTATTTGTCAATCTTCACTTGATTTTGGTTATATCAAATATTCCTTTAATATCGTAGGCGGGGATTAGCATAATATGATTCAACACTCTGTCCTATTTTGAGATACCTAGTATTATGTGAGGCACAAAGTGGTCCCCTTGCTAATGCAGTTAGAGAAGGAAAGAGAATTATCAAATTGACTACCGCCTCCATGCGACTTTTCCTTCAAAACTTACTACTTTGACTCATAATAATACCAATTACCTTCAATCGGCTCTAATACATTTATTAATGGCCAGTTTGGCTTGTTTCCATCAAGTGAAAACGCAATACCTTGTTCAAATCCGATATCCGTCTGCCTAAGAAAGTATATTCCATTTTCTGTTTTGTCAATACCCTTATATTTCAATTTAACAAACAAAGTACTTAGGTTGCTATTAAGTAATTCATCAGATATTTTACTCTCTGATCCAAGAGTATTTTCCTTATCTGATTCTCTCCAAATAATATAATTATTTCCTTCGCGACTATCACTATCAACTGCAATATATTTGTTATATCTTGATAAAGTAATTGCAATATCACTAAACAATAATTTGTTTTTCTTATATTCGTATAGAATTCTCTCTTTAGGGACATGCGGATATTCCAAAATATCCGGTAAATACCAACCAATAATAGCACGACCAAGTGTCAACAACACAACAGAGAAGGCAACAATTGTTATAATCTTCTTTTTCATCTATTCACCTTCCTTAAAATTAATTTTCAGGACGATTGGCATCTTGTCTACCTAACGTCCTGAAAATATCAAAACAGTAATAAATCAATAAAAATATGGAACATCATCCTCTTACGAATGTGTTTTATTATATAAGTCCATTCCCTTTTGAATATGTCTTATTTCCGGTATTCTGAACTATTACATTCGTCGGATCCAATACCTCTACAGTACCATTATTAACTTGCTTTGTATAGATGCTTACTGTCGGTTTATCTGAATTCTTCGGGGGATCACCTGCCAGATTCTTAATATATTCATCATTTACAGCTTGTTTATCCTTCGCTGGCTTTCTGCGAAAGGGTCTTGCCATTCAAAATGCAGACCTAAAATGTATTTTGTCACCTCAATTTGTGGGGTGAACCATAGGTTCGAAAACGATGCAGGTTAAAGGAGCGGGGTCGCAGAGCACCCCCCACTCCGGCGAACACCGCCCCGCAATGCGGGTCTGAGGTTATCTTTTGCCGGGGCCAGAATTTGCCCCTTGGGGTCGACTTCGGAGTCATACAGCAAGTGAAACCTTACTTACCGCAGAAAATGGAAGTTCAAAGCGGGGTCACAACCGGAGTTGGATATATCTACCTACTTGAAAGCATAAAGAAAGGCCACATCAGCCGAAGCTGTGTGACCTTTAATTGATTTATTTATTAACTAATTCAGCAAAACTACTGCACAAATCCTTTAGTAATTTATGGTTTTCTTTCTTTACAGCATAAGCATAATTCCATACAAAACTATCAGAACTATATACAAGTACAAATTCAAATTCACCATTACTTAACAAACATGCTTTGCTAGTCTCATCTTCGGTTTCTTTAATAATTTTTACGCCTTTAATTACAATAAATTTATCTAGAATTAATTGGAAATCAGCCCTTTGTATTAATCCGTCGAAAATTAACTCTACATCACCGTTATCAAGTAATACTTCTGCAATTTTTATTTCCATTCAAACCTCCATTATTTTATTCAAGTGATTCATTTACGCTAGTTCTTGACCTCTGTGCAGCATTTAATATTTCTTGATATAAAGAATCACCTTTAAACCTTTATCAGAATACTTTTTTACAACTTATTCCCATGTCAAATTAGGGTCAGTTTTATTTAGAGATGCTGCAAGCTCTCTAGCTGCCATTAAATCTCTAGCTTGAGTTCTGAACTGATTTCTTAAATAAACCGCCTGTCTAGCTTGTTGTTCTAATGAAAGATTTTTGTTAATCATGCTTGGTATTTTTGATTCTTGTTGTAAATACCATGTTCTTGCATCTGCATTACTAAGAGATCCAGCCTTAGGCGTTCCCACAGTATAATGTATTGTCGCAACGGATCCTAAAATGGAGATTATTATCCCTTTGAAATTCCCATAAGTGGTGTTATATCAATGTTACACTGCAATAGTACAACCCTTATCAAGTTAAACACTAACACTGCAACAATTATAACGAGAAAGTACTTCATGCATTTAATTGGATAATGATAAACTGGCATTCCTTTAGATGCATGATATATAGCATTACCTATAAGAATCATGAATACTATAGCTGAAAGTTTAATAGGAATTATGTATGTAAAATTGGGAATACCAGTTACAAATAGCGAGATAATATACCCTATCAAATAACATGCTAGTAAATACTTCCACCTTTCTTTAATTTTCATAAATAAACTCATAAATCCTCCAAAGTATTTCAGTTATCATTTATATTATTTATTGTTCCTGAGTTATTTCTCAAATCAATTCCTACATACACACCTTTATTACCTAATTCCTTCACGTCTATAATTAGCTTTCTAGTAATCATTGGTGTGGCTGAATTACTTGTTGCATCAACTGTATAAATGATAATTTTATCACCCCATTGAATAACCTTCGACTTTAAAGGCAGATTTAATTTTTTTGCAATTCCTGTTTGATGTGTTCTTACTATACTTTTAACAGCCCCTGAATTATATATATCAAACCCAGATTTTGCAAAAGCGACTATTCCTGTACCTAATGTAAAATAGTTATATGCATTAGCACCAGCATTTTCGCCTAGAACACCTTTAAATGCCCAATCTCTTATAGGGTTGAAGGAACTGTAACTGCTATCTAGCAGTGTAGTTAACCCCTTTATAACTTTTTCTCTGCCTTCCCATGCATTGCTTAATCCATCTGCACCAACAATAATACCCACTGGAACAGTTACAATGCCCCATGAACCGATTGTTGCAATTCCGTATCCTGCCACTGCTTGAGTTCCTCCACCTATAGCTTGTAGAGTTCCATCGACTATCTTCTCTCCTCTGAGCACAAGAGAGTCAATAAAAGAAATTGTTGGGTCTTGCAACCATCCGAGATATGTGTCTAATAAATCTTCAAAGTCTTCAGGAGTGCTCCATACACTCTCTGTGCCATTAAACGTACACCAATCAGCTTTTCCTGCAATTACTTTTTCAAGCAAATAGTCTATAGATTTTCTCATAAAAGTAGAGACTTTATTAGGGTCGGGCATAAAAAACTCCATATCACAATTACTCTTCTCAGAAGAATTACTACCCCTATCAGATGGCAAGCTTAATAACGATATTTTCCCATCATCTTTTTTACTCTGCCCATATATACTCATCAGCTGATGGATCGTCTCTTTGTCAACAACTCCACTGGCAGCCATTCCGTAAGACTTCTGGAAATCTGATAATGTCCCTGCAATATCTATTTTGGTTCCATTTACTCCAAAGTCTTGCATCTGTAGCGTATCTTTACCAACCCGCATAGTGCTGACACTTACTACAGGGGAATCAGTATTCTTTGGAGGGTCTCCTGCAAGATTCTTAATGTAATCTGCATTTTTTCCTGCTATTTCAGCTGCTGTTACTGTGACTTCTTTAGAATAACCATTAGTCTGAGTATATGTTATAGAAGTGGGACCTGAAGTTACATGATAAACTGTAGGGTCGTTTTTATTCTGCAACAAATAATAGTAATTATAATTCCATGTATTTGTTATCGTTGCTTCATACCATCTTGCATCCATCTGGACGAGGCCTGCCACGTCGTCATACTCCTGTCCGGTGTAGCCGGTGGTGTTATAGGGTGAGGTGATTCCGGTGTATATGTTACCGAAGGCATCCTATCTGTAATGCTCTATTTCTTCTCCATGCCTATTGGTAAGCTCAGTTACGCTGCCTGCTCCGTCATACTGGTAGAACATGAGTCCGCCGTTCGTATTTAACGTTTATTCCTTGCCCGGTGTTACTTGCCCGTGAAGTCCGATCATCTTCTGGGATATAACACTTCAATGCCCAAGGAGAGTGTCGATTCAAGTACCATTTAGGACACCTTATTCAAGCTTAATTTCTCTACCTTTAAGATATTTTATAATCATATCTATTGTTTGATTTTTTGAATTATCGTTAAGTTCATTATCTAGTTCCGGTAACTCAATAAACTCATTATCCTTCTGAAAATATATCCCTGCAACATTAAATGGGGTTGCTCCGTTCTCTCCAACTCCTGTTATGTATTCAGCAATAACGATAATATCTTTTAAACCATCATTATTAACATCTTTAAATGATACAGCTGACATATCATAAAAGGCCCATGTATTACCTAAAAAGTCTGGAAACTCATATAGAATATTCTCATCTGAATCTACTAAAAAGAATTCTAGTTTCGCTTTCCCATCAGTTTTGTAAGCCGAAATAAAATTCACTTACCCAGTTTTCAAGTTTAGTTTGAAATGATTGATTTTCAATTACTGTTACACCCTTATCATTAAGTTTATTAGGGCTGCTAGTATTATTTATCGGTGTTACTGTATTATTCGTGGGAATTGAATTTTCTGTGTTATTCTCATTTATTATCTTACTACCTTGGTTTTTATTATCATTCACTTCACCGCAACCAGATAGCAGCATTAGACTAATAATCAATAATACTTTAAAAATACTTTTCATTTTTATCCTCCTCGTATTGATAGATAATCTCGGTGGCAATCATATTCGCGCCAAACTAAATTATAACCAGATGAACTGTTATAGCTTGAAGTTAATTCATACAGTTCTTTCATATTAACATCATCTAATTTTACAATATGATACTGTTGTACAACCCATTTCGATACATGTCCTGTAGGACCCCACGCCAATCTTTACTTAGCAATGTAGCCTTAATAAATGCTTGCTTAAGAAATGCTTGCTTAAGAAAGACGGTCATCTCAAGATGACCACCATAAAACGTTATTTAAATTATTAATATTAACCATTAAAAGTGTCTTCATTACTCTTTTTTATGTCTTTAATAATTTTATCCATAGCTTCTGTTTCAAAAATTCCAGTTCTTTTACCAGCTAAGAAATATAATTTTAACCAATATCCATTGTCCATAATAAATGTTTCAAGTGCTTTCCGAATATTTTCCTCGGTTAATTCTCTAACAATAATATCAGGAGGAGAAGCCGGGATAAAGTTTAAACCTTCTTTTTCCATATACCAGTAATAATTTTTCGGTGTTGTTACTACGAAAGTATATGTCATCCCATCATCAGTTTCAACGAAAATATCGATATTGTCATTTCCAATATCCTTAATATCTGAAAGTGGTACTGCATATTTAATATTTTCAATATTCATAGTTACTTTCCTCTCTCTTGTTTACTGGAATAACTTTGTAATAGTGTCAATTACATTTTGTTCATTATCTTTACTAGCTTCTCCAAGTATTTCAAATACTCCATCCTTTATTCTGTAGAATACTCTTGCACCTTCTCTACCCCTAAGATAATAAATATCATTAATTAAGTGCTTTGAACCTATTCCTGAATTTGTATTACCTAAAAGGAATTACTTAACTAAGCTTTTAATCTCTCTTTGTACTACCTCGCTATATTAATAATGTACTCATCATTTTCTTGAGCCATTTCCGCTGCTGACTTTACTACTTGTCTGTAATAATAATCTGTCTGTGTATATATCTCATAATTTTGAAATGCTTCCTTGAATGTATAAACTGACTCACCAGTTTCTGGATCAGTTGTTATATTGTAGTGAAGCTCATTATGATTATATTACTATTACTGGGTTATGGTTGACTGGAATTCATATGTTATCTGGGTGTTAGACTTTATCTCATTGATTAGGTACCAGTCGGAAGAACTGTACCAGCTATTCATTAGTTCATACATATGACTTGGATGTAAGTTATCTTCCATGTATTCAAAATGTATGCTATCTCCAACCCATTCCGGTACATGTCCTGTAGGATCCCACATGTTAACAGGGTTGTTCATTACATAAGAATATCGGTTAAGACTCTGGGAGGAATTGATATTACCTGCATAGGAATCCTGTGTCGTAAATCTTCCTGCGCTCGGGTCATACCATCTTGCATCCATTTGAACGAGGCCTGCCACATCGTCATACTCCTGTCCGGTGTAGCCTGTGGTGTTGTAGGGCGAGGTGATTCCGGTGTATATGTTACCGAAGGCATCATATCTGTAATGCTCGATTTCTTCTCCATGCCTGTTAGTAAGCTCGGTTACGCTACCTGCTCCGTCATACTGGTAATACATGAGGCCGCCGTTCGTATTTAGCGTTGTTTCCTTGCCCGGTGTTACTTGCCCGTGAAGTCCGAACATCTTCTGGGATATAGCTTGGTCGTTGGCAGTGTAGTACTCTGCGTATGGAGAGCCCTTGTCACTGTATTCCTTGTTCAGGGTGATGGACTGTCCAAGGTATTGGTATCTCTCGGATTCTATATTGAGTGGGATTTCAATATTGCTGATATTTTCACTGCTTTCGCCATTACTATCGTTTTTATATATGCCTTATTTATTACCCTTTCCCAGGTTGTTGTGTTGTTGTATTTGCCGTAGCCATTACCATAATCGTAGACATTACTTTTATTGTTGCCTCTGACATTGATTATTTTTATGGTATTATTGTACTAAAAAAGAAAGACGGTCATCATATGACAACCGCTTTCTTAATATTAAAATTATTGTAGCTGTATTACTGCTCGTAAAAAGTATGCATTATCTACTTTTTCAAATATAGCCCAATCACCTGTAAAATCTGGTTCGGGTTCTAATACACCATTACTTTGTGCAAATGCATAGTAATTATCCTTTAGCGCAAATACTTGTGGTATAAATTCGTTATTTGTAATATTTATTGTCTGTAATGTTTTAATAATATCTTCTATTTTGCTACTAATTGTACTCTCAACATTTGATTTCCAATCTACATTAAAAGATATATCACTGAGGTCTTGCGATGAATTGATTGGTATATCATTTTTCTGTAATTCATCATTACCAGCAAACATTGAATCCAGTGTAATACCAGCTTTATTATTTGAGTTAGCCAATACCAAATCATCCCTTATTTCATCTTTAAAAACATGAATTACAGCATTAGGATCCCTTTGGTCCGTAAAGTAGGTTATTGAAAAAATACCATTATCATCAATTATTTTTTTTAATTCGGTCAAATCATCATTTTTTATTATTGAAATAAATTTCATAACAAAATCTTTTATACCATTCTCATCAATACTAGAATTTCCAACCTTTGTTTCTGTGTTAGTGTTAGTTTTTTCAGCATTACTAACGTCACCCACATTATTAGTCTGGTCTGTAGTGTTACTTTTGATAATACTGCTTGTTATGTTATCTGTTTTCATTTGAGGGACCTTGGAACTACATCCGCTCAACATAAGCACGAAGCAGTAAATTAGAACTATAATAAACAGTTTCCTATACCACATATTTTTTATCCTCTCTTCTTAATCTGCAATAATTGTCCAGTTTCCGTTAAGATTACCTCTACTATCTTGAGCATTTTTTTTGGGTATGAAATCATACGAAGGTAATTCTATTCCAAAATCCTTTGCTATCCTTATAACGGCGTTTTTGTCAATACTTGATAAATACTTTTCATAACCATTTGCATCACCACCAAGTGCAATATAGTTTTTCCTTACTTTATCCCCCCATGAGCCATCCCCCGCATATACTCCTAATCCTACCTTTTCTTTATTTGTATTAATTATAGGAGTATACCAATTACAATACTGAAATACATTTCCATCACCATTTATTCCTGGTTTATTATTATTATCAGATACAGCTTGTCTAAAATCTTCACCATAATAAATATATCCCAGAATTTTGCCAAAAACCAAACTATTTGCCTTAAGAAGGTCCGTAGCATAATTTGTTTCAACACCATGTTGCCCATCAGCTGCCCTATTAGTACTACTTGTATTAAAGCTTCCCGTTCCTTCTTGAATAATAATGGCTAACAATAAACGTGGATCTATTTGTATGCCGTATTGTATGTTTATTTCAATTGAGGCTTGCCAGAGTGCATCAATTTTATCTTGACTCCATTCAAGTTTAGTAAAATTTTTCTCATATTTTCTAAAACATTTTGCTGCATCAGATGACCCATCATAATCCAATATGTCAGATGGAATCCATTCATTTGCAGCTATAGCCATATCCTCAACATAGTATGAATTATTATAGCTTTTACTAGTTCTATACGGTGCCACAAGTCTATCTATCTTCATCTGAGTTATAGATACAATTTTATTATTTGAATCCCCCAGTATATCTCTGTACTGCCCATAAATACTTTCTAATTGGAAGAAAGTTTCATAAGTAAGTTCTCCGTTAGCAACCAACTTCGAAGCTTTTTGGAAATCCGTCACCGCTCCTTCCGTATAGTCTCCATATACTCCGTTCGGTTTAATTTTTACATTTGCAATCGTATCTATTGTTGATTGTACTGCTCCTGTTATCAGGCCTTGATTTTCTGTTTGCTTTCCCCCAGTATTCGTAACTATTACTTCGTTAGGATCATTCATTAACTGTACAGATCCTTTTCCAACCTGCTTTGTTCTGATGCTTATTACAATAGGATCGGTATTATCAGGCGGGTTTCCTACCAACTCCTCTATGGCTTTTTCATGTTCCTCAGCGCTTTGGGAAGCAGGTACAACCACGTCATGGAAATAATAATCAGTCTGACTAAATGTTATCGTACCAAAATGAACATATTTAATATCATCTATTATATCATTGTAGGATCCGATATAACGATTATATAACCATGAATTAGTTATAGTTGCTTGGTATTTATAAATTGTCTCCGTTCCGTTATCAAACTCACCTATAGAATACCAGCCTGATTCACTTCTACTAGTAGATACAAATTTATACTTGAAGTAAAAATTATCATCTTGTTCTTCATGTGTGTCTTGTCCAACCCATTCTGGCACATGCCCCGTAGGATCCCACATGTTAACGGGGTTGTTCATTACGTAAGAATATCTGTTAAGGCTCTGAGAGGAATATATATTGCCAGCATATGTATCTTGTGTTGTAAATCTACCTGCACTCGGATCATACCATCTTGCATCCATCTGGGCAAGTCCAGCCACGTCGTCATATTCCTGTCCGGTATAGCCGGTAGTGTTGTAGGGTGAGGTGATTCCAGTGTAAATGTTACCGAAGGCATCATACCTGTAATGCTCGATTTCATCTCCATGTCTGTCGGTAAGCTCAGTTACGCTGCCTGCCCCATCATACTGGTAATACATAAGGCCACCTTTCGTATTTAAGGTTTGTTCCTTGCCTGGCGTTACTAATCCGTGAAGCCCGAACATCTTTTGGGAGATAACCTGGTCGTTGGCAGTGTAATATTCGGCGTATGGAGAACCCTTATCACTGTATTCCTTGTTCAAGGTGGTGGATTGTCCAAGGTATTGGTATCTCTCGGATTCTATATTTAGTGGGATTTCAATATTGCTGATATTTCCGCCATTGTCGCTACTTCCACCATTGTCACTACTTCCGCCATTACTGTCGTTTTTGTATATGCCGTATTTGTTACCCTGTCCCGGATTATTGTACTTGCCGTAACCGTTACCACCGGCGTTGCTGTTGCTGTTACCATTTTCGTTGCTGAAACTCTTGATGCTATTGTTACTGTTGCCGTTCCCGTTGCCATTATTCTTACCGTTATTATTGCTATTACCGTTTCCATTGCCGTTGCTCTTGCCATTATTATTGCTGTTGCCATTTGCATTACCATTATTGCTGCTGTTTCCCTGACTATTACCGTTATTACTATTACTGTTTGCATTACTATTTGAATTGCTGCCGGTGCTGCCATTGTCTATCAAAGCTGCCAGTTTCTTAAGGTCAACCTGGGCTTCCTCCCTGTAGACCTTTCTTCCCATTGCATCATATCCATATTTTACATATGAACCGTTATCATTGTCAACCTCGGTTAACAGATCTCTTGCATTATACTGGTATTGTGTTGTATTATCACCGTCATTCTCACTGATCAGGTTACCTCTTTTATCGTATTCATACTGCGTAGTTCCTGCGGAAATCATCATATCAGCGGCGTTGTATACATAGTTTACTAAGCCGTTGTCATCTTCCATCGAAAGCCTGTTACCGACAGGATCATAGGTATATTTAACGACGCTTTGCGGAATCTTCAGGTAATTCGGTGCTTTTACGGCATAGAGCGACAGATCGATAGAGTTGCCAGCATCGTCTTGCTGATCAGGCAAATCTCCATTGTCATATTGATTATTGCCACC
>Ga0207834_1000677_pt1 | contig 11723 bp, 9 predicted proteins | sample LuqExpMetagenom5_FD_187763 | JGI IMG/M metagenome (GOLD analysis project Ga0207834, IMG submission 187763) | Tropical forest soil microbial communities from Luquillo Experimental Forest, Puerto Rico - Sample 5 (SPAdes) | ecosystem: Environmental > Terrestrial > Soil > Tropical forest ...
CAACAAGCATAGTAATGGGCTCAATACCGGCGGCCCACAGGCCGCTGGAAATCATGCCCGCAATCTCAAACTCGCTTACGCCGGATTTAAGGGAGAGGCAGACATTCTCAAGAATCTCTGCCACTGTTTTACCCGCGTCAGCATAGCGTTCTACCTCGCTGCCCAGCAGATTGACACGCTCCTGACGGAACCACCCATCCAGCTCGCCGTCGTCGGCAAGCTTGCCCAGCTTCTGGCGCAACACAGCGTCCGTTGTGCCATCCTCTTCCCAAGGCAGCACCACCGGCTCGGCAAAGCCGTGCGGCAACTCCTCGGCGAGCAAACGGGGGGTTTCAATATTGTTGGATGCAAGATAAACATCTTTTGTCGTAACCACAATGGAGCCGCAGGAACCCTCGGAGGCTAGGCCGATGAAACCGCGCGCCCCAGCCGTAATCCATGAAAAATTGGGTTGCTTTTTGATAATTACCCCATCCAAGCCATTTTCGCGGAGCACGGTACGAACCCGCTCCACTTTATTCGCACACTCTTCTAAGCGCGTCATAAGGTGTTTCCTCCTTTATACTTACAGACTGCTTTTTACGGTACGGGCAATATCCTGAGCGGTAAGGCCCAGCTCTTTGATGAGCTGGCCGTAGGTGCCGGACTGTATGAACTGCATCCGATCCTCTTTATCGCGCGTACTCAAATGCATAACCTTATGGAGGTCACACGAAAACTTGTGTTTTACCAATTCACGGCTGAAATGATCAAAGAGCGCGCCGTTGTTCTGCTCGGCAAACAGCAAGGTTGTATTGCTTGCGGCAAGCTCGCGCAGCAGTTCGCCATCGTAGCTCGGCATATCGATAACCGATACCTCAACGCCCTCGTTATGGAGCAGTTCGGCGGCGGAGAGAGCCTCCTGCACGCCGTGGCCGCTGGAGATAACGACTGCGTTGGGGTTCTCTGCCTTGCGCAGGAAATAACCCTTGCCATAGGTAAACTTGTAATCGGGGCCATAGAGCGCCGGTGAGGGATTACGCATAACGCGAAGATATACAAGCCCCTTGTTCCCTTCCGCTATCCACTGCGCCACCGAAAGGAACTGACGGGGGCAGCAGGTATCGATAACCTTTACATGAGCTAGTTGGCTAAAGAAGCAGATATCGTCATTGCTCATATGGGTGGCACCGTTTACGGCGGTGTCGAGGTTTGAGGCGGTGGAAAGGAAGGTGATATCGAGGTTGTGCCCTTCCGAGAGCCAGCCGTCGGGCGCTTCGATGGCCTCATTGCGCTCCTGATAACTGACGGCGATACGTCTGAACGCCTGCCAGTTGAAGAAGGGGCCGAAGGTACTTACCCATACGTTTGCACCGCTGGTCGCCAAGCCCTCCGCCATACACATCATGTTAAGCTCGGCAATACCCGAGTTGATGGCGTGAAAACGGTTAGTCATGCCGGTACCGGTGTACAGTCCGCTGATGTTGGAGAGGTCTGCATCTACGGTATAGAAATTGTCGCTTTCGGCGAATACCTTACTTATCGCGATGCCCATATCGGTCATGCCGTATTTCTTACCAAGCTCGAGCGCCGGCAGCTTGCTTGCGTCGTAAGTGAGCGCCTTTTTACGCGGTGCGGCACGCCTTACCTTTACGGGAACCTCATCGGCAACCAGATCGGTAATCTTACCCGATGCGTCTGTTTTAACCGTATAGTTCAGCTTTTTAGCCAGTTTTTCGATAACAGAACTGTCAAACTGGTTAAGGTTATTCACTCTTAATGAACGGGTGCGGTCCAGTAGGCCACACTCAGTCTTTACCTCTTCGTCGTTGAAGCTGCCCTTATGCTTGCCGTTGATGTTGCCATAACCGCCGAAACCTTTTATTGAATTACAGATGATGGCGGTAGGACGGGAATCGCGCGGGAAGCTCTTAAACTCCTCAAGGCAGGTAAGCAGCGACGCCATGTTGGCGCTGTCGGCCTCCAGCACGCGGAAACCGAATGCCTTCAGGCGGTCTGCAATATCCTCCATGCTGATGAAAAGCTTATGGGTATCATCGCTCTGGCCATTGTTTTTATCAACCAAAACGCACAGATTATCCAGGCTGTGCTCGGCGGCAAACATGAGGCCCTCCCAGCAGGAGCCCTCCTGCAGCTCGCCGTCGCCTACCATGCAGTAAACATCGTAGCCGAAATGATCCTTCTGCCTGAACGCGTAGCCGTCTGCAACCGAGATGCCGTGGCCAAGCGGTCCAGTTGCCACAGGAACGCCTGGAACCACCGGGCCGGGATGCCCTTTTATCATGGCATTCCAACCACGGGAGTTTTTCAGCTTCTCTTTGGTGAAGTACCCCATATCAGAGTACACCGAGGCAAGCGCGGCCACCGCGTGGCCTTTGCTTAGCAGAAAGATATCCTGCTCTTCGGTGGTCGGGTCTTCCACGTTGCAGCGGAAGGTGCCGCCGTAATACAATGCTGTAAGCGGGGCAATCGCGCTCTGCGCGCCGCCGATGTGAATGCCTTTATCCACCGAATACTGGCATTGGATATAGAGGTTCTCACGGAGGTCGCACTCCTTGATGCCCAGTAAAGCGCTAAGTTCTCTAACGTTTTCCATTGTAATCACACCAATCCAAGTACTAATGTTTTTAATTCTGATTCCGGAGCGGTCTTGATGAAGTCAAGTACGCCGGGGAAAGAAAGTGCGTGCTTAATGATGTCCTTATCCATTTCTCTCAGGATTTCAGGCATGGTCTTATGTGCTACAATTGAGAAGTTGGAGAGCTTCTTTCTGGCGCTTACCTGAATCTCTTTTCTTGCGGGAGGGTAGCCATGACCGTATGTGTCGTTGAACAGCTTCTCGAGCATGTAACGAATATTAAGGCCGCCGCCCAGATTGCCATAGCCCTTGTTAAGCGCCAGCGAGATGCAGTTGCCTGCGTTTACCTGAGAGAACAGGAAAGCGTCTACTTGGTCGAAGAGCATGCCGCAAGCGGTGCCGGGGAACTGTAGAACCATGTTCATGTAGCCTTGGCCGGTGCCGCAGCCTCCTATAACAAAGTCTACCGCATTCAGGTTCAAAAGCAGCGCAGAGAGGAAACCGGTCTCCATATAGGTTAAATCGGGCTCTCCCTCTATGTTCTTCATGCCGAGGTTATATACCTCATGGCCCATGCCATCCAGTGCCGCTACAACCTCGCTGTTGCGAATTTTTGTGCTTCCTTCTGTGATTATTGCTATTTTCATTCTACTTTTCTCCATTCTGCCTGCAGAAGCGGGCTAAATTTTCTCTATTGAGCCGGTTTCCATAACCGTTTTTACCTGCTCAAAATTCTTTACTGCTGAAGTGGGCCCTACTTGCGACACACACAGTGCCGCGGTCGCGGTGCCAAAGCTGCAACACTTGCGCAGATCCCAGCCTTGCAGCAAGCCGGCAATAAAGCCGGACATAAAATTATCGCCCGCACCCGTGGTGTCTACCACCTTGCTGGGGATAACCGGAAGATAGAACTCCGTTTCGGCGTTACACACGTAACAGCCCTTCGAGCCAAGCTTTATACCGACATTTTTCGCGCCGCAGCCTAAAAATACCTGAGCAATCTTCTCAGGCTCATTCTCGCCGCTTATCGCCGATGCCTCATCGTAGCTTGGAAAGAAATAATCGGTGTAAGCAAGTGTTTCACGTATGCCGTTAAGGCCGATGCCCATAAGGTCCGCCTTTGTGTCCGCTACGGTGATTACACCCTGCTCCCTGGCTGCTTTAAAGAACGCCGTGGCGCCCTTGCCATCAAACGAAGGCAGACCGAACATACCGCCGATACTGGCTACCTTTGCCCCCGACAGTATCGAGAGTTCTATATCATCAAAACAAAAATCAAAAATGCAACCCTTGTGCGAGCAGAAATGACGCTGCCCGTCGGGCTTGATCATCATTGCGCACACACTGGTGGCCTTCTCCTTATCAATTACGATTCCCGAAAGGTCGATATCCCTGCCGTGATTGCGCAACAAGTCCAGCATGACGGCGCCGAAGTCGTCGTCACCGCGGCGGGAAAGCAGCGCGGTTTTATACCCAAGCCGGGATAGGATGATCGCCTGATTAGCGGCATCACCGCCCGGTAATAGGGTTATGGGTGAAACAGGGCTGAGATCACGTGTAAAAATAGATTCGTCTACGGGGAAAACCGGAAAGTTCACTACGTTCAGTCCGACGCAGACTACATCAACCTTACTCATATTTACCACATCCTTTTATACGCCAAGGCTTACGGGGTACTCATCCATGGCGTCGAGGGTCACACCGGGCATATACTTGGTCGCCTCTGCAAGTACGCGGCTAAAATTGCCGTGCAGGCCGGTGAGGTGATGGATGTACGGCCCAAAGATAAGCTTCTCTTCCCAACGATCCCAGTTGTCGGTCTCAAACCAAACATAGGTACTTTCGGTTTCGGGGCCTTCGGTGCTTTTGCCCTCGCCAACGAGGAGTTTATACTCGTCACCTGTGCCGTCAAAACGGCAAACGGTGATGGGGCCGTCCTTAATGCGCCACTGGCCCTTGCCCATTTCATTGACAAAGCCGGCTACGCCGGGAGCCTTCAGTGCATGCGGGAACGGGCCGCAGTGCCACAGCAACTCTGCGTTGTCGTTCTCGGGATGACGTATGGTAACGTCCGCGAAGAAGGTAATCTGGCGGCCAAGGTCCGCAGCCTGCAGCAGGATTGAGGTGATGGCGCCGAGAACATCTGTCTCGCAGGAAACCGGCAGGCCCTGAGCGGTCAGTTCGCCGTTTACAAAGCAGGGACGGATGCCCACGGTCTGCGGGAAGAGTGTCCAGCACTCGCTGGCAACAGCGTAACAATCGTTTATCTCGGCAAGGGTGCGTATAACGTCTATTAATGCGACAACGCGCTTCACATCGATCTCCTTCATTCTGGAGCAGTCTACGCGCGTGGTAAGCTCTTTGATCTTCTCACGGAATTCGGGGCTGTCCGCTTCGATCATCTCGTTCATTCGGTTTACAATCTCATAGAAAGGCTGTGGTACAACCTCTACGTTAAACTTGTTGAAGAGCTCGCTTTCGTCGTACATTACGCTGAAGAATGGACGGGGACGGTTGCCGATCTGCAGAATACGCATCTTTTTGCGGAAGGCCTGTACGATGCTGATGGTCTGCAAAAACTCTACAAAGCCCTTTGAGAAGCGCTCGTCATCGAGGTTGCAATTTACAATGTAGCTGTAAGGTGTCTTGGAACGCAATAGGCCCTTGCTGGTGGCGAACAGGCCGCATTGGGTATCCTGCAGACGGATCTTGCCGGGAACTGGCTTAACATCGCGGGGTCCCCAGAGCAGCACGGGAACCTTTAATTGCTTGGCAACGCGGATGGCGACCTCTTCGGTGCCAAAGTTGCAGTGTGCCAGGAAGATACCATCTACATCGTTGGCCTTCATCTTGGCGACAACCTTATCTATATCGTCAAGGTTATAAATCAAACCGTTGGGTGCTAGGTCGTTACAATCCACGATCTCTACCATGGGGGGAACCAGTTCATGGATCTTCTTTTCAATGTCGAATTTTGTGTCGATGGGTATCTGCATATCGAATACATTGCGCTTAATCGGTATATATCCGAGCTTTATCTTCTTTTCCTTATACATTATATCATCTCCTGTAATTATTAAAGGCTACCGAAGCCGATACATCGTCAAAGTGCGGTTTGTCAGCTTTGGTAAACTCCTTTAAAATTATTTCCTTGCGCTTGCGAATAAGAGCATATGTTCGCGTACGACCTTCTGCACAACTGCGGTAAGGCCACTTGTGTAGTCAAGGTATGCGCTGTAATCTGCAAAGTGGACCTTGTTAAAGTCCTTTGCCGCCACGTCCATCGCTGTATAGATGTTTACCTTATTGATACCGCAACGAATGGCCTTTACAAAGTCATCATTGCCGATGCCGGAACCTCCGTGAAGAACCAAGCCGCAATCAACCTTGGAACGGATTGCTTCCAAGCGGTTGAAATCAAGCTTCGGCACACCCTTATACTGTCCATGCTGGTTACCGATAGCGATAGCGAGAGCGTCTACCCCCGTACGCTTTACAAAGTCGGCTGCCTGCTCGGGCTTGGTAAAGCCGTCTTCGCTGTTCTCGTCAACACCGACACGACCCACATAGCCAAGCTCGCCTTCTACAGATACGCCCATTGCATGTGCAATTTTTACGATCTGCGCGGTCATTTCAACGTTCTCCTCGTAAGGACGGGATGAACCATCGAACATTACTGAAGAAAAGCCTGCCTTCAGTGCTAACATTACGCCCTCAAAGCTCTTGCCATGGTCGAGATGGATTGCAACCGGGGCCTTTGCTTTCTCAATCATTTTTTTGCAGGCTAAACTCATGCACTCAGCCGAATAATAATTGAGAATAAAGCGCTCGGGCATACCGAACATAACAGGCAGCTCAGTCTCCTGAGAGGCGTTGAAAATAGCTTGAGCAAATTCAAGATTTACGATATTGAACATACCCACACCAACCTGGTGTTTGCGGGAATATTCAACCAATTCCGTTAATGTTGCAGGTAGCATTGATTATTCTCCTTCATTCTTTAAACTATCTATTACTCTGCTGAGATTACGCAGGTGGCCAGAGATTTTCCGGGGAGCGTAACCTCTGCGGTATTGTCGTTAAGCCTTAAGAATACGTTCTTAGTATTATTTGTACAGTTTAATACCACCACAACAATCTCGCCGTCTGGGTTCTGGAACGCCGTTGTCTTAACGTCATCGCTAAATGTGCTGTTACCGATGCGAACCGCGCCGCGTTTTATAAACTTACTGAAGTGTGCCACGGAAAAGTAGATCGGCTCAATGCACATGGTATCTGTCTCGGGGTTCACAACAATCTGAGCCTTGCAGCCGTACTCACGGTCGTGGTAAGGACCGCCGTTCTCGTCTACGATCATGTTCCAGACTACCGAAGCAGCCATGTAGTGGTTAAAGTCGTTGATGATCTCGGAGGCATAGATCTCTACACCGTTCCAGCTGCTGTGCGCGCCGGGCGCGGTCTCGCCGCGTGATCCGCCGACGGAGCACTCCGAAAGAATAAGCGGCTTATCCGGGAAGGCCTCGTGAACCATGTCAAGCCCGGCATAGTGGTCGCCGGAATACCAATGGAAGGCGATGCCCCAAATATCCTCTTTGGCGCCTGGCACCATAAAGGAATCACGTGCACGGTCGTATACGCGCTCCTTGTTGTGGTCCCAAATCATGATCTTTACGTCTCCAAAACCTGCTTTTTCAAGCTCGGGTTTTAGATATTTATGCGCAAACACTGCCTCTTCCTCGGCTGTAAATTCGCAGCTCTCCCATGTCTGCCCTGCTTTTGCCTCGTTCTGAACGGTCACGCCAAAGAATTCGATGCCCTCTTTTTTGTATTCGATGAGATACTTTACAAAATACTTTGCCCATGTGCCGTAATACTCGTCCAGCAGGCGTCCGCCGTGGCATATGTCGTTGTTGCTTTTCATCCATGCGGGCGGGCTCCAGGGAGAGGCAAAAAGGTATAAGCCATCCGCAGTCTCCATTGCCGCTTTGATGTATGGGATAATATACTTCCGGTCGCGGTCAATTGAGAAGGTCTTAAGCTCTTTGTCGTTCTCTTCAACATAGGTATACCGGTCCAGTGAGAAATCGCAGGAATGGATATGGGTACGGCAGAAGTTAAAGCCGAGGCCCTTCTCTTTGCTGAAGTAAGCGTCAATAATTTCGCGCTTGTTCTTCTCACTCATCCTGGAGAAGTTGTATGCCGATGTTTCAGTAAATGCGCCGCCGAAACCGATTATTTCCTGATAATGTATCTCGGGGAAGATATTGATCACCATGTTCTCGGTTTCAACATCCTTCTTAAACGACACATTCTGATGTGGTATCAGCATTTTAGCGGCGCCTTCCTGACTCAGTAAAACCTTTGCTTTTTGCATTTCGGAAACTCCTTTCAGATTATGTTTTTATCAGCCCTTTACCGCACCCAATGTCAAACCGCTGACGATATGCTTCTGCAGAACGTTTAAGAACAGCAGTACAGGAATGATCATGAGCACGGAAGCAGCCATGATTAAGCCCCAGTCAGTGTTATTTTCCTGCATGTAGTTATGCAGACCGATAGGCATGGTACGGTAAGCATCTTTCTTAACCAGCAACAATGCTATAAGGAATTCGTTCCAGCAGTTGTTGAACGCGAGGATGGCCGCGGAAGCGATACCCGGTTTAGTTACCGGTAAAACCAGACGGAGTATAACCTGCAAACGGTTACAACCGTCTATACGGCCCGCTTCTTCCATTTCGTACGGCACGCCCTCGATAAAGCTTTGCATCATCATAAGGCTCATAGGCAGCATAAACGCAGGATAAGCCAGAAGCAGGGTATACCATTTGTTTGTTACGCCCATGTTGTTGAAGGTAAGGAACAGCGGGATAACCATCTGCAGTGTGGGAAACATCTGCACCATTAGGATAAATGTGGTGAATAGCTTGATGCCGCGAACCTTGCCGTTATAACGAGCCATCGCGTACCCGCCAAAGACTGCCAATATAACCGAGGTTGTAGCAGTACCGGCTGCAGCCACAAAGCTATTTTTAAAATAATTCAGTACACGGATGTCGCTTAAAACATCTTTATAAAACCCTAACGACCATTCGTCCGGGAAGATGCTCTTTGTGGAATAAAGCGTAGCCTCCGAACGGAAAGAGGTACCCAACATCGCAATAAGCGGAAGCATGGATATCGCCAGCATGAGAGTAAGGATGATATAAGGCGCAAGACCAAGGATTTTACTCAGCGTCTTGGATGTATTATTTTGTCCGATGTTAGTATTCATTCTCCTCACCCCCTATTTCGCACGATTAAGCATTCTAAAGTAAATCGTAGTAACAACCAGCATAAACACAAGCATCAATGTTGCCATCGAGGAAGCGTAGCCAATTGTCATACGAGAGAAGGCCGCGTAGTAAGCCTGAATAGATAATACGTAGGTTGCCTGATTCGGCCCTCCCGAGGTTAGCAGGAATATCGAGTCGAAGCTGTTGAATGTCCAGATAAACGTCAGCGTCGTGCACATAGCGGTTACACCGCGCAGCTGAGGCCAGGTTACATGTCTGAATACCTGCCATGCGTTTGCGCCGTCGATACGCGCCGCTTCTTTTATTTCTTCCGAAACGTTCTGTAAACCAGCAAGAAGAACCAGCGCCATAAACGGATAGTTCTTCCAAGCGTTTACCAGGATAACGGTGATCTTTGCCGCTGCCGGGCTTGAAAGGAAAGCTATCGGTTGAGAAGCGAGGCCCAGAGATTGAAGCATAATGTTGATGATACCTACTTGGTCGTTTAAAGCGTAACGCCAGATGTACGCCGCTACTACTGAGGGAATTACCCAGGGAATCATGAGGAAGGTGCGGAAGATACCGCGGCCTTTGATATTCATATTCATCAGCATGGCAACAATCAAGCCTACAAGATAACTGATAATTACCGTGCCAAGCGTGTAAACTATCGTAAAGATTGCAGTGCTCCAGTACGAATTATCGGTGAACAGATTGATATAGTTTTGTACGCCCACAAATTGTGTAGGACTATCCCCTATTAGACGCCTGTTAGTGAAGCTGAGGCCGATACCTTGAAGCATTGGCCATAATCTTATGGACAAAAGTACTAAGCCAGCCGGCAGAAGGAGCATCCAAGCAAAAAATCGATCACTTTGCGCGAATTTCTTCAACTCCATTCAATGTTCCTCCTTACTTAAAAAAATTTCGGGGCTACGGCTACGGCTGTAGCCCCGGTGGATGTATTACTTCAAATAGTGAACATTTAATTAACCGGCTTAGATTATTTACCGCCGAAATCAGCCATTGCCTTGGTAGCATCATCCTGACGTTTCTGGAGAAGTTGCTCGGCAGAATCGTTTGTGGTAAGGATAGCCTGAGACAGTACAGACCACCAACGCTCAGCATCGTATGCGTTCTGGGTAAGCCAGCTGCTTACGTTGGGTGCGGGGTAAACGAGGGTGTGAATCTTTTCGATGTAGTTGTTCTCGATAAAAGCACGGGTGAAGGGATCAGAAAGTCTTGCGGTGAAACCGGGATCGTTCAGCCAGTCTTTACGTGCAGGCAGTCCGCCCATGGCGGCGTCTTTGTTAGACCACACGGAGATCTGGTTCTCGCACCACCACTTCATAGCAGCCTTGGTAGCCTCGGGGTCTTTAGCCTTACTGTAAGCCATGAGAGCGTTGATAGCAGCTACATAAGCGGTGTCACCCTTCGCGGAGGGGCCTTCGGGGATAGGAAGAAGCGCCCACTTGGAGTCTCCGCCATTAGCGCCAAGCTGGGTGCCAAAGTTACCGCCCATGCCAAGAACCATAGCAACCTTGTCCTGGGTAGCAAGTTGGATAACCTCGGTATTGGTGTAAGCGCTCATGCCTTGGGGCATTAAGCCTTCGGAATTCATCTTGCGGATGAAGTTTACAGCTTCAACGTTCTTCGGGTTGGTCCAGTCGGGAGTCTTGCCGTCCGCAGACCAAACGCCGCTGCCGTTCATAGCAAACCAGAGCATGAACAGAACGTTACCGTCGGAACCTTCGCAAGGATAAGCTAAGCCGTAAGTGCCCTTAGACTTATCGGTGAACTTCTTAGCAGCTTGATACAGCTCATCCCAGGTCTTGGGAGCGGGAATACCAGCTGCATCGAACCAGTCTTTACGGTAAAGCATAAAACGGGGGTCTTCGTTGAAAGGAATACCAACCTGAGCGTTACCAACCTTAAAATAGTTGATAAGGTTCATGTCGTATTTGTCAAGTGTGCCGTCTGCTTTCCATTCGTCAATGATCGAAGAAACATCCATTATTTCGTTCATTGCATAAAACTGGAAGCTCTGGTAGCCGCCGCCGGTACTGAAGTCAGGACCTTCATTTGCAGCGATAGCTGTTGTAAAGGTTTCGTAACGGTTTGCCCACGGAATTCCCTGATACTCGATGGTGATGTTGGGGAGATCCTTGGAGATAGTTGCCGCGTGTTCGGCAGCAATCTTAAAGTAGTTGTCGCCGCCACCCTGCATGTCCCAGAATTTAACTGTTACTGGCTTGCCTGCGGGTGCTTGAGTGCTGGCAGCCTCGCTGCTGGCGGTTGCTGTACTTCCTGCTGGCGTAGCCGTTCCATTGCCGCTGCCGCATGCAGTCAGAGCAACTAACAACTGAGCCGCGAGAAGCACGCCACTAAGAATTACCTTGAATCGTGACATGATTTCATCCTCCTGTTTTTTATTGGGGTTATATTTCATATTTTAGAGAATCACTGGTTTGCTGATGATTCCTAAAACATGATAGCAAAAACAAAACAACCTCATATTATATATACATCACATATTTATTTTACGCTTTTACTTATTGTAACCATTTTAAATAATTAATTTTATTAACGCTAGTCAGTCATTTTATCCATTTTTATTAATATGTAATAAATTATAACAAATTTTATGTGCTTTTTTTGTGTATTATGCCCTTTCGTTACGTTTTTCATTATAACATATCGGTTTTTGCAATGCAATATATTTCTTGAATAATAAAAAATGCGATGCTATAATGGTAAAAAGTTAATTATATCTCGTGTATGCGTTAACTAACTAAATTATAGAAAGGATTGGTTTACCTAATGGATGGCGAAAAGAAAGCACTACTCCAAGCAGCCGCGAAAAAGATTCGTTA
>Ga0207834_1000678_pt1 | contig 11721 bp, 7 predicted proteins | sample LuqExpMetagenom5_FD_187763 | JGI IMG/M metagenome (GOLD analysis project Ga0207834, IMG submission 187763) | Tropical forest soil microbial communities from Luquillo Experimental Forest, Puerto Rico - Sample 5 (SPAdes) | ecosystem: Environmental > Terrestrial > Soil > Tropical forest ...
GCAACGATAACTAATATTCCCTCTCAATATTTAAAAGACAGGGGTTTTATGAACCCTTATTTAAAGTCGCCTCAAAATCTACTTTATTTTTCACTCTTTTCTACCTCCGTCATTGGAATATGGGGTATATTCGTTCTTCTTTATTATCGTTTCCTGCGAAAAAAGTATCAGAGTATATTTGTATGTACGAAAGGTAATGGCTTTAGCACCAAGGATTAAAGAACGAGAACCTGATTAAATTCTACAACTGGAGATTTCCTATTTCAACCATAAATATTGTAAATATTCTTAAAATATGAACATAAATAATTTGGATTGTCTATTTGATATGCTATGAATTGCGCATGATGATGCAATAGTTTTAGAATGATATAATAAAATTTGAACATGGAAGAAAATATATTGACAAATAGACCGACGGTCTGTCGGTAATGAATTGAATGAGTGTGAAAGAAAATGCTTTCCTATTGCAATTTGCGTTCTGAGAACGAAAGCAGGCACTCATTCTCAGAACTTGGAGGCAAATTATGAGAATTACGAAAGAGTTTGATGAAAGAAGAAAAGAAATTCTTGATACTGCCGAAAGGCTATTTCATACGAAAGGCTATGAGAAGTGCACTGTGAATGACATACTGAAGGAAGTTGCCATCGCAAAAGGTAAACTATGAAGGCATAGCTTACTGGCAGACCGGTACAATGATTGACATCTACGGTGATAGTCTTACTGTGGTTGGTAAAGAGAATACGTACAATCTTTCTGACTGTCGTATTGACATTGGTCTGGTAAAGCAGAATGAAATGAAGGATTTACTCTTAAACGCTGAACATAAAAAGGTAACCCTTCAGGAAGGGGAAATGGGGATACCCGTATAATAAGTAAGCCCCTACAGGAGAAGTGAACCTCTTGATTGGATTTTTCGTCCAACCAAGGGGTTCACTTCTCCTACGGGGGCTGTGTTTTAATATAATGTATTACTGCTTGTCGTTTGTCAAACCTAACTTATCAAAAATGAAGAACAGCAATGACAGAATCATACCAACAAGACATGCAAGCACCATACCCTTAAGGGAAACTTGTTTGATGTTTAAGGCTACACCGGAAAGACCGGTTACAAATACAACAGAGGTAAGTGTCAGGTTGCGGCTGCGGCCGTAATCCACCTGTCCGTCAACCAAAACTCTAATACCGGAAGCACCGATCATACCGTATAGCAGGAAGGAAATACCGCCAATAACCGGGCCAGGGATAGTCTGGATTAGTGCTGAAACCGGTCCTACAAAGGATGCGATCATTGACAGGATTGCTGCACCACCAATAACTTGTACGGAATAAACCTTAGTCATAGCCATAACACCGATGTTCTCACCGTAGGTAGTGGTTGGTACCGAACCTACAAAACCGGAAAGCATAGTAGAGATACCGTCTGCTAACATGGAGCGGTGCAGGCCGGGAGTCTTCAGAAGGTCTTTCTCTACGATTTTACTGGTGACAATCTGGTGACCAATGTGCTCGGAAGCAAGTACAAAGATAACGGGTAAAATCATAAGGATTGCCTGAAGATTAAAGTGAGGTGCCTGGAAATTCGGCATAACAAGAATTTTTGTGTGCAGTGCATCAGAAACTGTACCAGGTGTTATAACACCAGTAATCAGTGCAGTTACATATCCGGCGATGATTGCGATTAGTACGGGAATGACAGCGAAGAATTTCCGAAAGAGCACATTGCCAAACACGGCAAAAGCCAGGGTTACAAGAAATACAATGAATTTTTTGGAATCAACCGATCCATCCGTTGCTGGGAGAATTCCGGCTGTGGAGGCCGCGGTCCCTGCAAGCTCTAGACCGATGAGTGCCACGACTGGGCCCATGGCTGCTGCTGGAAGTACGACGTCGATCCATTTGACCCCAAACTTATAAATAATAAATGAAATAACGCAGAGAGCAAAGCCGACTGCGATAAAACCGCCCAGCGCATCAGGATATCCCCACGTTGAGATGACAAGACCTGCTGGCGCAAGAAAAGCAAAGCTGGAACCAAGATATGCGGGAGCTTTGCCTTTCGTGATTAGAATAAATAATAGTGTGCCGACACCGTTCATCAACAGTACGACGGATGGATTGATATGGAAGAGAATCGGCACCATTACGGATGCTCCAAACATCGCGAACATGTGCTGAAGGGACAGTGGAACCAATAGCTTCACCGGTACCTTGTCTTCCACTTGAATGATTTTTTTGTTATCCAAGAAAATACCCTCCTTTATTGTTATCCCGAAGAGTATACCACAGAATCAGACGGATTTCCACAATATAATTCATGATTCTGAAAAATTCTCGCTTTCCTCGCACAGGAAATTGGAGATTTCGAAAATTCTCTTTTTTATTTCATACGAGGAAATTGCGTCCTATGAAATAAAAATTGTTCTGCTTAGAAGCGCACTCAGCGCAAAACGTAAATTCAAATTTACGCTGGAATTTTGTCAGCTAAGTTGACCGCGCTCGGCGCGAGAGTTTGCAAGGTAAACTCTATCAGGATACGCTGGATTACTTGACAGTATCATGCAAATACAATACACTTATATAAAACAAAACATGCTTCAATATATTTAATTATGTTATCAGGTTTATGTGAATTGATCAGATTAAGGATAATCAGGGACGAGGGGACAGATATGTTTGAGTATTTCCAGACTTATTTTATTGATATGAAATACGGTCCATCTTTTGCATTTACCCAGATCAGCTTTGTAGTTACCACTGTGCTGCTTTTGAATCATATCAGCTTTACTCTAAAGGGTATCTTAAAGAAGCTTACTGAAATAGTGATTTGGTGTGCAGGAGCGCTTCTCTTCGAAAGCATATATTATCTGCTTTTTGGTAATACACTGATGGCTTTTTTGCCCTGGGGATTTATCCTTATTGCATATGCGTTATTTGCAAGTAAATATAGTGTTTCCACAAGAATCTTAAGAGGGTGTCTTTATGGCTCCTCCTCCGTGCTCATTCTGGCCATATCAGAAGCCTTGGGCGTTATGCGGGATAAAGGGGAAATAGGATTTCTTCAGGGTGTTGACATAACGTCCATTTTCGTGGTGACCGGATTTATCCTGTTAATTTTATTATTACACAGATTCAGTACCGAGTCCCTTCTTTATGTCCCAAATTTTTGTATCACACTTATGGTAGCAATCAGTATCTTTGGTTGCTTTTCACAATTTACCTATCGAAGACTGCTGGATTATACAGAGTTTAATAACGAGGCTTATAATACTATCATTTGCTTAAGCTTATGGATTTTGGAACTGATGGCCTATTACATGTGCTACACTGTAGCCTATGAATATTCACAGAATATGGACCTTATCGCAATGCAGCATAAGGCTGAAATAGATAAAACTGTTTACAAATTTTCACAACAAAATTACGAGGAGATGTGTGCCTTAAGGCATGAGATAAAAAACCATAATGCATATATGAAATCCTTATTATTGAATAAGGAATATGATAAACTTGAAGAATATTTTCAGGAAGGGTTAGTCGAATTCTCCGAATTCTATAAAGGCGTTGAATGCGGTAATCTGGTTATTAATAACATATTAAATTATGAGATTACGAAAGCCAAAGCCTATGGAGTGACTATTGATTCCCAGATCGTCGTGCCTTCAAAATTACCCTTCAGAGATACTGATGTATGTAGCTTGCTGTCGAATTTGTTAGATAATGCAATAGAAGCATGTGGTTCCCGAAAATGTTACGAGCCGACTGTCCGCATCAACATTCGTCAGGATAATAGTTACTTATTCATACGTGTCGTGAATCCGATTGATGATTCCATACCGGACAAAGAACGTTTGTCATTGAAAACGACGAAGCTTAATCAAAGAGCCCACGGTTATGGAACCAAGGTAATTAATATGATCACAGGACGCTATAATGGTTATGAAAAATACATGATTCAGGATAACCATTTCATTGCGGATGTTATGTTAATGTCGGTGGATAAAAACCAGAACATGGTAAAAAGCTAACTTTATAATAGAGGAGTCGCATGTATATGCAGGTGATGGAAAATGAATAAGTATAGAATTGCTGCCTGTGATGATAACAGAACCGCATTAGATATCATCGCCAACGCCATTATTAATTGTTTTCAAATGCACAAGCTGGAGGTTGAGATGGAAACCTTTACAGAGGTAAAATCGTTAAAGAAACGATTATCAGAAACAGAATTCCATTTGCTGGTTTTGGATATTGACATGCCGGTAATGGATGGCATTACCTTTGGTAAGGAATTACGTGCACATGGTAATAAAACCAGTATCATTTTTGCCTCGAACAGGGAAGATAAGGTTTTTGATTCTTTGAAAGTACAGCCTGACGGATTTATCCGAAAGAGTCATATTATCGAGGATATTCCCGAAGTAATAGAAGCTTATCTGCAGGCTCATCGGGAAGAGGTAACACAGAAGCTGGTCATACAAAACAGAGATCAGCTCATTGTAATTCCATTGGATGACATCCTGTACATTGAGGGCAATCTGAAATACCAGATGGTACATGTCAATCTGAAAAAAGATCCCATTCCATTAAGACGTCCGATGCAGGAACTGGAGGAGGAATTATCTTCCAAGGGCTTTCTGCGGATACACAAAGGATATCTGGCTAATTACAAGCACATTCGAATTATCATGGATTTAGAAATAGAACTGGATAATAATGAAAAGCTTCCAATCAGCAGAAGAAAGATTCAGGAAGTAAAAGCCAGTTTTATGGATTTAATGCAGAACAAGGGAACAATTGTATTTAAATAATGTCTACCAGCAAAAAAATATGTCGGGTCATCAAGCTTTTTGATGGCCTGTTTTTTTATATCCTTTTTATATCTTTTTTATATTCTTTATTCCTATTCCTACCGTTCATTCCTTTCCAGACACCGTTTGTTCTGTTAATAATCCATTTAACTTTTCCTGAATACCGGTGATAGCACCTTTATTGAAGGCCGCAGATGTAGATTCTATAATGCTCTTGTAATCAAACATCTAGGAACGGTATGAGTGAAATAATAACACTTTCCTATAACGAATTGAATTACGCTATAGGAAAAGCTTTTACGTGTTTTTTTTATGGAAATCAGGGAATGGAGAGATATATGGATAATGAAAGAATCATTGAATTAATGACGATTGAAGAAAAAGTCGGCTTACTTTCCGGAAGGGATGTATGGACGACGAAACCCAACGATGTGCTGGGAGTACCGAGTATTACACTCTCTGATGGCCCTCATGGGTTACGTAAACAAGCAGGTGCATCGGATCATCTGGGTTTAAACGCAAGTGTTCCGGCAACCTGCTTTCCGACAGCCGCAACCGTTGCAAACAGCTGGAATGAAAGTCTTGGAGAAGAAATCGGCAGGGCTCTTGGTGAGGAAGCAGCCATTCAAGGAGTCAATGTGATCTTAGGGCCCGGCATGAATATAAAGAGAAGCCCCTTATGCGGCAGAAACTTTGAATATTTTTCAGAAGACCCGTATCTTACCGGTAAAGTTGCTGCAGCTTATGTCAGAGGCATCCAAAGCCAGGGAATCGCTGCATGCCCGAAGCATTATGCAGCTAACAGCCAGGAACTGCTGCGTATGGCCAATGATAGCGTAGTCGATGAGAGAACTCTGCGTGAAATCTATTTAACAGCCTTTGAAATTGTTGTGAAGGAATCAAACAATAAAATGATTATGACCTCCTACAATCTGGTCAATGGTACCTATGCCAATGAGAATCAATTTCTACTGCAGAATATCCTGAGGGATGAGTGGGGGTATAAAGGCTGTGTTGTGACAGATTGGGGCGGCAGCAATGACCATGTTGCCGGAGTAAAAGCCGGCAGTCATTTGGAAATGCCGGGAACCGGCGGTGATAGTGATGGCGAATTGCTTGAAGCAATAAGATCCGGGAGCATTGGAGAAACTGACATAGAAAAAAGAGTAAGTGAACTCCTGAATCTGATTTTTGATACGCATGCAGCCACAGAAAAGAAAAAAGGTAAATTTATGCGTGTTGATAAACATCATAAGTTAGCAGAACAGGCAGCAGAGGAGAGTATTGTTTTATTGAAAAATAAAGGTCATATACTCCCCGTAAATCCTATGTCGGCTATAGCGGTCATTGGAGACTTTGCCAAAAACCCAAGATATCAGGGAGCAGGTTCCAGTGTGGTTAACCCAACCCGCCTGGATAATACTTTGGAATGTATCAAAGATGTTCCTTTGAACTTTTTTGGATATGAAAAGGGATATCATCGAAGCGGCGCGAAGGATATCAAGCTAAAAACGGCAGCAGTTAATTTGGCAGCAAAAGCAGATGTGGTGTTACTTTATATCGGGTTGGACGAGATCAGTGAATCCGAAGGCTTAGACAGAAGCAACATGCGTATCCCCGCCAATCAGATTGAATTATTAGAAGCTATTTATGAAGCAAATAAGAATATAGTTGCAGTTCTGAGCGGTGGATCTGCCATTGAAATGCCCTGGATCAATAACTGCAAAGGTGTGATCCATGGGTATTTATCGGGGCAGGCGGGAGCAAGGGCAATGCTTAGGGCAATTACCGGCAAAGTAAACCCTAGCGGAAAGCTTAATGAAAGTTATCCCTATGAGTATAAGGATACCCCTACATACAATTATTACCCGGGTAAAGAGCGTACCTCAGAGTATCGGGAAGGGCCATTTGTTGGTTACCGCTATTATGAAACGGCTCAGGTCCCGGTCAGATTTCCTTTTGGTTATGGCTTAAGCTATACCTCCTTTGATTACTTCGATTTAAAGGTCAGTTCCGAGGGATGTTCATTCCGATTAACCAATACAGGGTTTGTGGAAGGTGCAGAAGTTGTTCAGTTATATGTCAGCTGTAATAGCAGTGAGATCTTCCGGCCAAAGAAAGAACTGAAAGGCTTTGTTAAAATCAACCTGAAGCCGGGAGAAAACAAAAATATATTTATTCCCTTTGATGATAAGACCTTTCGCTATTATAACATCCAAAATTCACGCTTCGAAGTGGAAGAGGGTGAGTACGGCATTTGTATCGGAGCCTCCAGTGAAGATATTCGTCTGAAGGATACCATCCAGGTTCAAGGCAGCATAATCAGGAAGCTTTATTCAAGAGAAGAATTGCCAAGCTATTTTACAGGAAATATCACGAATATTTCTGATCATGAATTTGAAACGCTGCTGAGGAGAAAAATCCCGCAGGCTTATTGGGACAGAACCAGACCACTGGAAAGAAATGATACCATTTCCCAAATGTTCTATGCCAAAAGCAGAGCAGCTCGTTTCGCTTATAAAATAATAACCTTAATCAAAGACAGTTCCATGAAAAAGGGAAAACCCAATCTGAATATTCTATTCATCTATAATATGCCCTTTCGCGGACTTGCGAAAATGACCGGCGGTGCCCTGAGTATGGAAATGGTGGATGCCTTATTGGTAATCATAAATGGCAAATTTGTCAAAGGAGCCGGTCTTTTCATCAAGGCTATGAAAAATAAATCAAAACACAAAAAGAACATGCCGTAAGCTGCATCATGACTGAAAGTATGAAAAAACATCGGGAAATGAGGTAATGAACTATGAAATTACTAACAATTGCAGTCCCCTGCTATAATTCTGAAAATTATATGAGTAATTGTATAGAATCCCTGCTGGTAGGCGGTGAGGTAATGGAAATCATCGTAGTCAATGATGGTTCTACGGATGGTACGGGCGAAATCGCAGAGGAATATGCAGCGAAATACCCGGATATCGTAAAGGTTATTCACCAGGAAAACGGAGGACACGGGGCAGCAGTCAATACAGGCATCGAGCATGCCGAAGGGTTCTATTTTAAAGTGGTTGACAGTGACGACTGGGTTTCGAAAGAGTCATTGCTCCGAATCCTGGAACAGTTGTCAGCCATGGTATCGGATCATAATCGGATTGATATGCTGATCAGTAATTTTGTTTATGAAAAGACAGGTTCAAAGCACAAAAAGGTGATGCATTATCGCAATGTATTCCCGACAGGCAAGGTCTTAACCTGGAAGAAAATCGGGCGCTTTCGAAAGGGACAATATCTGCTCATGCATTCGGTAATCTATAGGACGGAGCTGTTACATAGATGCGGGTTGAAGTTACCCGAGCACACATTTTATGTAGATAACATCTATGTATATCATCCGCTGCCTTATGTCAGGACACTGATGTATCTGGACGAGGATTTTTACAGGTATTTTATCGGACGTGAGGATCAGTCAGTGAATGAGAAAATCATGGTGAGACGTGTGGATCAACAGCTTAAGGTTAACTATCTATTGCTGAATGATTATAGATTGTCCGATTCAGATATGAAGATTGAACCGAAGCTGCGCCATTACATGAAAAACTACCTGGAAATAATGATGGTGGTCTCTTCAATCTTGCTGATCCTTTCCGACACGCAGGAAAGTCTGAAAAAGAAAAAGGATTTATGGAAGCACCTGAAAAAAGTGGATATCTTCACTTATTATCAGATGAGATTGGGGATTTTAGGACGTTGTATGAATTTACCGGGAAAGACCGGACGGGAGATATCTAAAATATCATACCGGATTGCCCAGAGGGTTGTGGGCTTTAATTAATGAAATGGGGCTGCATCTGATTGTACGCTTTGATTTATCATTTTCTCCGATATGTCAATTTACGATGAGTAATAAATTTGCTTAGAAAGGAGGGTATTAAGCAGATTGACAGCAATAACGTAAATACAGGGATCGGAAGAAAGTGAAGGATAAATTGCAAAAACAATAATGTATGAGGAGGATAATGAAAACTATGTCGGTAAAAAAGAAGAGTACTGGCAAAGCCGGTGTTGTTGCTATCTGTGTGATAGCAGCACTGATGCTTATTGTTAACACAGTTGTATCATCAGCCAGTGAAGATATCTCAATGTATCTGGGTGGTACCAGCACTGTAGACGTAGCGAATCTGGATTATGACTCTGTTGCGTGCTTTAACGAGGGCACTTCAGTTGCTACACAGTTGGAGGAAGAAGGTGCGGTACTTCTTAAGAATCAAGATAATATACTTCCTTTGGCTGAAGGAACTAAGGTTTCTATTCTTGGAGCCATGTCCTATAACTATGTTGAGGGCGGAACCGGTTCTGCTGGCGGTAAAGATGATGCCAACACAGTTATGATGAACGATGCCATGGCAGGAGCAGGACTGGATGTTAACCAGGATTTATGGAATTGGTTGAAGGATGCCTGCGGCGGCAAAAGAGGAGCAGATGCTCTATATGATAATATTACCAGCTCAAACTGGACTGGTTATCAGACGATTAACGAGTTTACAAAGAATACCTATGAATCCAACGCGAAAAGCTTAATCGGCTCCTATAACGGCTATGCGATTGTAACAATTTCCCGCAGCGGATCAGAAGGTGCATCGCCTTCCATGGATATGGATGGTGACGGAAGTACTCTTACAGGTAAGACCTATCTGGAGCTTAGCGATAATGAAAGAGATTTGCTGACTTTCTGTAAGGAAAACTTTGAGCATACCATTGTATTGATTAATACTTGCTCCGCTATGGAACTTGGTTTCGTAGATTCAGAAAATTATAATATTGATGGCTGCATTTGGATCGGTCACCCAGGTGAAACCGGTATGGTAGGCGTAGCTGACATAATTACCGGTAAGGCTAATCCTTCCGGCAAATTGGTAGATACTTATCCCTATGATTTAAGTACAAACCCGACTTATTATAATGAAGGCGACAACCAGTACACCAATTTAAATGATGAAGACAAGTATGCGTATTATCAGTATGAGGAAGGTATTTATGTAGGCTACAGATATTACGAAACCGCTGATGCTGCCGGATATTTCGATTCACAGGCATTTAAAGACGCAGCCTATAAGAATGACGACCGAGATGCGTCAGAAGGCGGTGACAGAGATACTGCAGGCGGTTATGCAAATGTAGTGAAATATCCCTTCGGTTATGGTTTATCCTATGGTTCCTTTAAACAGAAAATAACTTCTTCAGACGTCACTCTGAAGGCTCATGGAACCAATAGCATTAAAGTTAAAGTATCAAATGACGGCGATATTGCAGGTAAGCAGGTAGTCCAGGTTTATATGGAAGCTCCTTATAATACTGATCCAAACTGCGGTATCCAGGGCAGAGGCATGGAGAAAGCTGCAAAAGTTTTGGTTGGCTTTGTTAAGACCGGCATAATTGAACCGGGTAAGAGCGAAACTGTTACCGTTACATTTAATACAGATGACCTGGCAGGTTATGATTATACCGGTTACGGCTGCTATGTGCTTGAGAAAGGCGATTATAAGTTTGATGTTTCTCTGAATGCTCATGAAGTAATTGATACAGCAACAGCCAGTATTACGGATAGCATCATTTATAATGACGGTAATGCAGGCAAACGTGATTCTGACCAGGTTGCAGCTGTTAATCAGTTGAACGATGTTTCTGCCGGAGACGGCAATATGTTAGATGGATACCTTTCAAGAAGTGATTTTGCTGCAGGAATGGATTCTATTAAGCAGCATGAGTCAGGTTTATGTGGAGACAAGGCCTGCGAAGCACTGGGAGCTGGTCAGACAGCTGCTGTTTTACTGCGTAATCTGGGCTCTGCGGAGTATACATATGATTACTATAAGAATGGTGTTAAGACAACGGCTACAGAGACACTTTACGTTCATGCCGGTACTCAGTCCTTCTATGAGGCACAGACGCCGGATGGTAAGGATTTGAACGATACATCCTATAAAGTAACCTTCGAATCAACAGCAACCAACTACACTCTGGCAGATATGGTTGACGAGAACGGAAAGCCTTTGGCTTTCAATGATCCCAAGTGGCAGGATTTACTCAACCAGGTAACCTTGGAAGAATGCATCAATGTACATGGTAATTCCGGATGGGGTACTCCCGCAGTTGATTCCATAGGAAAAGCGGCCAACAGCATCGTGGACGGACCCGGTGAACCTGGTAATGGTAACATTCCTGGCGGAACCTGGTTCCCTTCAGCCGTAGTAATCGCATCTACCTGGAATACGGAACTGGCAAATGCTGAGGGTGTTGCTTACGGACATCAGTCAATACTCGGCGGTTATGCAGGTGCTTATGCTCCCGCAATGAATATGCATCGTACTCCTTTTGGAGGACGTGATTTCGAATACTACTCTGAGGATGGCTTTATTGCCGGTAAAATCGGAGCTCAGGTAGTCGCAGGTATTCAGTCGGATGGTGTTATGGTATATGTGAAGCACTTTGTGCTTAACGATGTTGACACTAACCGTAATGGTGTCATGACTTGGGCAAATGAACAGGCAATTCGTGAAATTTACTGCAAGCCTTATGAGCTGGCGGTAAAAGAAGGTGGCTGCCTTGGTATCATGGCATCCCTTAACCGTATCGGTATGAGTTGGGGACACTATGGCTTATATAATAACATCGTGCGTAATGAATGGGGTTTTATCGGATATATCATCACCGATGGCGTTGGTCCCGGCTCTGAAGATCTTTATAATCCTCCGTCACTGTGTCTGGCTAGTAAAATCGCTATGCTGACCCGTGATGACAGGGTAGATGAAGCTACTTATACAGTAAATGAAGGAACAGGCGCGCAGGATACCTTGTTTGGACAATACATGCTGCGTGAAAGTATGCACCGTATGCTGTATCAGATCGTAG
>Ga0207834_1000684_pt1 | contig 11663 bp, 7 predicted proteins | sample LuqExpMetagenom5_FD_187763 | JGI IMG/M metagenome (GOLD analysis project Ga0207834, IMG submission 187763) | Tropical forest soil microbial communities from Luquillo Experimental Forest, Puerto Rico - Sample 5 (SPAdes) | ecosystem: Environmental > Terrestrial > Soil > Tropical forest ...
ACAATCGCTTTTTGTTCCATGTCAAAAATGAATGCCATCATTCCGCTTAATACATATTTCAGTAACAAGTTATAATCGGACTCTTCCAATGTAAAGGCATGATATGCTCCGCCGTCCAGCAGATAGTCCATTACTTCACGTTCGGATTTATATTCCCTCAGAAAAGGATCTAATTTCATGGACTGTAATATAGCTTCATCTACCAGCTGGGAATTGATCAATCCGTCCACACAAAAGATATGAAAGGTAACATTATTCTGGCTAATCTTAATTGGTCTGACTACGATATCACTGCTTTTTGAAAACAGCTCTTTGATCTCCTGCGAATTTATTTTATGCTCCAACTGCATCCTTCCTTTCTTTCAATGGACTTTGAATTCAATAATTACTTTTACTATTTTCTCAGATAAATAGATTCTTTATTCATAAAAGTAATGTTTTTCCTATTTACTATTTTCATTCCAGACATTAAAAAAGGCCCTCACCAGAGAGCCTTACTGCATATACCGAAAGGTTAACCTTCACTAAATGCAGCAGCTTAATGGGACAGCCTGTTTTTAAGTCATTCTTTATGTAGTCATAATCTTACGTTCATGATATCATTCATGATTGATCGCTGGATATTAATTTTATCGTAGTGTACTTCCTGGAGTAAATTACTTGATCTTTCCGAAATAATCTTCTGCAATTTCTTTGATATGTATCGGTAATACTTTCCCTTTTACTAGCTTTTTAAGAAAAGTCTCAGCTTCCCCTTCGTCATCAGTTAGATTTTCCAAATAAATGTAATTCCCATGCTCCGTGCGTCCTTCCCTAGAACATTCGATGCTATACAGAGCATTTTTGAAAATAAGGTTATAAACTACTTGCGTGTCTTCATCTTTTATTGTTTTTCCGTAGGTATTAAGCGATTGCCTAGCCATGTAACGCCACCCCTTTTTCTTAGTATATTCCTCGACCACATAATGATATCTATTGACACTATATATTATATCATAAAATTTTTCTATGGCGAGAGGCGATTCATGGAAAAAGCGTTGTAAATACTAGAATAACTGGCTTTTCCTGGCATGATCCTAGGTTATCATGAGACTATTTTCTATCAGCTTCCATTACTGGTATTCAAAGTCATTGAATTATTTCTTGCTTATTGATTGCTTATTTATTTCACTATTTAAAACCCGATAAAAATCGTTACATCCATACTTTTCTTTCCAGGGAGTATGACCACATTTTTCTATCTTATAAATACCTTCAAAATTAATGTTATTCTCAAGTAAAGGCATCACTACTCCTTCATATGGATGGGGATCAGAATCTCCCTGGATAAATACCATTGGAATTTTTATATTCTTAAATACTTCCAGTAATCTGCCTGATTCTCTTAGTTTTGCCGCTTCCGGCCAGATTTTTGCATATGCCTCACCATCCGGTGATAATGCATCTTCTTTCTCCGTCTTTATATCTATGGCATGATAATCATCCGATTTACCTACTAATTCACCAAGTCTTGCAAGAGTCTGATCCTTATCTAGCAGCTCCTTATTTGTGTGATCCTTATTTGTCTGATCCTTATTTGTCTGATCCTTATTTGTCTGATCCTTATTTGTCTGATCCTTATGTGTCTGATCCTTATGTATCTGACCCTTATCTGGTTGATTATCCTGTTCCAGAAGAAGGATTATATCATCAAATTCTTGTTTCTGTTCGACAGTCATGTTCCTCTTTCTTCGTTCCATAATTTCGCTTACGTATTTAACCTCAAGCGGCCCGCTTCCAATCATAATCACTTTTTTAACCATCATCGGATATTGCTCAGTAAACAAGGCAACCAGCCAGGCTCCCCAGGAATGCCCGATCAAAGTAACGGGAATACTACAATGATCCGTTAACTGTTCCTTTAATTCTTCAATTAATTCCGAAATGGAATACTTCGATTGTATGGGCTCAAGAACCCCGTATTGTGATGATAATACTCTCGCTAATCCAGCAACAGAGCCAAGGGCTCCCGGTCCACCATGAACAACAGCGATACTATATGGCTCCGATCCATATTTTCTAATCATTCGTATTCCTCCATATCATTCAAAGTTACTGTTTTGTAGAGCGTTTACACTATATCTACTTTTTTATAAGAATTTGGTAGTTAAGATATAATTAATAAGCCATCATTCTCCATTAATCCCACTATATAATAAATACAGCAATTTCTTAAATAATTCAAGATATTACCAGCAAATTATTCTAAGTTGATAATACGAAAAGCCCTCGACAAGGTTTTTACCGAGGACTTCTAATCTGGAGGCAAAGCCAAGAGCCTTTGCTGTAAAACTTATGTTGGTTGTTATTGACAAAGTGTGAACCCAGGTGTATAAGTGGTTTATACAAACACATGAAAACGGTTGTTTGTATCAATATTACACGCGAAGGTGATCACATTGTTAGAAATCAGAAATCTTACAAAGTCTTATGGTAAAACAAATGCAGTAGATAATTTAAGCCTAACAATTAATGATGGCGATATTTTTGGCTTTATTGGACATAACGGTGCAGGGAAAACTACAACAATCAAGGCTGTTGTCGGAATACATGAATTTGATTCCGGCGAAATTATAGTAAATGGCATCTCGGTTAAAAGTGATGCGATAAGCTGCAAAGAACAAATTGCGTATATTCCAGATAATCCGGACTTGTACGAATTTCTCACAGGAATCAAATACCTAAACTTCGTTTCAGATATCTTTGACCTGTCAAAAGCTGATCGCGCGAAAGCCATTGATAAATTTAGCACAGAATTTGAAATGAAAGATGTACTTTCCTCGCCGATTTCTTCCTACTCACATGGTATGAAACAAAAACTAGCAATCATCAGTGCCTTGATTCATAAGCCACGCTTGCTTGTACTGGATGAACCTTTTGTCGGGCTTGATCCCAAAGCTGCATTCATCCTCAAGGAACATTTCAGGCAAATGACTGCCGAAGGAGCTTCCATTTTCTTTTCCACGCATGGACTGGAGGTTGCACAAAAGCTATGCAATAAGATCGCAATTATAAAGAACGGACGGCTGCTAGAGGCCGGTGAAACTGATGAGATTATTGGCAAAAAATCTCTTGAAGATGTATTTATGGAGCTAACCGAAAATGAATAAATTTATATCCCTTACAAAAATCAATCTCATTGCGGCGTTACGGCAAATGAATTTACTGCGTCGACGAGCCGCTAATAAACATGGATCGGCTTTCATTGGTATAGTTGCCATTATGTTATTGGCGTTGATGGCTTATGCCGGTTGGTTTGCCTATAAAATTTCATCCATTTTAAATCCTATCGGGTTGGAATGGTTTGTGCTTGTCGCGCTGTTGTTTATTATCACTTTTTTTGTATTTTCCACCAGTCTTTACACAGTCAATTCAGTTTTGTTTGAAAGCTCCGATACAGAGCAGCTTTTTGCCTACCCTATACCCAAATATCAGATTCTGTTTTCAAAAGTATTGGGTTTGGTAGTGGAAAATTGGATTGTTGCTTTTGTGTTAGCACTGCCCTTTATTAGCGTCTATGGATATTATGTTCATCCTCCGATCATATTTTACTTCTATGCGCTGATCTGTATATTAATCAGTCCGCTGATTCCGTTATGCCTGATTGCTATCATCTCTTACCTTGTAAGTGTGCTGACAAGCGGAACCCAGTTCAAGAATTATTTTAATTTAGTACTGACTATTGGCATGATTGCAGGTATCACCGTTGGATTGAACAGAATAGCGAAACAGATACAACTTTCCAACATATCTGCCTCATCAATCCTTTCGTCTATCAAAACGTATTATCCACCCCTTGGTTATGCGGTTTCAGGACTATACAAAATTAATCCATTGGATATGTTGATAGCCATTGCATGGAATGTGCTTCCGTTTGTACTACTTTGTGGAATACTATCAATATTCTATGCATCGCTTCGTTCCCGCGTTGTAGCCACCAAAATAGTAAAGGGCGGAAAGCTTACATTCGGTACTTCCTCCAAGCTATCCGCACTGACGAAAAAGGAGTTTACACATTTTTTTCATTCTCCAATGTATATCCTTAACTCGTGCATTGGAATAATTCTGATTACGATTTTTTCAATCACTTCAAGTGGCCAAGGTAAAGGCTTTAAGGCTCTTGTCGCTGCACTTAACACAATGGGAGCTTCTTCTACGCAAGTGGCGCTGATAACATTCTTAGTTATTTTATCAACTGCCAATATTACCGCTCCCTCAATTTCGTTGGAAGGGAAAAATCTTTGGATTATTAAATCTTTTCCCGTTAATCCGATGGAAGCTCTCATGGCGAAATTAGCGGTGCATACAATAACCCTTACACCGCTGTTGATCATTGACAGCATCATCGTTACCTTTACAATGAAAATAGGTTTTTCCGGATTTATTATTGTGATACTTTCCTGTGTATTGTATGTAGTCTTAGGCGGACTGGTTGGACTGATCTATAATTTGCATTTCCACAGATTCGATTTTATTAACGAAATGCAGGTTGTAAAGAACAGTGCGAGTGTGATATTAACCTTAATCACTCAGCTTGCTACTGCTGCAGCGGTAATCTTCCTTTACTGGCTGATTAACCAATTCGTAGCCTTCAACTTCTATGTATATACTGTGATTATAATGGTAATTGCACTTGGGGCTATAGCTTCTTTGTACCGTTATCTTTATAGAAAAAGCGAGAAGCTATTTTTGCAGCTTTAATAATTCAATTGATAGAATAAATGCTTACAATAAACTGGACGATAATAATGGTTCAGTTTATTGTAAGCATTTTAATTTTATTTATTTAGTTTTTTTCGGCTCAGGGAGCTCTTAACATGCTGGTAGCAGGCATATCAATTAATTGAATTTTTTATCTTACATTATTTAGTAATTCATTCTCTACCAATAATAAACATAATGGGAAGTTCACTCACTTCGTAATCGTGAAAGATATCGAACCATCTAATATCTTTAGGTAATAGAAAGAATGTAAGAACACTATATAATTTTTTAAGCTTTCCAGAAATCCATTATTCAAAATTTCTATTCAAATAGCGAAATTAATAGTATCTCAATTAAACTTCAAGACTACTTCCTTATCCAGAATGTATAATAGCATCCATTTCCATAAAATCCACTAAAAACCCCTCTACATTTTTTTGATACCTAATCATTGTAAAGGAATTTTATTCTTGAATCTTGCTTTTATCTTTTGCTTTTATCTTTTGCTTTTATCTTTTGCTTTTATCTTTTGCTTTTATCTTTTGCTTTTATCTTTTGCTTTTATCTTTTGCTTTTTTCTGTGCACAACACTTTCGTTGTGCTTATTTTGTTCGATACTTTTCTGAGAGCAGAACATATAGCGTTACCCACTTATTGGGTTGACCCACCATACCTACATTGAAATAAGGCTCAGCAAAAGATTCGCTAAGAATATATTTACTCTCGATGTCTTTTTTGCTGTCTAATAATGCCCATGCTTTTTCGCAATTAGGATGATTAGCCTCACCGAGAACCGAAAGCCCATACATAATCATCTGTAAACCCATGTGTACATGATCGATCGGATAAAACGTCCCCGCCATATCTTCAATAATTACCTTTCCGGGAGCGTCAGTATGGAACGCAACATTGTGGTTCATATAAAATTTTATTAATGGCTCAAACTGCGGCAGAATAATGCCTATCTTTTTCAGCTCTGCCCCGAGTAAAAGATATGTGGTAGTTTGTCTATAGCAACCCATATCCAGCAACTTAGAGTCGTTTGTTTTTTTTGTTTTGTCCAGGCATCGAACTGTGCCATCTTGCCGTATAGTAGAAAAAACCAAAGGTATTTGTTCTTGCACCCACGGATGCTCGTAATATCCAAGCGATACCAAATTTCTTAACAATAATATTTTCGCACACTTCATACTCAAATTCATATTTTTGATGATACGTCCAATATATTCATCAATAGGTACATCAATGCGTGTTAAACCAAATTCAGCGAGTGCCAAGAAAGCGTTGATATCCTCCCACTTTTTGTTTTGTTTGAATTTATCCATTACTAAATTAAGCCTTTTTGAACTTAATAAATTTTCATATGCCTTTTTCACTTCAAGTTCGTCTTTTGACATACCTAGAAGCTCGGTCATTGCACGATATTTAACTTCTGGGGTGTCATCTTTAATAAGCCAATTGATTACATTATTCATTGATTTATCCTTTAACGCCCATTCCTCATTTACCTCATACCTCATAATTTCTGACATAACAAAACCTCTCCTTATTATAAAATAATCTGTCTTCATTTTATTGAATATAGTCAAAACACTCTGTAGAACCATCTTCGCATTATTGCTATAATATCTATCTAATAATTCGATTATATAATATCACAAATTGTATATTATTACAATATTTTACCAAGTTTGCAACAGCAGTCATTTATTTAATACCAACATATCCTATTATCACAACAGCTTCTGCCGCTTTATAAATTCCAATAAATATAAGATATCTAAGTAACCTATCTATAAACATCCCTAAAAATGAATAAAACTGCATAAAAAGTGAGTAAACTGTACCCCCCGACAAGTTCAAATAAAACAGACTGTCTTTTTCATTGTCTATCTTACAAGGTACAGTTTACCCCATTTCCATCATGTCTCTATTAAATTACACCGTACTCCAGTCCACATTAATCTTAATTGGCTCTGCTTCCGACATCTGCTTGTAAATCTGATACTTCTCCTTTGAATAAGCCTCAGCCTGGCGGAATAGCTCTTCTGCCTGTTCCGGGAAAGCATTTTCCAGGGAACTGTAACGAACCTGTCCGAGGATGAATTCACGGAAGCTCTCCGTAGGTTCCTTAGAATCTAAGACAAAGGGATTCTTGCCTTCCGACTTCAAATCAGGGTTATAACGGAACAGGTGCCAGTAACCGCAGGCAACCGCCTTCTTAATCGTTGCCATGCTTCTTCCCATACCTTCCTTGATACCATGGTTGATACAGGGTGAATATGCGATAATGATGGATGGTCCGTGGTGTTCCTCAGCTTCGCGAAGTGCTTTGATCAGCTGGGTATTATCGGCATTGATACCTACCTGCGCCACATAGACATTACCGTAGGTCATCATCATACGGCCAAGATCCTTCTTGCCCTGTCTCTTACCGGAAGCTGCAAATTTGGCAATTGCAGCTATCGGGGTTGACTTGGATGCCTGTCCGCCGGTATTGGAATAAACTTCGGTATCGAATATCAATACATTGATATCCTCTCCGGATGCCATGACATGATCCAGACCGCCGTAACCGATATCATAAGCCCAGCCGTCACCACCGATCAGCCAGATGGACCTCTTGGTCAGATAATCCCTGTTTTCCTTAATCTCATTGACCAGCTGCGTAATTTCTACATCGGTAGAAATGAAATTTTCCAGCACATCAATAACCTTTTTACTGGCTTCCTCCGAGGCTTTACTGTCTTCTTTATAGTGAATCCAGTCATGGAAGGCTTCTTTCACCTTTTCTTCTACATTCATACCATTCAGCTTATTCATATTATCATGCAGCTTATTGCGAAGCTGCTTTACTGCAAGGTACATACCAAAGCCGAACTCAGCATTATCCTCGAATAAGGAATTTGCCCAGGAAGGACCTTTTCCTTCCCGATTGATGGTATAAGTCGTGCTCGGAGCAGACGAAGCCCAGATGGAAGAACATCCGGTAGCATTCGCAATCATCATTCTTTCACCGAATAACTGGGTAACCAGTTTTACATAAGGAGTTTCACCGCAGCCTGCACAGGCACCCGAGAACTCATATAAAGGAGCTTTGAACTGACTATCCTTGAAGGCCGGGCCATAGGACAGATTTTCCTTGAAGCTGATGTGTTCTACAGCATACTCCCAGTTCTGGATTTCCTTCGGAATCTGGGTCTCAATCGGCTGCATGATCAACGCTTTACCTTTCGCAGGACAGACGTCGGCGCAGTTACCGCAACCGGTACAGTCCATCGGACTAAGCTGTATCTTATAATGATAGCCTTCAAAATTCTTCCCGATAGCCTTCTTTACTACAAAGGTCTCCGGAGCATTTCTGACTTCCTTCTCCTCTAAAAGGAAGGGTCTGATTACTGCATGGGGACATACATAAGAACACTGATTACACTGGATACAGCGTTCTTCAATCCACTCCGGAATATTAACAGCGATACCACGCTTTTCATACGCTGTCGTACCCATCGGGAAGGTACCGTCTTCTCTTCCCGTAAATGCACTTACAGGCAGATCTCCACCCTTCATCTCCGACATCGGACGCATGATCTTACGGATGAATTCCGGTTCTTCTACAGTTGTAGGTTCTTTAATATCGAGGTTCTTCCATTCCTTTGGTACATGAACCTTATGAATGGATTTGATACCCTGATCCACAGCATCCTGATTCATCTTAACAATTTTCTCGCCTTTTTTGCCATACATTTTATAGATACCGGCTTTTAACTGCTCTACAAAGACATCCTCCGGCAATACATCCGTTAATTTAAAGAAAGCACCCTGCATTACCATGTTAATACGATTTCCCAGGCCGATTTCACTGGCAATCTGAATGGCATTGATGGTATAGAATTTAACATCCTTTTCTGCAATCTGCTTCTTCAGTATGCTAGGAAGGTTTTTCTCAAGCTCTTCTCCTTCCCAAAGGGTGTTTAATACGAATACTCCTCCATTTTTGATACTTTGGATGATATCATATTTATTGACATAGGATTGATTATGACAAGCCACATAATCTGCATGGGATACCAGATAGGTGGAACGAATCGGCTCCTTTCCAAATCTCAGATGGGATACGGTGAGACCGCCGGATTTCTTAGAGTCATAATCAAAATAAGCCTGAACCTTTAAATCAGAATTTGATCCGATGATCTTAATGGCTTCCTTGTTCGCACCAACAGTACCATCGGAACCTAAGCCCCAAATCTGGCAGGAAATCATTCCTTCCGATTCTGCCTGGAAGCCTTTCACCGGTTCCAGCGAGGTCTTGGTTACATCATCATTAATTCCAATGGTGAAGCCGTCCTTCGGTTTATTCTGCTTCAGATTCAGATAAACAGCAGCAATATGACTTGGATTGGTATCCTTTGAGCCCAGTCCGTAACGTCCTCCGATAATCTGAGGAGCATTCTCAACATTCCTATAACAGGAGCATACATCGAGATAAAGGGGCTCGCCAATGGCACCAGGCTCCTTGGTACGATCGAGAACTGCTATCTTCTTCACTGATTTCGGTATCGCCTGCAGGAAATGTTCCGTTGAAAATGGTCGATAAAGGTGTACCTTAACAAGTCCATACTTCTCACCAAGCTTGTTAAAATAATCGATCGTCTGCTCAATGGTCTGAGTTACGGAACCCATGGCAATGATCACATATTCCGCATCAGAGGGGCCATAATAATCAAACAGCTCGTATTTTCTTCCGGTGTATTCATCCATTTTCTTCATATATGCCTCAACTACCGGAACAATATCCTCATAAAATGGATTCGATGCCTCTCTGCCCTGGAAATAGATATCCGAATTCTGAGCCGTACCTCTTATTACGGGATGATTTGGCGAAAGGGAACGGTTACGGAACTGTCTGACTGCTTCCATATCCACCATTTCTGCATAGTCTCTGTACTCCAGAGCTTCAATCTTCTGAACCTCATGGGAGGTACGAAAGCCATCGAAGAAATGAACAAAGGGTAACCGGCCCTTGATTGCCGATAAATGGGCGATCGGAGCCAGATCCATAACCTCCTGCACGGAACCGGATACCAGCATTGCACAACCGGTCTGTCTGGTCGCCATTACGTCCTGATGGTCACCAAAGATATTGAGTGCATGGGCAGCAATCGCTCTTGCACTGACATGTATGACACCAGGCAGCAATTCACCGGCGCATTTATACATGTTAGGAATCATAAGTAGTAAGCCCTGGGATGCGGTAAAGGTAGTCGTCAAGGCACCTGCCTGTAAGGAGCCGTGAAATGCACCTGCCGCTCCTGCCTCCGACTGCATCTCTACGACATTCACTTCCTGACCGAAGATATTCTTTCGTCCGTTCGCAGCCCATTCATCCGTTGATTCTGCCATACCTGATGAGGGTGTGATGGGATAGATAGCAGCTACCTCGGTAAAGGCATAGGCTGCATAAGCCGCTGCGGTATTTCCATCCATCGTCATTTGAATTTTTGACATTTTGTACCTCCAATAACTTCTTAGAATATTTTATAGAATTCATGACTATTTTCTCAGGCTGTCACAGCAGCTGCACTGCAACAGCCATGGAAATTATCTATAGCTGACTTCCGTTATCAACCCAGTCCTTTGCATCAACCACGCGATCAATTGACGGTTTACTCACATTATCTACCTGACCATTGGTTTCTCCGTTCTGCCAGGCAGCAGTTCCTTCGCTATTGGTTGGTTTCGGTGAACTAAGCCGTTTATTATTCTTACCTTGATAGTTATCCTTACCTTTTATGAGCATAATTGCTTCCTCCATTTCATCATATTAATTTCGCTTCCAATCTGGTAATACATCAATCAGACACCTTTCACAGGTTTTCATCTTTTGTATCTATACTCTGTTTCATTGTTTCCTATTTTCAAAAGAACTATTACGTTCAAATCAATGTTACAATTAATATTTTTATCATAATAAAAAGTTTAACTTGGTAAATTCCTGCGTCGAATAAAATTGCTAACGACTTCATAAATTCATACAAATATACACTCTTTAGGATCATTTTATAGTATAGGATGTTTTAAGCTTCAATAAAAAAGGAAGCGTAGGATTTTCATTAGAAAATCCTGCACTTCCTTAGAATATCATTATTACTGCCATTCAATAACAGTTTATTTGTTATAAAAATATTTTGAATAACCCAAACCGTTCCTACCGTATCAAGGTCTTATTCTTATGATAGTAAAGATAACCCGCTAAGATGATTCCAAAGCATACTAGGAAATAATAGATAAACAGCGGATGATTAACACTTCCTAACAGTATGACCAGGGAGCCAATAATGGCTAATACCGGAATAACATAGCCCTTGATATTACCCTTAAGTGTCCCCATTTTCGTAAGCCTCATGACAGCAATATATAACACGATATAATTCACATAACTGATGCCTATCGCTATTTCCGATACATCGCCTCTCATATTCCATTTCTGAGTAATATAATGGATTATCATCCATAACAGAGACAATAGATAAGAAAAAATCGCCGAGTTGACCGGCATCTGCCCCATGTTCTCATCTTCTTTTTTCAACCATGCGCTTCCGGGCACCATATTCCTAAGAGCCATGGAATAAGGCATACGAATGAAGCCAAGGGTAAGACCGTTCACCGTTCCTAATACCGATATAATAACAAAGATAAGAATGATTTTGGCACCTACATCGCCAAATAATCTGCTGGCAGCAGTGAACACTGACGCATCCCCCTGTGCAAGAATGGTATCGGGGCCGATCAAAGACGTAATTCCTACAAAGTAAGCAATGTAAGCGAATAGAATTAGAAGAGGTGAAATCGTCAAGGCAATAGGCAGATTTCTTTTACTGTCCTTAATCTCATGACAGATGGAAGTAGATACAATCCAGCCA
>Ga0207834_1000685_pt1 | contig 11654 bp, 15 predicted proteins | sample LuqExpMetagenom5_FD_187763 | JGI IMG/M metagenome (GOLD analysis project Ga0207834, IMG submission 187763) | Tropical forest soil microbial communities from Luquillo Experimental Forest, Puerto Rico - Sample 5 (SPAdes) | ecosystem: Environmental > Terrestrial > Soil > Tropical forest ...
CGGCTGTAAGTTCTGACATATCCTTATGTAATTTTAAAAATTCATCCAACTTCCGCTTATATAAATCCTGAAAATACTCTTCCGAGAAGGTTTCTGCTGGTTTTGACACATACATTAATAAATAAGTATCTGAACCTGCTTTTTGGTTATACCATTCCTTCGTTAAATATTTCATCGCTGGCCTCCTTTATTTTTACTGACAGCAAAATCTTAAAAATATGAAAAGCACTCTATTTGTTAATCAGTATGAAGCTACTCGTTTGGGCATTCGCCCTTTCTCACCGCGATAATAACCGATAGAAAATCCTGTATCATCTCTCTGGTAACATTCATCTGTATAAGATATAAATCTGCTAAGGCTTTCTTAAATTGTAAAATTGCATCTCTATCCGCAGCTTCCGCTGGTACAGGTGTATACTCCACCAGGAATACTGTCCTTGCAACATCATATAAATAATCACCATGACACACGTTCATAAAATCAATCACCACTGCATTTCCATCCGATATGAATATATTGCCCGGATGGAAATCCCCATGACAGAGTGTATCTCCATCCGGTAATTTCTCAATCATCTGCAATACTTCTTCCCGATTACCCAAATTTGTGGATGAAGTATTTGATATATGATATTTTAAAAAATCCTTATAATTAGGAACATCCTGTATTTTATTCTGAAGGATGGTCTTATGCAGATTTGCCATATATTCGGCAGATTGATGTATATTGCCTGTTTTAAGTACCCAATCGAGCAGGGATTCACCTTCCACTCTGTCATATATGATTCCAATCCGTTCTTCATAGGGCATTATGTCATATGCTTTGGGTTTGGCAAAATTCATGTTACTTATTGCCAGGGCATTCTGAAATTCTTTTTCTGCTGCTTCCTTAGGATATCCTTGATTGAAAAGCTTAAGTACTCTTTTGTCATCCCATTCATAGACAGATGCCGTATTGCCTATTCCAATAATATTTCCGTATTTCATTCCTTAACCCCAACCTCTCATGTAATTAACTTTATACTGTCTCCAGTTCCTCTATAAAATAAGGGTTTTTCCCTTTTTAATCATATCAATTCTTTCACAGACTAGACATCCCATAGGTAAGTTATCCTTTCGTTCAATAAACGTTTTTAGCTTCACTACCTCACAATACTTCCACCCCATTCAACCAGGGTAAAGCCTTGCCTATCAAATTGATTTAACTCCTGTTCCTCTATCTCCACATACTCCTTCAAAGGCTGGAACACCATATAGATTCTTAGTATACTGTCCGGTGTCGGACTTACGTTTAACCTGGCATTGTCCGTATAACAATCTGACTGGAAACAAATCTTATTGTATGGATTTTTCTCCAGGAAGGGCACCCAGAATTCCATAAAATCCTTTTGCTCCTGCTCATTCAATCCCATATAACTCAGCTTATCACTTAAGAACGCTTCCGACTGATTTCCCTGTATACAGAACCCTTTTGTCATGTCATACTGCATATCGCTTTCACCCTCCCAGAACAGGTAAGGATATTCTCTTCCGCTATCATCTACTAAGGTTCCGTCAGGGTAAGCTATTACATCCCACCCATCCTTATATTCAGGATTAGTGCCGGTCAGCACACCGCTAAAATCCAGCGAGACAGAGATTCTTTCCTTCTTAGCAGGATATAGATATATAACAGGTTTATAACATTTATTGGGATCTAATTTAAAATCGCTGGCTTCAATCTTATTTACCGTGACCTCATAATAATTCGTGTCAATCTCGTTCATTTCTTTATAATAGACGTCTATGATATCGCCTTCACAGTACTTGTCATCCAATTTCTCGAGCACCTTAAATTGGTTCGGTGACGGCCACGGATTCTCCGCCATAAAATAGTCATCTTCTATTGTAACTATGGAAAGGGTGAGAAGGTTGCTGTCTGAATCGCTGGTTTGTTCATCTTCCGCCTTTTTATGCCTGGAACATGAAGCCAGTGATATAAATATTATTGTAATTATCATTGTATACATCAATCTTTTCATTTTACTACCTTCCATTCAATCCCTCTATTTATCAAGTTAAGGGTTTTCATACGTTACTTTACACTACCTCAATCCACGCGTCTGACTATATATATTGAAATTGTTTATTATCCTATTATGTATATGATATTATTGCCTTAACCATATATTTACTTCACCTCTATACTTTACCACTGAATGTATAATACTGTCAAACTCGACCTGGGTTTACAGCAGAATAATGATCACTTTATGTCAAAGGAGTTCACACAGAATTACTTTTGACAAAAAAATGCAGCCCATATCAAATGAAGATATGAACTGCATGTGAAAAGCTTTATTTAAGGTTCTCAACAAATTGAATCTTTAATCCGTTGGGATCCAGCATATAGAAGAATTTGATATTAGATTCCCTTATAAAAACCGTTTCTTAACCTCTTCGAACTTCTCCGTTGTCATCAGTGCATCCTTATTCAGATCCTTGAAGGTAACAATATAAGTCCATCTTCCATACGGCTCTATTTTCTTGATCTGCGATACGTTGATCAGATAGGATTTGTGGCTTCTCATGAATTGCTCCGGATCCAGCTTCGTCTCGATATCGGATAAGCTTGCTGAAGTTGTGAAGGAGTCCTGCTTTGTATAAATGACGGTACTGCTGTTTTCCCTCTGAATCAGGATGATGTCTTTGATATCGATGAAGCTCATGCTTTCCTTGCCCTTCACCAGCAGCTTATCTAAGCCCCGTTCATATTTAACGATTTTATCAAGCTCCTCATTTTTTACCGGCTCCGAAAGCTCCTTGATCCGGTCAAGCGTCTGCTTCACTCTCTCAATATGAAAAGGCTTTATCAGATAATCAAAGGCATAGACCTCAAAGGCATTGGACATATATTCCGAATGTGCAGTAGCAAAGATGATCTTTGTCTTCGGTTCCAGATCAGCTATTATCTTTGCGCATTCCAAGCCACTGGTTCCTTTAATCTCAATATCCAAAAATACAACCTCTGCTTTTGTCTTCGTAAATAAGGTAACGGCATCTGCCAGGTTATCGGTCTCACCGACAACCTCAAAGCCTTCATTCTGTTCAATTATTTTACGGAGTAACGTTCTTATTCCGCTTTCATCTTCCACCAGAATAACCTTCATCGCCATTTATATTCGTCTCTTTCTGCGTTTGCTTAGAGGTTTGCCAAGTATCTCAGACCAGATGATGGCTTCCTGAAGCCTTTCCTGTGATACCAATCCATCCTTGTTTGCAGGAGGATTAGGCATTCTGATTTCCACTGCCGATTTTACAGGCTTTATATCAAGCTTCATCTGCGCAGGTTTCTCAGGGACCGGCTTCTCTGGTACAGGCTTCTTCGTTGTGGATACTGGGATATTCTTATAAGTCATCGCCTTTGAGAAGGATTGTTTTTCATTATTATTCATTGTTACCTCCATAATTGAGCCCTGTTGAATCTAATTAATTTACAACAGGTATTCTGCTTTCTTACTGCACGGCAAAATCTATTTCAATCAGTTATTTCTTATCACCATCAACAATTGATTTCTTGGAGGTCTCAGATATCTTCTCTCTCATCTTGGTATCTGCCTTGATATTCTGCAGATCATAGTAATCCATGACACCCATGTTGCCTTCTCTGAGTGCCTGAGCCATAGCCTTCGGAACCTCAGCTTCTGCTTCAACAACATAAGCACGCATTTCCTGTTCCCTCGCAACAGCCATTGCTCTTCTTTCCTCAGCTTTAGCCTGTGCGATATTCTTATCTGCTTCAGCTTGCAGGGTCTGGAGCTGAGCACCGATATTTCTGCCGACATCAACATCCGCGATATCAATGGATAAGATCTCAAAGGCAGTACCGGAATCAAGACCTTTGCTTAATACTCTCTTGGAAATGTCATCCGGGTTCTCAAGTACTTCTTTGTGGGATTTCGCAGAACCTACTGTAGTAACAATACCTTCACCAATTCTCGCTAAAATGGTTGCTTCTCCGGCACCTCCGACCAGACGTTCCAGGTTGGCACGAACGGTTACACGGGCTTTTACAAGTAACTCAATACCATCCTTAGCGACTGCAGATACCATCGAAGTCTCAATCACCTTCGGGTTAACACTCATTTTAACCGCATCGAATACATCACGGCCAGCCAGATCGATGGCTGCTGCCTTCTCAAAATGCAGTTCAATTCCAGCTCTTTCCGATGCAATCAAAGCGTTGACAACACTGTCAACATTACCACCTGCCAGATAATGTGCTTCGAGCTGGTTAACGCTTAAAGAAATTCCAGCCTTTGTCGCCTTGATAAGCGGAAGAACAATTCTTGAAGGAATTACACGTCTCAGACGCATACCGACAAGATTGAATATACTTACTCTTACATTGGCTGCTAAGGAGGAAATCCATAAGCCCACCGGGACAAAACTGAAGAATAAAATAACTCCTAAACCTATAATACCTATTAATACTAATGCACCAATTGCTGCTGGCATATACTTATACCCTCTTTCCTTGAATTTTATATTATTATTTGCTTAATCCTGTTCTTTTACTATTAACTTCGAACCTTGTACTTTATAGATTACAAGCTTGGCGCCCTTCGAGATATATTTACCTTCCGATATAACATCGAAGTCAATTCCGTTAAAGTTACCGACACCCGTCGGTCGCAGATCTGTAATTGCAACTCCTTGTTTCCCAAGTAAATATTTCAGGTCGCTTGAACTTATGTAACCTTTATCCTTCTTCTGTTCCTCTTTTAAAATAATCGGTGATTTCAGCTTTCCCCTCGATAATAAACCTAAAATGACTGCCAGCATGATACCTAATATAGCCAGTACAACAATCGTTATGATTGCACCTTCTTCGAAGGAATCAGAAACCAGAAAGACAGCTACGATAAGACATCCTGTTCCGATAATTCCAGGTGCATGCAGTCCCGGTGTTATCATCTCAATTCCAACTAAAATAAATCCGGTAATAAACAATAAGATTGCCAGTACAAACAACCCGTCAATTCCACCTAACATATCCATTCTCCTTTCTTTGTTAGAAGTTTTTTTGCCCTACGTGAGGAAGGATTCTCTGCAGTGTATTAATACTACTGGTCAGAAGACCTCCTCTATCGGTTTATTTATCCTTACTATATACCCGAAGGAGATTATATGGAATACGTATTCGCTAAGTTATACATTTTTCGAACTATAATGTCATATTTTATTTATCAAACTTCAGCTGCTTTGTTGAAATGTCATTATGTGACCTTGAAAATGAAATATCATAGGTAATGTATAAGAATAAATTATGAATTATTAAATCTGCATAATCTATGTTTATACATCTATACATCCTTCTTGGGAACTGTCACTGTAAAGCAGGTCTTATTAGCATTAGAAGCAGCCTCCACTGATCCCCCGGCTTCCCGTAAGATTTTGGCAACGATATAAAGTCCCATGCCATGACCCTGTTCCTTCTTTGTTGTAACTCCCTGCTTGAAGATCTCTTCTAACTGATTTTCCGGAATCTGAGGACCATTATTGTAAATCTGGAAGGTATAATCGTCCTTATTCTCACCGATTTCAATATAAAGATTTCTCTCTTTGTCCAGTTCCGATAAGGCAGTAATCCCATTATCAATGATATTGGCTAGAACCTTACACAGATTCCAAGGCTCGATGGCAATGTCCTTCAGATCGGAGCGCACTTCAAGATATAGATCAATGCTGTTCTTCTCCGCCACCTCCAGCTTCGCCTGAAGCAGCGCATTTACCGCTGGCTGCGCTGTTTTTAAGGCTTTACTGACCTTCATGATATCTTTGAACACCGGATCAAGATACTTCTTAGCCTCTTCATACTCCTTCAACTCCATCAGTCCGTAGATTACCTGAAAATGATTGAGATAATCATGCCTCTGGGCCCGGAGTGTCGTATTCAGTTCTTCGAGATTCTGGATGCTTTCCTCGAGGTTTACATTTTTATAATGACTGGCAAAATATAAGCCAAGAATCGTGATCAAGCTGCTGAACAGCATCAGCCCCATGGAAAGGAAAATATAGATATTCACCTCACCGAGAATGGCGCTTCCGACACCGATCCATATGGCAAGTCCGATGATAAACTGCATTACATTAATCGTTAATAACGTTGCTACTAGCTTTCTTATGCTCAAATTGATCCCACCTGTATTATAAATACTTTTCTTTAATCTTCATTAATTCAATAAATTTCTCAGCATCGCCGCCTTCATCCGGATGACAGGTCTTATAAAGCTCACGGAAACGTTTCTTAATGGCTGCCTGATCTGCATCATAGGGCAATCCGAGGTAAGCCAGCAGCTCCGGATCCTGAACATCCATCATCTGAATGCCATTGGCTTTATACATCTCATAACAGACCGTAAACCAATATTCACCGTAAGCCTGCTTGAGCTGTTCCTTATCCATTTGCTCGAGGGTATGTAAGGAATAACGTGCTTTGGGGTTGCCGGAATTCGCCAGATCAAAAAAATCTCTCCAGACTAACGGGAGCTTCTCCATCTGCTGCACACTGCAGTGCTTATCAATATATTCCTTTGAAAATCCGTAGCGAAACATCAGCTCCAGCTTCTTTAATTTGCGTATTTTCTGCTTTAATTCCTTCTCCGCCGCCATAAATTCCTACCTTTTATGATATTTATTAATACTAATCTACTATATTCTTAGACATACATACCGATAACGGCATATTCTTATATTGTCCGTAGTTTTCGATTACATTATAACCTATTTTCGTATATAATCCTATGGCTTCTGTCATTGGTTTTCCTGTTTCAAGAATTAAGCTTCTATACCCTTGTTCCCTCGCCTTCTTCTCGACCTGTTCCATCAGAAGCTTTGATAATCCGCGGCCACGGTAATCCTTTCTGACAAATACCCGCTTCACTTCAGCAATCCCGTCATCATAATATTTGAAAGAAGCGCAGCCTACCGGCAGCTCATCCTCATATGCAATAAAGACGTCGTGAATATGATTTAGCATATTATATTGATTATATTCTGCTCTTTGCTTTTCACCACCGACAATTTCATTCAGATTGTCATCCAACATACTGCATAAGTTAATAAAATCCTGATCTTCACCATTCGTATATTTAATATTCATCTTTCTTTCCTCCTACCTCAATATATGAGATTTGTCAATATATCTTCTGATATATTTTTTTGTTTATAGTTAACACCTATAGGTATTAAAATCAGTTACTGTTCTTTGCTTATAGTTATTATTTTTTTAGTAATCCGTTTTAAAACCAGCTGTTTCATTGCGACCAATTCCATCATTGATGATCCCCTCTTGTGTTACTTAATTGTAAACCATATTTTACCACCATGAACTGACAATATGCAAGCTTATTAGTAAACTTGTAATGCATTGAACAGTGTATCGGCGATTGCACAACGCTTATAATTATTTATTATGAATTATTTATTCGTGTAATTACCTTATATCACCAATATCATCTTTATCACCTTATATCATCTTATATCATCTTTTAGAGATTCGTTTACATGCTCAATGTTTTAGTAAAATAATGTAAATTTTAATAGCTTTTTTCCGAAGTTCAATATATAATAAATAGCAGAACAAATGTTTCTATTTTTATTACTGAGCGACAAGAGGAGGTTCCCAATGGACCAGATTTTTAACATCTTTTTTCCCAATGCCAATTCCAGAGAAACCTATTTTACAATCCATAATATCAAGACTGCGCATCTGTATGGTAAGGGCAAAGGTGTAAAGGTGGGGATCATTGATTGGCTTTTCGGCATCGATAGGTATAAACCTCTTTATCATGGATTCGTTGATGTCACCAATTCAGAACCTGAGGTATTAAATAGTGCAGAGCATGGTTATTGGATGGCTTCTGTATTAAAAGAAATAGCACCGGAGTGTGAAATCCATGCAATTAATGCCTGCAATAATGTCAATCCGGATGAAGAGCTGCGTCTAGGCTATCTGGAAGCAGCAATTGATTGGGCGATTGAGAACAATATAGATATTCTTACTTACTCACAAGCCAATTTCAGCAAAGGAAATATCAATAGAAGGAACCAGGCTATCAAAAAGGCCGCCGAACAAAATATAATTACAACCTTCATCCATTGTGACAGTACTGATAATTTATGGCCTTATGGCTGTTACCCTTGATTAATTACGGTTATGACAGAGAGCCAGATTATAATATCTATCACTTTGATTACAATAATTTATTTCTCGAGCAGTATGCCAGATATCAAACTGCTTTGGAAAGTGGAGCTCCGATAAACAGTGGTGATGAGATACCCCATTTCTCCTTTTCCTCCATGTCTCCGGTGCTTGCAGGATTTATCGCTATAATTAAGAGCATATCACTTGATTTAACGAAGTATGAAATAAAACAACTGCTGGATTCTGCATCCTACGCTAACATAAGAAAGGGAGATCATTGGTATGATTTAAATCCCTGCCCGAAGGTAATTGATATCGGTAAAGCAGCGGAATTACTATATCAAAAAGAAAAGGAGCTTATATGAACCTAGAGATTAAGAAATTAACACCCGAGTTAACCAATGACTATATTGATTATTTTGAGAATGTAGCATTTACAGATAACCACGAATGGGCTGGATGCTTCTGCACTTTTTATCACTGGACTGATGAACTGGAAGCTGAACGTAAGGTGCATGCCGAATCGGATGGTACCTGTTTTATGAAGGGACAAGCAGTCAAATTCATTCAGAATGGCACGCTCCAGGGATATCTGGCTTATGAGAATGGTTCTGTGGTCGGCTGGTGTAATGTGAATGATAAAGCAAATTTCAGCGGCCGTAGCAAGGAAAAACGTCCGGAGTTATGGGAGGACGCCAATACTACAGATAAAGTAAAAGCAATTGTCTGCTATACGATCGCCCCTGATATGCGTCGCAAAGGCATTGCCACACAGCTTCTTAAGAGAATCTGTGAGGATGCAGTTACGGAAGGCTATGATTATATAGAAGCCTACCCCGGAAAAGATACAAATAACATCCATAGAAATTATCATGGTCCCATGCCTTTGTATGAGAAATTCGGATTTACGCTGCATAAAGAATTGGAAGGGGAAGCCGTTGTTCGTAAGTATTTATAATGCGCAGCAGCATACAAAGCGTTTTATGAAAGTATTAGCTTTTGATATGTTACTTTATATAATAACTTTCTCATAATCGAGGGGAGCCAAAATGAATCAGGACCTTTTAAATTATTATAACAACACCAAATCACCCTGGGGTATTCTATTCTATAGAATGATATGGGAACAATTATCCAATATAAAGGGTATGAAAATATTGGATTTCGGAAGTGGCTTTGGAATTACTGCCAATCATCTGGCTTCAGATAATGAAGTAATTGCAATTGAGCCTAATTCAGAGATGGTAGAAATGAGAATAAATGATAATACATACGAACAAAAAGTTGGAGGTTATGAACTATTAAAAGATATAGCGTCCGATAGCTTTGATATCGTCATCTGCCATAACGTTTTAGAATATGCTTCTGAAAGAGAGGAAATTGTCAGAGAATTTGCAAGGATATTGAAGCCCAATGGACTGCTTTCTATTATCAAGCACAATCATGCAGGTAGAATAATGCAAAAGGTTGTTTATGAGAATAATGTCGATGAAGCCTTGAAATCACTTGATGGAGGAGAGCTTAGCGTCCTTAATTTCGGAAAGGTTAATTATTATTACAATGATGAAATCGTTACATGGGCGGAGAATTTAAAGATTGTAAGAACATTAGGAGTAAGGACATTTTGGGCATTACAACAAAATCATGAATTGAAAGCACAAGATGATTGGTTTGAAAAAATCCTTAAAGTTGAAGAACGTGTATCTGAAATAGATGACTTTAGAAATATAGCTTTTTTTAACCATTTATTAGTTCGTAAACAATAATACGAAAGGAACTTATTATGAACACTTTAACCGTTGCAATTGTTCAATATAATTGCTCGATACCGGATCAGAAATTAAATACAGACAACGGCCTTCGCTTTGTCAGGGAAGCAAAAGCACTCGGTGCCGACATCGTACTATTTCCGGAATGCTGGATCACAGCATATGCATTTCCGGATATCGCGGAAACAAAGCTTCCAGAGAATGAGATTGAGCAGCATCCGGATTTCAAGCTCTGGTATGAGGCAGCTTTGACCGAAGATAGTCCATCCATCCGATCATTTCAGGAGCTTGCGAAAGAATTATCTATGGGAATTGTTATCACAGGCTTTACTAGGGGAGTAAAACGGCTTCAGAATTCAGCCTTCGTCATAGATAGAAATGGCGAAATTCTTCTTAAGTACAGCAAGATACATACTTGTGATTTCAGCACAGAGCGGATGCTTGAACCTGGTACAGAATTTAAGGTTTGCGAGTTCGATGGCGTTAAGTTAGGTATCATGATCTGTTATGACAGAGAATATCCCGAAAGTGCAAGAGTTCTAATGTTAAAAGGTGCTGAGATTATTCTGGTGCCTAATGACTGTGAAACCATGAAGCCCAGATTACAGGCTCTCTCTACCAGAGCATATGAAAACATGGTCGGTGTAGCCATGGCTAACCCGCCTGGTGAAAACGCAGGTTGCTCCTGTGCCTTCAGTCCCATTACCTGGGATCGTGATGGAAGGCCCATCGATAATGCACTGCTAATTGCCGATGAAATGACGGAAGGGGTTTATATCGCCAGTTATGATCTGGATGAGATACGGCATTATCGCAGCAGAGAGATGATGGGCAATACCTTTCGTAAGGTAAATACATATCAGTATTTGCTAAGTGATAAAGTGGAGCCTCCTTTTATCAGATCGTTATAACATAAAAATAAGGCCATAACTTTTACTTCCATAAGAAAAAGGAGAAATTGAACATGAATAATTCTGAAATAATGAAACTCATTGACAATGGAGCCAATTTTTACTGCCGTCAATTAGGCAATGCATCGCATATGGAATTTATGAATAATGGATATTATTCCATGATTTATCCTAAAGCGGGTCAAGAGGGCGGAACATCCTTGTTCGATGTTACACTCGATCATTTAGATGATGAGGACGCGTTGAAAATTATCAATGAAATTAAAGCATTAAATGTACATACCTGGTGGGGGTTATGCCTTTCTGACAGACTTGCTGATCTGGTCTGGGGAAAGGATAGACCTATTTTGACACCGGAGCAACATGAGGAAGGCGAAGAATTTTACATAGCAATTTTCCCGGATGAAAAGCCGCTCTATAATAGCTACACGGATGAAATAACGATTAAGCCAGTTACAACACTAGATGAGTTCAGTTTATGGGCAGATATATGTAATTCGGTTTTACATGGCGGTTATCCCATCATGCACAGGATAAACCATTATGATATATGTAAGAATGGCATTATGCCTTGTTATATTGGATATTATCAAGGTAAGCCTACAGCAGTTTCGGCTATTTTAAATAACAACGGTATTTCATCTCTTGAGTTCGTTGCCACTTTGGATGAGTTCAGAGGAAAAGGACTGGCACGAGCATTATGCCAAAAGGCAGTTGATGATGCTTTCGTAAATGGGTCGAAGATTATTACAACAAGAGCATTTGCAGGTGCTAAAAACTTGTATA
>Ga0207834_1000687_pt1 | contig 11603 bp, 8 predicted proteins | sample LuqExpMetagenom5_FD_187763 | JGI IMG/M metagenome (GOLD analysis project Ga0207834, IMG submission 187763) | Tropical forest soil microbial communities from Luquillo Experimental Forest, Puerto Rico - Sample 5 (SPAdes) | ecosystem: Environmental > Terrestrial > Soil > Tropical forest ...
TTAGCCAGGATCACAGCGATCCGTTGTGCGAGGTGCGGTTATGAAATGGTTCGAAGACATGAAGATTGGCACCAAGCTGATTCTGGCTTTCGTGCTTGTATCTGCTATTGCGGCCTTTGTTGGCTACATGGGAATCCGCAACATGGGTAAGATCGCGGATATGGCCTCCGACTCCTATCAGAAGGAGACCATGGGCATCTCCCATCTGAAAGAGGCCAACATCGATCTGCTCTATATCTCGCGCGGGGAGAAGAACATTCTTCTGGCCGCCAGCGCTGAGCAGCGTAATGCGGCCAAAACCGAGATTGACGCCAATATCGCCAAGCTTGATGCCAACATGGAGAAAGCTCGGGCTCTGATTCATACCGATGAGGGCAAGGCGGCGCTGGCAAAGTTCGATCAGGCCTGGAAGGAACGTCTCGACATTCTCCACCAGGTGATCGCGCTAGCTGACCAGGACGGCTTCGACAAGAAGCGTGCTTCTGTCGAACTGTCTTCTACCGTCAGCCGGCAGAAGGTCAATGTGGCCGATAATCTGCTGACCGATCTAACCGTCATGAAGGAGAACATCGCACGCAAGGCCGCGGAGACAACCGAGGAGACCTACCACAGCAGCCGCGACCTGATGCTGATTCTGGTGGTGCTAGGAGTGGTTGTGGGAGTGGGCCTTGGTGTGATCATTTCACGCAGCATCGCCCGGCCATTGGCCCAGATTGCTGAATCCGCCAAATTGATTTCGCTGGGCGATGTGAACCAGACCATCAGCTATGCCAGTGAAAGTGAAGTTGGCTCCCTGGCGGAATCCTTCCGGGCTTTGATCCTGTACATCCGGGGGATTTCGGATCTGCTGGAGCGCATGGCGCATGGCGACCTTTCTTCCGAGGCCAAGCTGAATTCGGATCGCGATGTCCTGACGCAGAGCTATCTGCGCACGCGCGCCGCGGTCAAGGCGCTGGTGGCAGACGCAACGCAGCTTTCCGATGCGGCCACGCAGGGCAAGCTGGCAACACGCGCTGATGCCAGCCGGCATGAGGGCGAGTTCCGACGCATTGTGCAGGGAGTCAACGATACTCTCGATGCCGTGATCGGGCCGTTGAATGTGGCTGCGCGCTATGTGGATCAGATTGCCAAAGGCGAGATGCCTCCGGTGATCACCGACCAGTATCACGGCGATTTCAACACCATCAAGAACAATTTGAACCTGCTGATTGGGGCGATGAATGAGATTACTGCCGCCGCCGAACAGGTGGCAGGTGGTGATCTGACCGTCTCGCTGCGTGAGCGTTCAACCGGCGACAAGCTGATGCTGGCTCTGCAGGCGATGGTGGCTGGACTGACGCAGACAGTCTCCGATATTCGCTCGATTGCAAGCGAAGTTGCGGCGGCTTCGCAATCCATTTCGACAGCATCGATCCAGGTATCGAAGGGCGCCAGTTCCCAGGCTGCGGCGGCTGAAGAAGCCAGCTCGTCGATGGAACAGATGGTTTCCAATATCAAGCAGAACGCCGACAACGCTCAGCAGACCGACAAGATTGCCACCAAGAGCGCCACCGACGCGCAGGAGAGCGGCAAGAGCGTGCTGGAGGCCGTGCTGGCCATGAAGGAGATTGCCAGCAAGATCTCCATCATTGAAGAGATAGCGCGGCAAACCAATCTGCTGGCTCTCAATGCCGCGATTGAAGCGGCTCGCGCGGGCGAACACGGCAAGGGATTTGCCGTGGTGGCTGCCGAGGTGCGCAAACTGGCTGAGCGCTCGCAGAAGGCGGCAGGAGAGATCAATCAGCTTTCAGCCAGCACACTGACGGTGAGCGAGACCTCCGGCGGGATGCTGGAGAAGTTGGTGCCCGATATTCAGCGCACTGCCGAACTGGTGCAGGAGATCTCCGCGGCCAGCAAGGAGCAGGATACCGGGGCCGAGCAGATCAACAAGGCTCTGCAGCAACTGGAGACCGTCATTCAGCAGAATGCTTCGGCGGCTGAAGAGATGGCTTCCACAACCGAAGAGCTGACGGGCCAGAGCGAGCAACTGGTGAGCGCGCTCAGCTTCTTCCATACCGCCGAGCAGGATAGAGTGCATGCCCGGCGTGCGGAAATGCTGAAGCCTCCAGTGACGGTGGTGACCACGCCGGTCTTCCATGCGGATGCGGGCAAGCCCCGGGCTGCTGCGCATGCCGTGACTTCCGGTGGTGTGCGCCTGCGCATGAATGAGCGGCATGAGGACTCCGATACGGAGTTTGAACGGTACTGAATGGGTCCGGGAGCGGCGGATGTATGTTGCTCCCGGACCTGCGCGACAGGAGAGGAGAAATCCTATGAGTGTGAGTGAAATAACCGAGACGCGCCAGTACCTGACCTTCAAGCTTGGCAACGAGGTGTTCGCAACCGATGTGGCCAAAGTCCGCGAGGTACTGGATCTGACCGCGATTACGGCGATCCCGCGTACGCCGGAGTTCATGGCGGGCGTTATCAATTTGCGTGGTAGCGTGGTGCCGGTGGTGGATCTGCGTCTGTGCTTTGGCATGACCAAGACCGAAAGCACGCGGAACACCTGCATTGTGGTGGTTGAGGTGCTACTAGAAAACGAACCGGTGGTAATCGGCGCGCTGGCCGATTCCGTTGAAGAAGTGATCGATATGGAGCCGGATCAGATTCAGCCGGCACCCCGGATGGGTACCCAGATTCAAACCGACTTCATCAAGGGGATGGGCAAGCGGGATGCGCAGTTCATCATGATTCTGGATATCGATCGTGTGTTTTCGGCTGACGAACTGGCGGTCGCGCGCGGAGCCGAACTACAGTCCAAAGCTCTGGCGGAAGTTGCGGCATAGAGCATAACAGGCAGCCGAATCGTATTGCGCGGGTTGGAGCCGCCAATGCAGGACACAGCACCGAACGGCAGGAGTGCATCCTGCGCTGGCGCGTTCCGCGGCCTGCGCTTCCGGTCTGGCAGGGCGGCAGCCAACCGCCAGGATCAGGGCCATGCATGCAGTTGTTGAAGACAGTCTTTCCCGGCAGGATTTTCAGCGTCTGCGCGCGCTGATTTCTGCCGAGGCGGGCATCCAGTTGAGTGAGGACAAGCGCACCATGCTGGAGGTGCGCATCAAGCGCAGATTGCGTCAGTTGGGCATGGAGTCCTACGGCGCGTACTGCGCTTTTCTGATGAGCCGTGAGGGACGCAAAGACGAACTGGTGCCCTTCATTGACGTGGTGACCACCAACAAGACGGACTTCTTTCGCGAGCCGCGCCACTTCGATTTCCTGCGTGAGTGCGCGCTGGCTGAGATGGAGGCACGTACCGCCGGCCGGCAGGCGCTGGTGTGGAGTGCAGGCTGTTCGTCGGGCGAGGAGCCCTACACGCTGGCCATGGTGCTGAGCGAGTACGCCGCGCTGCGGCCAGATTTCCGCTTCCGCATTCTGGCCACCGACATTTCCACCCAGGTTCTGGATAAAGCCGCGCGGGCCATCTATACCGAGGAGCAGATTGCGCCGGTTCCCAAGGTGCTTCGGCATAAATATATTCTGCGTAGCCGGGATCGCACGCAGAACCGGGTGAAGATCGCTCCGGAGTTGCGCAAGCTGATCGAATTCCAAAGACTCAACTTCATGGATACCGCGTATGCGGTGTGCGAGCGCGCGGATGCCATCTTCTGCCGTAATGTGCTGATCTACTTCAATCGTCAAACGCAGCAGGAGATTTTGCAGAAGCTTTGCCGTCATCTGGTGCCCGGAGGCTATCTGTTCGTTGGCCACTCCGAGAGCCTGCATGACCTTACCCTGCCGGTTGTGCCCGTGGCGCCCGCGCTGTATCGGAGGGTCAATGGTGGGCTATGACGGCGATCTGCCGCAGGTCTACCTTCAGCCAGGTGAGTCTCATCTGGCTACCGGCCCCACTGTGTTGAGAACCTTGCTTGGGTCCTGCGTAGGGATCGCCTTCTGGGTGCCGGATCGCGGGATCGGCGCACTCTGCCATCCCATGCTGCCGCGTGTTCCGGCCCGCGCTGGTGCGCTTACGACCACAGTCAATTGCCGCCGTTATGTGGACTTTGCCATTCAAGAGATGGCGCGCAAATTCGATGAATTACGTGTGCCACGCGCTGGGGTGCAGGTCAAACTGTTTGGCGGAGCCGACGTTCTGCTGGTCAGTGCGCATCGCCACCAGCCCACCGTGGGCCAAATGAATCAGGATGTGGCCGGACAGGTGCTGGCTGAAGAGGGATTTCGTGTGGTGGCGACTCGCTTGGGTGGCGATCACGGCATTCACATCACCTTTCATACCGTTACCGGCGAAGTGTTGCTTCGCCGTTTGAATTGATCTACAAATGCTGTGCGCAGCAGGCTACGGAATACGCGGCAGCGCCGCGCAAGGAGAGGGCAATGAAGAACGGCAAGATCCGCGTACTGGTGGTAGATGACTCGGCTGTGGTGCGCCAGACGCTGCGCGATGTGCTCTCTTCGGATTCCGCGATTGAGGTGATGGCGGTGGCGGGCGATCCATATGCCGCGGCAGATCGCATTGCCGAAGAACTGCCCGATGTGATCACGCTCGATATTGAGATGCCACGCATGGATGGGCTCACGTTTCTGAAAAAGATCATGGACCAGCATCCGATTCCGGTGGTTATCTGTTCCAGCCTGGCGGGCGAAGGCAGAGAGAGTGCCTTCAAGGCCCTGGAGTACGGGGCGGTGGAGATTGTCACCAAGCCGAAACTTGGCACCAAACAGTTTCTTGAAGAGTCCGCGATTGCCATCTGCGATGTGGTGAAGGCTGCCGCTCGGGCTCGGCCCAAGAAGCTGCGGCCGGCCATGCAGATTGAACCCAAGCTGACGGCAGATGCCGTCTTGTCGGCTCCCACCAATGCCATGGTTGAAACCACGGAGAAGATTGTCGTGATCGGCGCTTCCACCGGTGGAACCGAAGCCCTGAAGACCTTGCTGGAAGCTCTGCCGGCCGATACGCCGGGCATTGTGATTGTCCAGCACATGCCGGAATTGTTTACCCGTGCCTTTGCCGAGCGGCTTAACCAGGCGTGCGCCATTACCGTGAAGGAAGCCACCTCCAATGATTCGGTATTGCGTGGCCAGGCGCTGATTGCTCCGGGAAACCATCACATGCTGCTCAAACGTTCCGGGGCCCGCTACTACGTGGAGATCAAGGACGGCCCTCTGGTCTGCCGGCATCGTCCGTCGGTGGATGTGCTGTTCCGCTCCGCCGCCCGCTATGCGGGGCGCAACGCGTTGGGCGTGATTCTGACCGGAATGGGCGACGATGGCGCGCGCGGCATGCTGGAGATGAAACAGGCCGGTGCGCGCACCATTGCCCAGAATGAGGAAACCTGCGTGGTGTTTGGAATGCCGAAAGAAGCGATCCGGATGGGAGGTGCGGATCACGTGATGTCCCTGGAAGCGATTCCGGCTGCGATCCTGTGAAGGGAAAAACACTCCAGAGGACCGCGCCCAGGAATCGTGCAGTGCGGGGAAGCGCGTACTTATCTAGATGAGGGCGGGAGAAAAAAGGATTCCCTAATTCTGCGGAATGCAGAAATTTTGCCCGGCCAGGTCAGCAAAGGCGCGGCCGCTGCCCTGGCTGCCGCTACCAGGGTTTGGGCGGACTCACCCGCCCGCCATCGGTGATCGCCCAGGCCTGGCGCATCAGCTTGATCATCAGTTCGGCTTCCACGGCACGGTCCTGACGCCAGTCGAGCTTGCTCCGCCGGTTGCGCCAGCCACGTACGGTGTAGAACGTTTCTTCCAGCATCCGGGCCAGCAGAGCCTGACCCCCATGATGCTTGCGATAGTAGAGCAGCGTGGAGCGCATGCGCCATTCCACCACCTGGGCCGCGGTCTTGGAGTACGTCCGCTCGGTAACGGTCTTGCTGGACTCGCCTCCCAGGTGGGTGACGACAATCTGGGGCCAATACCAGACCTCGAAGCCAGCTTGCTGGATTCTTTTGCACAGATCCACTTCCTCGCAGTAGAGGAAGAAGGCAGGATCGAACAAGCCCACCACCGCCAGCGCTTCGCGGCGCAGGATCATGAAGGCTCCGGTCACCCAGTCCACTTGCGCCGGCTGCTTCACATCGGCCCAGGTGCGGTCCGGCGAGCCGAAGATTCTGGATTTTGGAAACCGCGCTGCCAGGCCGGTCAGCACCAGCGCATCGCGCCAGATGGAGTGAAAGGTACGCGCCGACGGTTGCCAACTGCCATCCTCAAACACCAGTTGCGCGCCGCCGGCTCCCGCCGTGGGGTTGGCTTCCATTTGTTGCAGGGCGATTTCCAGCGCCCCTTCATGGAAAAAGGCGTCGGAGTTCAACAGCACAATATAGCGGCCTTCAGCAGCCTCGATGGCCAGATTGTTGGCCGCCCCAAAGCCCAGATTCACTTTGCTGGCAAAGAGTTTGACGGGAATCGTGCCGGCGCAATAAAGTCGTTCCACCATATCCGCCGAACCGTCGCGGCTGGCGTTATCCACCACCAGAATCTCGGCCGAATATCCCTCGCTTAACCGATGGCACTCATGTACCAGTGCGTCCAGACAACGTTGCAGCAGCTCGCGCGTGTTGTAGGAAACAATCACGATCGACACGGTGCAAGCGTAATGGGTGCGCACCATCATGGCGTCGGCTCCGTCGGTGGGGTCCTTCAAGTATAGTGCGGCAATGCTCGTCCGGCGGAGAGGGATGCAACCAATGGGCCGCGTGTCCTGATGCCTTTGGGGTATGACCATTCCGGTACGCGCCGACTGACGCCACGGGCCGGCGCGTTATGCTTCAGGCATCGGACGCAATTTGTTTTTTTTCGCCGGGAGGCCGCGATGAAAATCCGCACCGCGCATGGACGCTGGGTGATTGCTGCGCTGGCGCTGCTGTGCGCCCTGGCGCTCGGCTTTTACTCGCGCGCGCAAAACAGCCCGGCTGTCACGCACCTGCGTGTGACCAACGAGATTCTGATGCCCTCCGTCACCCGGCTGGGCATCAATCTGGGTGAGCAGAACTTTTATGACTCGGGCCAGATGAACCGCAACCTCATCTTCCGTAATCCGGGGTTTGAGGGCCTGGCTTATCGCAGCATTTTTCATTGCCAGCAAGGCGGTCAGCGCACCTGTGTGGATACTCGTCAAGGCATCCAGTTTCCAGCGCAGTTTTGGAAGGGGGCTGCGGTTGAGGTGATCGACGGACAGGCCGTGGGCAGCCGCGGCGTGGTGGAGTCCGCCGGCACCATCGGCAACAGCTTCAACTTTACTTTTTCGGCCGGCATTCAGGTGCATGCCGGCGACTGGATCTCGGTCTACAAAGGTTTTTACGGCGAACCCACTGCAGGTTGGTGGCCGAAGAGCGGTGGCGAAGCCAGCTTCTCTGCCGAGCGTGCCGACATGCCTCGCGATACCGACGGCCGCCAGGTGCTGCGCATGACCGCGCTGCAGCGGGGAGCGTGGGCCCAGATTACCTCCTACTTCGATAGCTATGAAGGCATCAACTTTGTCCGGCTGCAAGGGCGCTACAGGCTCAGCTTCAAGGCCAAGAATGTGGGTGGTGGCCGCATGCTGCACGTTCACGTGGCGCGGCTGGCTCCCGGGTTGGTGCGTTATCTGAATCGCGAGATTCCCTTGACCGGCACATGGGCAAACTACAGCGAGGAGTTTGAAGTCCACGAAGGTGAGCTGCCTCCAGCCGCGGTTGAAGTGGCACTGGCCGTTACAGGCGGCGAGGTGCTGCTGGACGATGTGGCGCTGGAGAGAATCGATGGAGATCCGGCCAACCATACCGTCTTTCGCGATGAGGTGTTGGAGAGCCTGCGTGCCTTGCATCCCGGCGTTCTGCGCATGATGGGTGTAGGCGAGGGAATTGGTTCCACCATCGATAACCTGCTGGCTCCGGTGGGAGGCCGCGTTCGCTCCGGTTACATGAGCTATTACGCGCCTACGGAAGACATCTCCATCAGCATTCCGGAGTTTCTGGAGCTTTGCCATGAGGTGGATGCAGAGCCTTGGATTACGCTGCCCGCGGCCCTGAGTCCTGCCGAGGCGCGCAAGCTCGCCGAGTACCTGGCCGGGCCGGAAACGACTGCGGGCGGTGCGCTGCGCCGCGCGCAAGGGCATCCCGCACCCTGGACCCAAAGCTTTCCTACCCTGCATTTGGAGCTAGGCAACGAGACCTGGAATACCATCTACCGGGGCCAGACAATAGAAGACTCCGCGGCTTTTGGGCGGCGCGCCAACCTGATCTTCAGCACCCTGCGCTCGGCGGCCCGGTCGGCCACAAACTTGGATCTGATCGTCGGCACCAACTTTGCCGATCCATACCGCAACCGGGCGATGCTGTCGGCCGCGCGTGAAGCCAATACTCTGGCCATTGCGCCCTACATGATGATGGCGGTCAATCACTGGTCCAATGACGACGAATTGTTCGGGCCCCTGCTGGCCGAGCCGGAGATGATGGCGCGCGATGGTTTTATGCGTCCCACGCAGGCCTCGGCCAACGGCCGCGCTTTGGCTGTCTACGAGGTGAATCTGCACACCACGCAAGGCACGGCGCCGGCAGCGGTCCTGGACCGGCTCACACCTTCGTCTGCGGCCGGTATTGCCGTGGTCAGCCACATGCTGCGTATGATGCGCGATTTTGGTGTGCGCAATCAGGCCTTGTTCGCGTTGCCGCAGTATCAGTTCAAACGCGACGACGGCACCCAGGTTCGGCTCTGGGGCAGCGTGGTCCAGATGGGCAATGAGGGTCGCAAACGTCCGCAGTTTCTGGCGGAAAGCCTGGCCAACCGCGCTCTTCGCGGCAACCTGGTGCGTGTAGCGCTCAGCGGCGCTGATCCCACCCGGGACCAGCCGCTAGGCAACAACAACGTCCAGTTGCACGGCCAGCATCTGCTGGATGCCTACGGCGTGCGCGAGGACAAACAGGTGCGTCTGATTGTCTTCAATTTTGACCTTCACCAGAGCCACCGTGTGTTTCTGGATCGAGCTGGACAAGGGCATTCGATGGGTACGACTGTAACGTGGCTGGACAGTTCTTCACCAGCCTCCAAGAATGAGCGTGTAACGCAGGTAACGATTCAAACACGCTCATCTGTGGAAAACGGAATCACGCTCCCGCCTTGTTCCATGACCGTTCTGGAATGGAGAGAATAAAGCTATAAAAGCGTTTGTCGTGAAGTACGACGAAAACTGTTCCATTCTTGGGCAAAGTGGATAAGTTCGCGCTCATTACTTGGGGACAGTACAGTACCGTTATGAGTTACCTATATTAAGTAACTTTAATTTGGTTACTTCGACGCTCCAGCATAGGTGCCTAAGTTGGGATCTCTGGGGAACTTACATTCCACCTTCTCGCCATTGTTCCTCCACTTTACTGACGGTAGTTTCAAAACCATTAGGCTGCTTGAGCGTGTGGTTTTGTCGCGGTGCAACCAACTTGTTGGAACGGTCGATCCACTCCGGTGAGAAAATAGGAGTGAGACACAACAGTTGGTTGAACGGAGGGCATTGGTGCCGCAACGGATAGGTCCCTGAGCCGGCTGCCGGAGTTAGGCGGCAAGGCGGGGGACAAGGCCGAAGGGCGATGCCTGGCAAGGAATGGAAGTGTGATGAAAAGTAATCGGAAACATCCAATCGCAATTCTGGGATTGCCTCTGCACAGTCTTACAGCCGATCAGGCTGTGGAGGCTATCGATGAGTTGCTGATTGCCGGTGGCACGCACCAGGTGTGTCCGGTGAATCTGGATGTATGGCTGAATGCCCTGGCCGATGCGCATCTGCATCGCATCATGTCGGGCAGCAGTCTGGTTGTGCCCGATGGCATGCCGCTGGTTTGGGCCTCCAAGTTGATGGGATGTCCGCTCTCCGAGCGGGTAACGGGCGTGGATCTGGTCCCCGGTCTGGCTGAGCTTTCTGCTCGCAAGGGCTACAAGATTTTTCTGCTGGGTGGCAAACCTGGCGTCGCCGATCGTTGCGCCGATTTGTTGCGGGTGAATTTTCCCGGCACCAACATCGTGGGCACGTATTCGCCGGACGAAGCCAATCTGATCCGCATGGATCATAGCTCGATTCTGGAGCGCATTCATGCCGTCAAGCCCGACATTCTGCTGGTGGCCTTTGGCAATCCCAAGCAGGAAAAGTGGATCTGGATGCACCGCAAGAAGCTGGGTGTGGGTGTGGCCATGGGTGTGGGCGGCAGTTTTGACATGCTGGTGGGCGACACCTGTCGCGCGCCGCGCTGGATTCAGCGTTCCGGTCTGGAGTGGGCCATGCGCATGATGCAGGAACCGGCCCGGCTGGCTCCCCGCTATATGCGCGACTTCGCCGGTTTGTGCCGTCATTTACCGTTTGCGCTGATGGCGGCCTGGATGCAGCGCCCCTATCTTGGACCTACCCGCGTGACCACCGCCGTGACCCCGCAGGTGATGCATGTTTATGTGCATGGCAAGCTTTCTGTCAGCGTGGCGGAACAGATTCTGCAGGCGGCTGCGCAGGCGATAGAGCGCGGTTTGGTGATGGTGGCGCATCTGCAGAATGCCCGCCAGATCACCGCTTCCGGCCTGGGCGTACTGATGGAGGCACGCCGCAGACTGCTGGAGGTGGGGCTGTCGCTCTCACTGGCCGGCTTGTCCTTGAAGACTCGTTTCCTGTTGTATGCCTGGTGTGCGTTGCCTCTGTTTGATGAGTGGCAGCCGGCCATCAATCGGGGCAAGCCGATTGCCGGTGCCGAATCGCTGGCGCATCTGGAACTGGGTTTAAGCGCGGAACCGAAAGCGCTGCCGGTTCAGACCCGGTCGAATGGTTGAACCGGCTAGGCGAGAGCACGATGGACGGTGAAGGTTGTCGCGCATACTGTTTTCTGGGCTCCTGCACGGGTTGCAACGGCCGGTGGCGCGCATGTCGTGCCGCCGGTTTGTTGTGCCGAGGCGGTATTTTTTGACTCCCGACATGGCCTCTGCGCCATCAGTCACAGATGGGTTTGGTCGCCTGCTGTGCCGGAAGCAACAGGACCACCTGGACTGATGAGGTCATCATGAATCTTCGCGAACTGGCAACTCTCGGTTGGATGCATACGGTCAGCGCCATGGCCGAGGCAGTTTATCTGAAGACCGGACTGGACTCGACCCGCCCGGTTTCCTTCTACGGACTGGTGAACGAGCGTTGCAACGTCAAATGCCGCTATTGCGAATACTGGCGCTTTGACAAGTACAACGAAGAGATGTCGATTGCCGAGTGGCAGCAGGCGTTGCTCAGCGTGAAGCGGTTTGTGGGCAATTACTCCATCAACTTCTCGGGCGGCGAACCGCTGATCAAGCCGGGCTTCATCGATCTGCTGGGTTGGTGTTACGACAACGGCATCAAGGCCGGCGTGACTACCAACGGTTCGGCGCTGACGCAGGCCAACGCCAAGCGCATTGTGGCCGCGCATCCGTTCAACGTGAACATCTCTGTGGATGCGCCCACGGCGGAGGTCCACGATTATCTGCGCGGCATGCCGGGCCTGTTCGACAAACTGTCGAGCGGCATCAAGTTCTTGCTGGAAGAACGCAAGGCGCAGAATGTGGAGTTCCCCATCACCATCAAGCCCACCATCACGGCGCGCAACTTCCGTTTGTTGCCGGCGCTG
>Ga0207834_1000688_pt1 | contig 11572 bp, 10 predicted proteins | sample LuqExpMetagenom5_FD_187763 | JGI IMG/M metagenome (GOLD analysis project Ga0207834, IMG submission 187763) | Tropical forest soil microbial communities from Luquillo Experimental Forest, Puerto Rico - Sample 5 (SPAdes) | ecosystem: Environmental > Terrestrial > Soil > Tropical forest ...
AGCAATGATGCGGTCGAGCTTGTAAAGCGTGAGATTGATGCGGTGATCGGTGACGCGGCCTTGCGGGAAATTGTAGGTGCGGATGCGTTCGGAACGGTCGCCGGAACCGACCAGGCTTTTGCGCTCGCTGGCGCGGGCACTGTCGACGCGCTCGCGCTCGATCTCGAACAGACGGGCCTTCAACAACTTCATCGCCTGGGCCTTGTTCTTGTGCTGGGATTTCTCGGTCTGCTGCGCCACCGCGAGGCCGGTCGGCAGATGGGTGATGCGCACAGCGGATTCGGTCTTGTTGACGTGCTGACCACCGGCACCAGAGGCGCGGAAAACGTCGATGCGCAGGTCCTTTTCGTTGATCTCGATGTCGACGTCTTCGGCTTCCGGCAGCACCGCCACGGTCGCTGCCGAGGTGTGGATGCGCCCACCCGCTTCGGTCACCGGCACGCGCTGCACGCGATGGCCGCCGCTTTCGAATTTCAGCTTGGCATAGACGCCCTGCCCTTGCACATCGAGAATGGCTTCCTTGATGCCGCCAAGATCGGATTCCGACAGGCTCATCAGATCGACCTTCCAACCCTGCAACTGGCAATAGCGGGTGTACATCTTGAGGAGGTCGCCGGCGAACAGCGCCGCTTCGTCACCGCCGGTGCCGGCGCGGATTTCGACGATGGCCGAGGAATTGTCGGCCGCATCCTTGGGCAGAAGCTGGATCTTGAGCGCGTGTTCGAGGCTCTCGAGGCTGGCTTTGAGCTCGGCCCGCTCTTCTTCGGCCAGCGCCCGCATCTTGGCATCCGTGGCCGGATCGGCGATCAGGTGCTCGGCATCTTCGAACTGTTTCTGCGCCGTACGATAGGCGCCAGCGGCTTCCACCACTGATTCCAGTTCGGCGCGCTCCTTAGAGAGCTTGACGAAGGCAGGTCCTGCCACGCCGGAAGACAATTCGGCTTCGACGGCGTCGAAACGGGAAAGCAGGCGTTCGAGTTTGGCGGCGGGAATCATGACAAAGACCTAATGGCAATGGACGGAAGCTGTGAGCGGAGCGCGCGGAAAACCCGTCTCGCTACAAGCTGTTCGCCCATTTGCGCATTGGCCTAATCCCTCTAAGCCGTGTTACTCGGCGGCCTGATTGTGCGAGGCTTCGATCTCGGCGGCCTTCTTCTCGCAAAGCTCGACGACATGTTCGATGAGGTCGGGATTCTCGACACGATAGACCGGCTGGCCGTTGAGATAAATCTGACCATGGCCTTTGCCGGCGCCGCCGCCGGTGAAGCCGATATCGGTGCCGAGCGCTTCGCCCGGACCGTTCACGACGCAGCCGATGATGGAAAGGCTCATCGGCGTGGTGATGTGCTTGAGGCGATCTTCCAGAGTCTTGACGGTGCTGATGACGTCAAAGCCTTGGCGGGCGCAGGATGGGCACGAGATGATGTTCACGCCACGCGAACGCAGGCCCAGCGACTTCAGAATATCGAAGCCGACGCGCACTTCTTCCTCGGGAGCCGCAGAAAGCGAAACGCGGATGGTGTCGCCGATCCCGGCCCAGAGAAGATTGCCGATGCCGATCGCCGATTTCACCGTGCCGGAGATCAGGCCGCCTGCTTCGGTGATGCCCAGATGCAGCGGGCAATCGATCGCGGCAGCCAGCGCCTTGTAAGAGGCCACCGCCAGGAAGGCGTCCGATGCCTTCACCGAAATCTTGTATTCGCGGAAGTCGTTCTCTTCGAGAATGGCGACATGCTTCATTGCGCTCTCAACCATCGCTTCGGGGCACGGCTCGCCATACTTTTCCATCAGCTCGTTTTCGAGCGAACCGGCATTGACGCCGATGCGGATGGCGCAGCCGTGATCCTTGGCGGCTTTAACGACTTCCTTCACGCGCGCGGCCGAGCCGATATTGCCCGGATTGATACGCAGGCAGGCCGCGCCTGCTTCCGCCGCTTCGATGGCGCGCTTGTAGTGGAAGTGTATGTCGGCGATCACCGGGATTGCGGCGGCCTTGCAGATTGCCTTCATCGCCGCGGTGGATTCTTCGTCCGGGCAAGAGACGCGCACCAGATCGGCGCCAGCCTCTTCCACACGACGGATCTGATCGATGGTCGCTTTGGCGTCGGCCGTGACCGTGTTGGTCATGGTCTGCACACTGATCGGTGCATCACCACCAATGGCCACAGAACCAACATGGATTTGGCGGCTTTGACGGCGATTGATATCGCGGAATGCGTAATGACCCATGGCAACCCTTCGTCGGTCGGACTCTAACTAGCGACGGTTACCATTATAACGATCCATAATCGACTGCGGATCGAGCGAAAGTGCTTCAGTGGTCTCCTGACTGTGGCCTGCAGTACCCAATGCCGCGCCATCCAGATCAACTTCCACGGCACCAGCGTTGGGTGTGGTTAAGCTGAGCCCTGGAATGTTGGGCAAGCGATAGGTGTCGCCGGGCTTCAGGATGCGGTTCATGTAGACACGGCCATCCGGGCCTTGGACCAGAATCCTGGTTGTATCACGCAGGCGCAGGACCACCCGCGCACTCTTATTGCTCTCGCCATAGACCTGCCCTTGCGGCAGCGGTGCGGCTGGGGCAGCGGCGGCTGGAGCCGGTGTCACGCCCGGTGCAGCTGCCGTGTTGGCTTGCGGATTGGCTTGGTCTGTCTGCGCCGGGGCCGCGGCAGTGCCACCTGTGACCGCCACGCCAAACGGCAGGCTGGTGTCGAGCGGCTGGGTCAACGGCTGCGTGACTGTGAGCTGTGCTTGCTGTTGCGGTTGTTCCTTGGGCACCAGCTTATGCGGCACCGGACGCGGCACCACCGGTGCCGGCGCCACCGTCGGCTCATTCAGCATTTTGTCGGCGGACGCGGCGAGTTGATAAGCGCCGTACAGCACGAGCCCCACCACGGCCACCGCCATGGCTTTCCAGCCATACGGCATGCGACGGGTTTCATCTTCATCGATCACCGTGATCGGTTCGATGGCGGTGTCGTTGCGCCCGGCGATTTCCGCTTTGAAGCGTTCGACGCATTGCACCGAGTCCAAACCGAGATAATCCGCATACGAACGAATAAAGCCGACTGCATAGGTGCGGCCCGGCAAAGCTTCGATGCGATCTTCTTCCAGCGCTTCGAGATGATCCTTGCGGATCTTCAAGACACGCGACACCGTCGCCAGATCGTCACCCCGGCGCAACCGCGCCGTGCGCAAATCCTGACCGACGGTGTCGAGAGGAGCGTCCATCTCGTCGGATATTTCGCGCAAGTGGATACGTCTGCGGTCAAGACCGCCATCGCTATCGAGTGTGAGCCGCGTGACTTTGGTCATGGATTCCTGAAGTGCGCCGCCCAGCGCGCCTACCCAGCAACGATCCCGTTGCTTCCATTAGTAACTTAATTCGTACCGTCTAGCCACGGGAATAACGGATTTCCCTGTCAGTACAAGTACCTTTGAGGTCCCACCCGGTTCCCGGCTAAGACCTTTTTGGGCACTTGATTCATCTTACCTGAGACGTATTGACGAATCGCAACAGCCCGGCGGCTGTTTCACTTCAGGACAACGCCGCGCTCGGCCGCGAAAGCCGCCAGCCGGGACCGTACGGAGTGGTCGGTCCGGCCGCACAACTTGTCGACGTATTGGCTGATCTCGCCGTAATTCAAACTCCGGATCATCATCTTGACCGGGCCGATATGTCCCGGTGACATCGACAGCGTCCGCACACCCAGCCCAATCAAGGCCATGGCGTCCAGCGGCTTGCCAGCCATTTCGCCGCAAAGCGAGACTTCCCCGCCGCTTTCCGCCGCACTCTGCACAATCTGGCGGATCAGAGTCAGAGAGGCGGGATTGAGGAAATCATAACGCTTGGACACCCGCGGATTGGTCCGGTCGACCGCAAAAGTGAACGAAAGCAAGTCGTTAGAGCCGATGGAAACGAAATCGGCACAGCGCATCAGCTGCGGCAGCATGAAGGTGAGCGCCGGCACCTCCAACATGGCCCCAACCAGCACCTGACGGGGCTGGCGCAGTCCCAAAAGCCGGGCCCGTTCGATTTCCCGGTCCACCAAGGCCCGGGCGGCATTGAATTCGGCCACATGGCTGATCATGGGCAGGAGGATACGCAACACTTTGCCCGCCGCCGCCTTGATCAGCGCCCGCACCTGGTAGCGCAGTAAAGCCGGCCGGTCCAAGGCGATACGTATGGCCCGCCAGCCCAAGGCCGGGTTTTCTTCCCGCTCCCAGCGGGCGTAAGGCAGCACCTTGTCGCCGCCGAGATCGAGGGTGCGGAAAACCACGGGTTTGTCACCGGCCGCCTCCAAAATCTCACGATAGAACGCCGCTTGATCGGAGAGGCGCGGCATGGCTTCGCCGATCATGAACTGCAATTCGGTACGGAACAGGCCGATGCCGTCTGCCCCCGATTCCACCAGATGCGGCATGTCCAGCGTCAGCCCGGCATTCATCATCAGGCGGATGTTGACGCCATCTTTGGTTTCGGCCGGCAGGTCGCGAATGGTGGCAAATTGCGCCGCCCGCTGCTCGCGCATCACATTCTTGGCTTCGAAGGCCTGAACGACATCTTCGGCGGGCCTGAGATGGGTTTCGCCGGTCTCGCCATCGACAGCAATGCGATCCCCGGCACGCGCGGCGTCGGTGACGCCTTCGGCTTCGCTGACCATCGGAAGCCCCATGGCGCGGGCGACGATAGCGACATGGGAGGTGGACGCGGCTTCTTCCAATACCAGTGCAACAAGGCGGTCACGGCGGTAATCAAGCAGTTCGGCTGGCCCCATGCTGCGGGCTACCAGCACCGAATCTTCCGGCATATCCAGACCGCGCTTGCCGACATCGCCCGCCAGATGGCGCAGCAGCCGCCGCGCCAGATCATCGAGGTCATGGGCACGTTCGCGCAGGATCGGGTCCTGCATCTTGGAGACGCGCAAGCGCATTTCGTCCTGGACGCGCTCCACCGCCGCTTCGGCGGTGAGGCCGGTACGGATGGCATCGCGCATGCGCTGGCGCCAGCCCGCATCATGCGCAAACAGGCGATAGGTCTCGATCACTTCACGGCTTTCGCCTGTGAGATCGAGTTCGCCCGAATCCAGCATGTGATCGACGGCCTCGCGCAGCTTGCCAATGGCTTCTTCGAGACGGATCAACTCTATAGTGGGGTCGTCCGCGATCATGCGCTCGACCTTCACGCGCGGTTCATGCAGCACCACATGGCCGACAGCAACGCCATCCGACAGCCCTTCGCAGTGGAATTTGCGCGGCCGGTCGGGCGACAATTCCGGTTCGTCGAGTTCGGTGACGTTAAAGAGCACGCCTTGCGCCACCACCTCGGCCAGCACCATGGCCACGGTTTGCAATGCCTCGACCTCTTCTTCCGCATAGCTGCGCGAGGCCTGGTTTTGCACGGTCAGAACACCGAACACCTGCCCGCCACGCACAATCGGCACGCCAAGGAAGGCGTGATACGGGTCTTCGCCGGTTTCAGGACGATACGAAAACTTGGGATGGTTCGGTGCGTCCGAGAGGTTCACCGGCTCGCCCGCTTCCGCGACCAAGCCGACAAGGCCTTCACCGGCGCGCATGCGGGTGCGATGCACGGCTGCCGGATTGAGGCCTTCGGTGGCGAAGAGTTCGAGCGACTTGCCCTGGCGGCGCAGATAGATCGAACAGACCTCGGCCACCATGTTCGAAGCGATGACCTGCACGAGCTTGTCGAGGCGCATTTGCGCACTCGTGTTCTCAGCCATAATCTCGCGCAAGCGCCGCAGCAGCGTCCTTGGGCCGCCTGCGACGGGGGGCATGTCAGTTTCCTCCGATCATGCCGCGTCCAGTTCATAGGCCGAGTGGAGCGCGCGTACGGCGAGCTCAACATATTCCTCGGCAATGAGGACACTGACTTTGATCTCAGAAGTCGAAATGACGGAGATATTGATGCCCTTTTCCGACAAGGTGCGGAACATGGTCTGGGCCACGCCGGGATGGGTACGCATGCCGATACCGATGATGGAAATCTTGGCGACATTGGCATCGGAGGTGATCTCGCGATAGCCGATGGTCTCGGCCGCCTCTTCCAGCGCCTTCATGGCACGCGGCAGCTCGGTGCGCGGACAGGTGAAGGTGAGGTCCGTGCGCTTGCCGTCATCGGAGATGTTCTGCACGATCATATCGACATTGATGCCGGCATGAGCGAGCGGCCCGAAGATCGCAGCGGCAATGCCGGGGCGGTCCGGGATCTTCATCAGCGAAATCTTCGCTTCGTCGCGCGAATAGGCGATGCCGGTGACCGGTTTCTTTTCCACGATATCTTCCTCGTCACACAGAAGCGTGCCGCCGGCGTCGGGATCGAAGGTCGACAGAACCCGGACGGGCACGCGATGTTGCATAGCGATTTCCACCGAGCGCGTCTGCAAGACTTTGGCGCCCAGTGAAGCCATTTCGAGCATTTCTTCGAAGGCGATCTTTTCCATCCGCTGCGCTTTGGCGGTAATGCGCGGGTCGGTGGTATAAACGCCGTCCACGTCGGTGTAGATGTCGCAACGGTCGGCCTTGATCGCTGCCGCCACCGCTACCGCGCTGGTGTCGGAGCCGCCGCGGCCGAGGGTCGAAACGCGCTCACCTTCCGCCACACCTTGGAAGCCTGCCACCACGGCGACGGTGCCGGATTCGAGGCAGGCGTTGAGATTTTCCGGCGGCAAATCCTCGATGCGCGCGGAGGCGTGCATGGCCGAGGTCTTCATCGGCATCTGCCAGCCCAAGAAGGAACGGGCTTTGACCCCGATGGCGCCCAGCGCAATGGCCAGAAGCCCGCAGGTCACCTGCTCGCCTGAGGCGACCACGGTGTCGTATTCCTTGGGATCGTAATGCGGCGTCAGCTCGTTGATGAACTTGACCAGCTTGTTGGTCTCGCCCGCCATGGCCGAGACCACAACCGCCACTTGATGGCCGCGTTCGACCTCTTTCTTGACCAGCTGGGCCACATTGCGGATGCGATCCAGATCGGCCACCGAGGTACCGCCGAATTTCATCGCAATCTTCGCCATGGCCTTGCCCGTCTCACGAACTGTTTGTTGCGTCATACATAACGGCCCCTTTCCGAAGGCTCAACCCGGACTTTGCCTCCCGGCGAGCAGAAAGGTGCGATATAAGGCGCTTATGACCAGCACCGCCCCCCAACCTGCCGCCTCGATCGACCCCTCGGAGGTCGCCAAATTCTCCGCCATGGCCGCCGAATGGTGGGATCCCACCGGCAAATTCGCGCCTTTGCACAAGTTCAATCCGGTGCGGCTTTCCTTCATCCGCGCCACGGCAGCGGCGCATTTCCAGCGCGATGGGCTGACCCCGTTTACGGGCCTGAAACTGCTCGATATCGGTTGCGGCGGCGGGCTCCTATCCGAACCCATGGCGCGGCTGGGATTTGCGGTGACTGGAGTGGACGCCTCGGAAAAGAACATCAAAACCGCCATGACCCATGCCGGTCCGCAGAATCTCGGCATCGATTACCGCCATGGCAGCGCCGAATCGCTGGTCGAGGCGGGTCAAGCCTTTGACATGGTGTTGAACATGGAAGTGGTCGAGCATGTCGCCGACCTCCCAGCTTATCTGAAGGCCTGCGCCAAATTGCTGAAGCCCGGCGGGCTGATGTTCGTGGCAACGCTGAACAAAACTCTCAAGTCGCTGGCGTTAGCCAAAATCGGCGCCGAATATGTGCTGCGCTGGCTGCCGCCCGGTACCCATGACTGGAACCGCTTTGTCGAACCCAAGCGGCTGAAAGCGCTGCTGACGGACAGCGGCCTCACGGTGCGGGCAACCCAAGGCGTCAGCTTCGATCCGGTCAACTGGTCCTGGAAGCTCTCGGACGACACCGATGTGAATTACATGGTGGTGACTATCCGCTAGGCCCTATTTTATCCTCGACGCACCAGATATATGATTACAACCGTAGCGTGCCATATGGGGGTTAAAGTGGCGAGCGGGGACCAACAGGACGAAATTTCAAAACTCAAAGCAAGAATTGCCGAACTCGAAGCGGGAAAGACCAATCTCGCACCGATTGGTTTCTCACGGGGATTCTTTGGATGCTTTGGAGTAGCTGCAGCAGTCGTTTTTGTAATTGCTTTGATAATATCTATTGCAGTGTACACACACTCATCTTCTTCCTCTAGCACAGCTACTTCCTCAGCTCCTCCTGATACCCAGGACGTGTCGGCGCAAACGCAAAGCGGTTCGGGCGAGGCAGCTATGCCGTCTGCATCCACCCCACAAAAAACCAGTTGGACGTATTCTGAGGAAACTGATGATTTGACGGGCAAGAAGACTAAATTTGCGTGTACTACATCGACGAACGAAGCGCGGTTGGATTTTCCATATCATAACGTCACAGCGAAACTGTGCATCCGAAAAAGTGTGAAGTTCGGTCTGGATGCTTATGTCGCGTTGGACGGAGATGGGCAAATATTATGCAGCAGTTACGAAGGCTGCTCGGTAAGAACGAGCTTCGACAAAGGGCCTATCAAGACGTTCTCCGCGTCAGAATCGGCAGACCATTCTTCAAACATTATCTTTATCAATGGTGTTCCACGCCTGATCACAGAACTGAAGAAATCCAATTCTGTAGTAATAGAATTGAAATTCTACCAAGCAGGAAATCAGGACCTTACTTTTAAAACTGACGGTTTGGTTTGGCCCTAAACAATACAAGCTCCGGCACTTTATCTCTGATACGGCTTGTCGGCATACAACCGCCGACTCACCAAGATGTGCGGGATACAGAACTGTTCCGGTCCCGAGGTGATGCTGCGCGGCACATCTACCGATACCACATCGCCGCCAAGCTGGGTGCAATTCGGCGCCCCCGCATAATGGACGATGCGCACGGTGTAATTGGGGCAGACATCGGCGCAACGCACATCCAGCACCACCATCTGGCCGTGATGGATGCCGAGAATGCGATCGGACGGCGGTTCCTTGTTGGCAAAGACCGTCGCAGCGCGGTTGACGAGATCGCCGTCGGCAAGAATGTCCGTGGAGGCGGCCGCCGGTGCCGAAATCGCAACCGCCATCGCGAATCCCAAAAGCGCAGCCTTGATCTGGCGAGGCATGTTTCATCTCCCTCAAGCGGCGCCGCAATTATAAGTCTTGGCGCGGCTGCTGGAACTCACGTCTGCTTCACGAGAATGGATTTTGTTTAATTGGCTTCTTCGTCGAGATCCGGCGGCAAAGCGGCGATGTCGATGCCCTCTTCCACCAGGTCCTTGGCTTCGGCGAGACTGGCTTCACCATAGATATGGCGTTCTTCGCTTTCGCCGTAATGGATCTTGCGTGCTTCCTCAGCAAATTCCTTGCCGACATAATCGGCGTTTTCCTGGACGTATTTGCGCATACCGGTCATGAACTGACGCATCTGCTTCAGTTGTTCGGCTTTCAGCACCGTTTTCTTGGTGCCCGACACAGACGGGGCCATTGGCGCCTTGTCCACTTTGCGGGAATCGCAAACCGGGCAGACGAGCTTGCCGGTCGCGGCCTGCTCGTCATAAGCCGCGCTCGAGGCAAACCAGCCTTCGAAATTGTGCCGCTTATCGCAGGCCAGGCTATAGACGATCATCTCAGCCTTTCACCGTTCCATACAGCCGCCGCTGCAGGACGACATGCAAGCCGGTTCGCCGCCATAGGCGTCGGCACAGCTCGACGGTGCGGAACCAGCAGATACCGACGGCGCCATCGGTGCCTTCTCAACCTGCCGCGAGGAGCACTGCGGACAAATAATTTCGTGTTTTCCGGCCATCTCGTCAAAGCGGCCGCCAGAAGTGAACCATTCCTCGAAATGGTGGCCCTTTTCACATTTCAGGCTGTAGACGATCATGGCAAAGCCTTAAGCACACTCACTCCGGCAAATTCTCCCCGGAAAGACGCTTTTCCGCAAGGGTAAGCTCCGGCTTCACGGTGAAGCGGCGGCCATGGCGAAGGTTGGGAATCTGCGCGCGGGCCGATAGGGATTTTTCCGGATCGATCTCGGCGACAATGACGCAAGGCTCAGTACCGGCCTCCGCCAGGATCTCGCCCCAAGGCGAAACGATCAGCGAATGACCATAGGTTCGCCGCCCATTGGCGTGCTCTCCACCTTGCGCCGGGGCCACCACAAAGGCGCCGTTCTCGATGGCACGGACCCGCACCAGCACCTCCCAATGCGCCTTGCCAGTGGTTTCGGTGAAAGCTGCTGGGATGGTGAAGAGAAAGGCCCCGGCATCCGCCAGCGCCCGATAAAGCTGCGCAAAGCGCAGATCGTAACAGACCGAAAGCCCGATATGGCCGAATGGCAGCTCGGCGGACACTGCCACATCGCCGCCTGCCACGGTATCGGATTCGCGATAACGCTCACCGCCGGGCAGATCGACATCAAAGAGATGGATTTTGTCATAGCGCGCCGCGATGGCCCCGTCAGGACCGATCAAAAAAGAGCGATTGGCGGTCTTGCTCTCACTGACCTTGATTGCCAAAGAGCCGATCAACAGCCAGATGCCAAGCTCCGCCGCCAAAGCACGGAACTGCGGCAAGGCCGGATCGCCATCTTCGGCGAAACTCTTCTCCAGCTTGGCACCGGCATCCGCGGCCATTAGGCTGCTGTTCTCCGGTGTGGCGATGAACTGTGCCCCCTGGCCATGCGCCTCTCGGATCAGCTCAGAGGCGATACGGATATTTTCCGCCACATCTTCCGAGGTACAAAGCTGAACGCAGGCAGCGCGGAAAACGCTCATGCGCCAGCCAGAAGCGGATCCAGCTCCCCCGCCGTCTCTAGAGCGTGCAGGTCATCGCAGCCGCCAACATGGTGATCGCCGATAAAGATCTGCGGCACAGTACGGCGTCCGGAGCGCTCCATCATTTCCTTGCGGGCGGCCGCGTCCATGTAAACGTCGATTTCCTCGAAGGTAATGCCCTTCCGGTTGAGCAAGGCCTTTGCTCTGGCGCAGTAAGGGCAGATCGGTGTGGTGTAGATGCGTACGTTCGACATAGCCAAAACTATATAGGATGAGACAGCGGGCGGACAACGCGGGCAAGGGCCAGAACAAATACGGATGAAACGCCTGCCCGTTTCAAGGCCCGGGCGCAAGCATTGGCTGTGGCCCCGGTGGTCAGCACGTCATCGACCAGGAGCACCCGCCGCCCCGCCATCTGCGGCCGCTCCGGTTTGGGAACCTGGAAGGCCCCCGCCATATTGCGCCGCCGCGCCTCAGCGGAAGGCATGCTGCCTTGGCTAGGCGTGGCTTTGCACCGGATCAGGGCCGTGGGAGCCATTGGTAGCCCCGTCAGCCGGGACAATACCCGGGCCAGCTCGGCGGCTTGATTGTAGCGCCGCTTCCATAACCGGGTCCGATGCAGCGGTACAGGGATGATTACATCGGTCTGTCCAAGCAATACCCGTCCGCTGCGCTCTAGCCAGCGCCCGAAAGCCGGCACCAGATCGAGGCGATCAGCATGTTTCAATGCCAGCACCGGTTTGCGGCTGAGGTCATCATAAGTCAGGATCGCCCGCGCCTGGTTAAAAAGAGGCGGATGCGACAGGCAGGAAGCGCATAAGGTG
>Ga0207834_1000689_pt1 | contig 11545 bp, 9 predicted proteins | sample LuqExpMetagenom5_FD_187763 | JGI IMG/M metagenome (GOLD analysis project Ga0207834, IMG submission 187763) | Tropical forest soil microbial communities from Luquillo Experimental Forest, Puerto Rico - Sample 5 (SPAdes) | ecosystem: Environmental > Terrestrial > Soil > Tropical forest ...
GTTGAGGTTGACAGCAGGGAAAGCGATAAGCTGCCGCCCTTTGGTAATGTCATTGATTACCTTACTTACGGTGGAATATACAGGGAAGTGTATCTGGATATTAAGGAACATGTCGCTATCAAGGATGTATTTGTAATAACCAGAGATCCTGACAGTTCTGCTTCTTCCGATAAGGTGGCTATGGAACCTGACAATACTAAGAGCGGCGGGAAAGTAATTGACCTTCAGATAAAGCTTCATGGGTTGTGGCATGAAGAAAAAGCATTAATAAAGGTAAATCTGACGGATGCTTCAGATCATCTGATTTATTCGAATGTATTAAAGATTACGGCTTTGATTTCGCATCATAAATTATATGTGGAAGGGGTAAATAACTGGGAACCGGAGTTTCCTGTTCTCTATCACCTGCAGCTGGAATTATTCGCAGATTCCGATCTGGGCAGGAAGCTTGACGAGAAAACAGTACGATTTGGTTTTCGTACCTGTGAATTTAAAGAAGATGGCTTTTATCTGAATCATAAAAAAATAAAACTGATCGGTTTGAATCGTCATCAGAGCTATCCTTACGTCGGTTATGCCATGCCAAAGCGAATGCAGCTGAGAGATGCTGAAATTCTGAAAGAGGAGCTTCAGGTAAATGCAGTGCGAACCTCACACTATCCCCAGTCACAGCATTTTATTAACCGCTGCGATGAGCTGGGTCTGCTGGTATTCACGGAGATACCCGGCTGGCAGCATATCGGTGATAATGAATGGAAGGCAATTGCCTGCGAGAACGTAAAGGAAATGGTTCTGCAATACCGTAACCATCCCTCGATTATCTTATGGGGTGTTCGCATTAATGAATCGCAGGATGACGATGCATTTTATGCTAAGACTAATCAGATTGCCCATGAACTGGATCCTTCCAGACAGACCGGCGGAGTGCGGTATCTTAAGAAAAGCAGCCTGCTGGAGGATGTCTATACCTATAATGATTTTCTGCATAACGGGATAACGAAAGGACTTGACCGGAAGAAGGATGTTACCTCTGATAGAAAATCCCCGTATCTTGTATCGGAATTCAATGGACATATGTTTCCGACAAAAGCCTTTGATAATGAGGAGCACCGTCTTCAGCACGCATTAAGGTATGCCTGCGTACTTAATGAGACCTTTGCTCAGAAGGACATCGCTGGTGCCTTTGGCTGGTGTATGTTTGATTATAATACGCATAAGGATTTCGGAAGCGGCGACCGGATCTGCTATCATGGTGTAATGGATATGTTCCGTAATCCGAAGCTGGCAGCTGCTGTGTATGCCAGCCAGAAGGAGGAGAATACGGTATTTGAGCTCAGCTCCTCTTTGGATATCGGAGATCATCCTGCCGGTAATATTGGTGATGTGTATGCATTTACTAATGCGGACAGCATAAGGCTTTACAAGAATGACCAGATGATTAAGGAATTCCACCGGGAAAGAAGCAGATTTGACAGACTGCCCCATCCTCCGGTTGTGATTGACGATTTTGTAGGGGATTTATTGGAGAAAGAGGAACATTTCAGTCATAAAACTTCGGAAGCGATAAAGAAGCTGCTTTTTGCAGTGAAAAAATATGGCCCGAACCAGCTTCCTCTTATGTATAAACTGAAAATGGCTTATCTGATGGTAAAGGAGCATCTGACCATGGAGATGGCAGCCCGCCTGTATTATCAATATATCGGCAGCTGGGGAGGAGCAGCCACCACCTTTCGTTTTGAAGCGGTTAAGGAGGGCAGGGTAGTAAAGGTAATCAATAAAAATCCTTCCTGCCGGCCAAAGCTGGAGGTGATCACCAAAACCACGGAGCTGCAGGAAGAAGAAACCTATGATGTCGGCGAGGTAAGAATCCAGGTGGTGGACGAAAATAATAACCGGCTGCCCTATTATCAGGAACCGGTACGCTTTGAGGTCTGGGGTGCTATTGAGTTAATCGGACCCAGGGAGATCTGCCTGAAAGGCGGTATGGGAGGCACCTATGTGAAAACGAAGGGTATCCTTGGTGAAGGTGGCTTGAAGATTTATCAGGAAGGTCTTGGGGAGACCGAGATAAAATTCACTGTATTATCATCGAAGGATTGATGGCGGGCAAGGTATCCTTCGTATATCGATTAAGGAAAGAGGAGAAGAGTATGAGATTAACATTAAAAGAAAAAGCATCTTATGGGATAGGTGCAGTAGGCAAGGATATGGTCTATGCCATAGTATCCGGGTTTTTGATGTATTACTATAATACGGTCTTAGGCATCAGTGCAACCTTTATCGGTGTCTTATTCATGGTAGCGCGAATATTTGATGCCCTGAATGATCCGTTTATGGGGATTATTGTAGAGAAGACCAACACCAAAATGGGGAAGTTCCGCCCCTGGCTTCTGATTGGAACGGTTCTTAGTGCCATTTCCCTGTATGGAATGTATTCCGTACCAAGATCTCTGAGCGGGACCTCGCTGCTCGTCTATACATCCGCAGCCTATATCATCTGGTGTACCACCTACACATTGATGGATATTCCCTATTGGTCCATGCTTCCTGCAATTACCCAGGATTCAAAGGATCGGGAAAATGTATCGGTGATTGCCAGAAGCTGTGCCGGCTTCGGCTACGCCATACCGACCGCTTTAACGATGGTTCTGGTACCGATATTGGGCGGCGGAGAGGAACGTCGTGGATTTCAGATATTTGCTGTTATCATCAGCGTACTTTTCATAATGTTTATTTCTATAACAGTAAAGAATGTGAAGGAGAAGACAGCTTCTTATATAAAGGCGCCAACCATCAAGGAGATGTTCTCTTCTTTATTTCGTAATGACCAGGCACTTGTTGTGGTAATCACCATTGTTGTATTTAACGCTTCTTTGTATATAACCAACAATCTGGCAGTCTATTTCTTTAAATATGATATTGGAAATGGTGCGCTCTTCGGGGTATTCGGTACGATAGGCGGAGCGGCGCAGATTATATCCATGACAATGCTTCCGGCCTTGCGAAAGCTGTTTAAACGTATGACGATCTTTGTTGGTGCTATCGTAACTGCAATCATTGGATATGCTTTGCTATTCCTGCTTGGTACTCTGAGTGTCACCAATATCATACTGTTAAGTATTGCTGCCATCATCATTTTCTTCGGCTTTGGTCTTGCTACTGTACTGACAACGGTATTCCTTGCCGATACTGTGGATTATGGTGAATGGAAAACAAAGCAGAGAAGCGAGAGTGTAATTTTCTCCATGCAGACCTTTGTGGTACAACTGGCTTCCGCCTTCTCCGTCCTGATTGCTGGCGTTGGTCTGGACTTAATCCATCTGGATACGAAGGCAAAGGTTCAGACAAGCGCGACCTTATTCGGAATGCGTGTTATTATGATCATCATACCGATCCTCGGGTTATTGTTCTCCATCTTTTATTTCAGGCGAAAATACAAGCTGACCGATGCGTACATGGAGAAGATCACGAAGGAAATACAGGAGAATCATTTAAGAGACGAAAAAGTGACAGAAATAAATACGTCATCCAATCGTAAGGCTGCTAATTAATATTTTCTGAGAAATAGAGAGGGCAATATGATAAAGAGAAATCAAGAGCTATTTGTCCTGGAAACAAAGGATACCACCTATTGTTTCAGGATCATGTCCTCCGGACATCTGGAGCATCTATACTATGGTAAAAAAATCAACCTAATCGATGATTATCAGGCCCTGACGGAAAAGGTAATGTTTGTATCCGGATCAGCGATTACTTATTCGAAGGAATTCCCTAACCTGGGACTGGAGGATCGTTGTCTTGAGATGTCCTCCTACGGCAAAGGAGATATCCGGGAGCCATTCATTGAACTGACCCATGAGGATGGTTCCTCAACCTGTGATTTCCTGTTCAGGGATGCAAGAATCCTAAGCAGGAAGGAAATGCTGAACTCCTTACCTTCTTCTTATTTGGAGGAGCCTTGCGGCAATAACGTAAGCCTAGAAATTAATCTATATGATAAGAATTATGATATAACCCTGACTTTGACTTATTCCGTATTCTATGACAGCAATGTAATTACACGCAGCGCAAAGGTAATCAATAATTCTCAAAAGGTGGTAAGGCTGGGCAGAATCATGAGTGGACAGCTGGATCTGGATACCAGTGATTATCTTGTAAGTACCTTTCACGGCGCCTGGACAAGGGAGATGAACCGTTATGATACGGAACTGAAGCAGGGAATAGTGATCAATGATACAAAGGCAGGAACCTCCAGCAACCGGAGCAATCCCTTTTTCATGGTCAGTAAAGCAGGAACATCGGAGGATTATGGTGAATGCTTTGGCTTCAATCTGATCTATAGCGGTAATCATTATGCAGCCTGTGAAGTTAACAGCATGGGAAAACTGCGGATGATCAATGGAATACAGCCTTCCGGCTTTGAATTCCTTTTACAGCCCGGGGATAGCTTTGAAGCTCCGGAAGCTGTTTATACATACTCTGATCTGGGGTATACCGGGATGAGCCATAACATGCACCACTTTATCCGGAACCACATTGTCCGTGGTGAATGGAAGGATAAAGTAAGACCGGTTCTCATCAACAGCTGGGAGGCAAACTATTTTAAATTTAATGAGGTAAAGCTTCTTAAGCTTGCAAAGGCGGCGAAGGACTGCGGTATTGAACTCTTTGTACTTGATGATGGGTGGTTTGGCAGTCGTAATGATGATACCTCCTCCTTGGGAGATTGGAAGGAAAATCGGGATAAATTAAATGGCGGGTTAAAGGGTCTTGCCAATAAAATAAATGCGATGGGAATGGAATTTGGCATCTGGGTTGAACCGGAGATGGTGAATGAAGACAGTGAATGCTATCGGAGTCATCCACAGTGGGCAGTGCAGATACCCGGATCAAAGCAGGCTTTGGGCAGGAACCAGATGATACTGGATCTGACCAGGGATGAAGTATGCACTTATGTCGTTGAAGAAATGAGCAGGTTATTTACCAGTGCCAATATCACTTATGTTAAATGGGATATGAACCGGATTTTCTCGGATCAGTATTCCACATCTCTGCCGACAGATCGCCAAAAGGAATTCCACCACCAGTATATGATGGGGCTGTATCGTATTCTTGACATACTTACAAAACGCTTTCCAAAGATACTTTTTGAGAGCTGTGCTTCCGGTGGTAACCGCTTTGATCTTGGAATGCTCTGCTATATGCCCCAGACCTGGGCAAGTGATAATACGGATGCCATAAGCCGTGCGGGTATTCAATCGGGCTATAGCTACGGTTATCCGATGTCAGTGATAGGAGCCCATGTATCCGGCTGTCCAAATCACCAGACCCTTCGCAGTACCTCTCTGGATACCAGATTTGAGGTAGCGGCCCTCGGTCTGCTGGGATATGAACTTAATCTTGCGGAATTAAGTGCGGAAGATAAAAGGACAGTAGCCGATCAGGTTAATTTTTATAAAAAGCACCGCCGGATCTTGCAGTTCGGGGACTTTTACAGGATTAAGGTGAACGAAGCAGGAATTTATCAATGGATTACGGTAGCCAAGGATAAGAAAGAAGCCATAGGTTTATTTTTACAGAAGGAAGTGACTGCGAATTATACTTATGCAAAATTCGTAACAAAGGGGTTGGATAAAGAGAAAAGATATCATTTTACCAACCGCCGGCATATCTATAATATCAAAGAATTCGGCGATCTGATTAATATGATTTCTCCGGTTCATATCAAAAAAGACTCCCTGGTACATAATATCATTGCCCTGGTTAAGAAGATGCCGGGTGAAATTGAAGACTGCACAGCTTACGGCGATGTCTTTAATTATGCAGGGGTTAAGCTTCAGTCTGGTTTTGGAGGCACCGGATATGAGGAGGGGGTACGCCTGTTCCAGGACCATGCATCAAGAATGTATCTTTGGGAAGAGGTATAAACATGATTTGACATAGCTTTCATATGATGTTAAGATAATTTCCGTAAAATTAGTTAGAAAAGAGGTTGAAGGAATGATAATGATTACTTGCTAATCAATTAGTTGAATATGCGATGGAAGTAAGCCATCTGATATGGCTCTCTTTTGTTGCGGGCAAGAAATTATCACTCCGAATTCCATAGATTATATATGAAAAAGCTGATTAATACCCTCTTTGTGTGTATTATCGTTAAGTTCCTTTCAATGTAAATCCGGACCACAAGAAGATGATTTCTTGTGGTTTTTTTACGTTATTACAAAATGGAGGTGGCTTTTTATGTCACAGATTATGATAAATGATTTAACCTTTAGTTATGACACGGTTTATGATAACATTTTTGAGCATGTCAGCTTTATGATCGATACCGATTGGAGACTTGGTTTTATTGGAAGGAATGGAAAAGGGAAGACTACCTTCTTAAACCTGCTCTTAAGAAAATATGAGTATCAGGGGAGTATTACTGCATCTGTGAATTATGATTATTTTCCCTTCGAGGTATCTAATCCGGAGATTAATACTTTGGAGCTGATTAAGGATACGATTGCTCCCTTTTCCTCCTGGGAAATAGAAATGAAGGAGTGCCTTAGGAAGCAGGAAGGTGGAGCTGATCTGCCTGCTATGGATCGATATGGGCAGCTTCTTGATTTGTACCAGGTACAGGATGGATTTATCATCGAAGAATTGATCGAAAAGGAATTAGGCAGGCTCCAGGTGGATGCTTCCGTGCTGGAGCGTCCGTTTTCGACACTCAGCTTTGGTGAACGTACGAAAGTAATGCTAGCTGCTTTATTCTTAAAAAAGAATAATTTTCTCTTAATTGATGAACCGACCAATCATCTGGATATGGAGGGACGTGCAGCTCTGGCGGATTATCTCAGGACCAAAAAAGGCTTTATCCTGGTTTCCCATGACCGTGCATTTTTAGATCAGTGCATTGACCATGTGCTGTCCATCAATCGGGCAGACATTGAGGTTATGAAAGGAAATTATACGACCTGGCGGGAGAACAAGGACAGGAGAACAGGTCGGATATAAGGGCCGGTTTCATTTAGCCGGGGGGCTAAAGATATCCTATGTCTCCCAGGATACCTCATACCTTTCTGGTGATCTTAAGGATTTTGCTGTAAAATATGCTTTAGATGAAGTAATTTTTAAAACAGTTCTTCGTCAGTTGGATTTTAGCAGGAAGCAGTTCGAAAAGGATATCCGGGATTTCAGCGGCGGACAGAAGAAAAAGGTACTCCTGGCAAAAAGTCTGGCAGAGCCTGCTCATGTGTTCCTATGGGATGAACCGCTGAACTTTATTGATGTATTTTCCAGAATACAGATCGAAGAATTGATTTTAAAATATAAGACCACGATGATTTTTGTTGAGCATGACCGGATGTTTAGTGAAGCGATTACGACAAAAACCGTCAGACTCTAATCAAAAAAGTCAGAAAATAATTTTATTTGTGGATAAATATCAATTGATTATCACTAATTTGTAAAAAATACGTCATAAAAATTTAATATTATCAGATATGGCAAATATTGACAGTGTGTGCTATAATGACCGTATAAAACAGGACTTAAATCCTATTTTTCGGCAAGGAGGTTGATTCAAGAATTTCATGGAAATAGTACCATTTTATCATGTGAATGAAATATGACCATGCATCTAATAATATCATACAAACGGAAAACTAATATGCATTAAAACAAGTCATTGTAACTGTATTTAGAATAATCGCTAAAGATTAGGAGAAATGGGTTAATTATGAGAGAATGGAGAGTATTAGTAGGTTTAGAGTATGAGTGGCGGATATTTCGGATTTATAGCAAATTGATTCATTGGTTTATAAAAAAGAAGCTAAAATTAACATCGCCAATACTGTGCCTTCTTAGTAAAAAGATAGACAAGCATGGTATATCTGTTTCAGAGATGAAACATTTATATGAAAACAAAACGGGAAAGATTGTTGTATTTTACTATTAAAGTACCGGTATGGCAATGTTGGACGCTGATAAAATAATATAGAAATAAATAATGGCTGCCTGACAATTCTTAAAATAAGAGTTGTCAGGCAGCCTTCTTGTTATGCCTTTTTCTTGGGCTTTTTTACTAATTCGGGTTCGGTCATCATCGGTTTTAAGGAAGGTAATACACCAATATCAGTCTTTTTCTTCTTTTTAACGTCTTTCTTAATGTCTCTATTTGCCATCTATATCACTCCTTCAAAATAATATGTAATTTATAATATCTATTATAATAACTTCCAGCGAATTCGTCCAGTAAAATTTAACCGAAATTCTTATGGATTGCCTGGAAGGGGGTAGGGGAGATTACCAGCAATTCCCTAGGCGCTTCGGTTGACATAATGCACAACTGTTGCTAGCATGATAGTATAAGCATTGTGAGAAGTATATAAAGGGTTTAGCACTCGATAAAGATGCAAAAAGGGAGGCATTCGATGGGAAGTTTATTAAAAATGCTTTTAAGCAAAAGAAAAGGGTTAGTGATTTTCATGGTACTAATCCTGATAGCAAATGTAATTTTCGGTTCTAATGCTGTTTTGGCAAGAACCCGCTGGACGGACACAACACCACCGTCCCAGCCACAGAATCTAAAAGCTGTAGCGGTAACGAATACGTCAGTATCAATTGCCTGGAACGCTTCGACAGATAATGTGAAAGTAACAGGCTATAATATTTATAAGAATAGTACTTTGATTGGAAGTACTATTTATACTACCTATCAGGTAAATAATTTATCACCATCGACTTCGTATCAATTTTATGTGAAAGCAAAGGATGCAGCTGGAAATACTTCATTGGCTAGCAGTACCTTAACGGTAACTACGAAAGCTGCAACACCAACGGCAACACCAACACCGGTACCGACAGCAACCCCTGCACCAACGGCAACACCGACGCCGACACCAACCCCTGCTCCAACAGTAACACCGACACCGGCTCCGACTGTAACACCAGCACCGACAGCCACCCCGGTTCCGACACAGCCATCAACGAAAATAGTTGGTTATTATGCAGCCTGGGCAGCATATTCCGGTTTCACACCGGACAGTGTCGATGCAACAAAATTGACTCATATCAACTATGCCTTTGCAAATATAGGCAGTGATTTAAAAATCACTTTAGGTTATCCGGATATTGATCTGTCCAATTTTACGAAATTGAATGCCTTAAAGAAGATAAATCCTAATCTGAAAGCCATAATTTCAGTAGGTGGCTGGGACTGGTCCGGAAGATTTTCCGATGTAGCACTTACGGACGCTTCCAGAACAGCATTTGCCGACAGCTGTGTTAATTTTATTGTTCAATATGGTTTTGACGGAATTGACATTGACTGGGAATACCCGGTATCAGGCGGTGTGTCCACTAATATTAGAAGAGCCGAAGATAAAACCAATTTTACATTATTGCTTCAGACACTCCGGGATAAACTTGATGCAAGAGGAGTAACTGACGGTAAGCATTATATCTTAAGCTTTGCGGGAGCCTCCGGAACCTGGTATGTTAATAATGTTGAGCTGTCAAAGCTGCAGCAGTATGTGGATTATGCTAATGTAATGACTTATGATATTCATGGTCCCTGGGATACATACACTGATTTTAATGCACCATTATATATAAACAGTGATGTATCACCCCAGGATAAAGATAGTGTAGATGCAGGAATAACAGCTTATCTAAACGCTGGCTTCCCCGCAGGTAAAATGGTCATGGGCGTTCCTTTCTATGGTTATATATACAGGGCAGTCGCAAACGTGAACCATGGCTTATACCAGACCTATTCCGGAGGCGAATCCATCAGCTACGCTAATATAGCGGCAAATTACCTGAATGCTTCCGGTTACGTTAGGTATTTCCATTCACAATCCATGGTACCGTGGTTGTTTAATGGTTCCACCTTTATCACCTATGAAGATGCAGCCTCTATGGGATATAAGGCCTCTTATATCAAAACAAAAGGCCTTGGCGGTGCGATGATCTGGGAATTAAGCCAGGATCCAAACCGGGTACTGCTAAATGCTTTGTATAATGGATTGCAATAAAAGATGACCCAGTGGGCTATAATGTACGTATCAGAACAGACGTGGAAAATCGTTCTGTCTGCTGCTGACATTATAGCCCGCTGTTTGTTTTAATAAAATGATTTACAAAAAGCTTTCCTGTTTAGCCTTGAACCATGATTTGCTTATGTTTACAAAGACATTTCTTTACCTCTTAGTTCGTAAAACTTACCTCTTGGCATAGTGCTATTTACATTTCTGAATTAAATAATATAATTGTTATCAGGGAGGAGAGGAAATGAAGGTAAGAATAGATATCGATGAAAATGTGAAAGAAGATGAAATAATTATCCGGTGCGGTAAATTAGATGAGAACACCCAAAAAGTATATAACACTCTGATGGAGCTTGCGAAGGGTTCGCAGCATCTGATGCTATATAAAGGGAATGTGGAATATTATCTTCCGTTAGACAATATTCTGTTCTTCGAAACAATGGATAACTGTATCAGTGCACATACAGCGAATAATGTTTACGATACCTCTTACCGCTTATATGAGCTGGAAGAAATGTTGCCCGGATATTTCATGAGAGTATCAAAATCAACAATTTTAAATATCAATCATATTTATTCTATTTCTCGCAACCTCACTGCTTCGAGTGAAGTACAATTTTTAAATTCACACAAACAGGTTTATGTATCCAGACTCTATTATAAATCATTAAAATTCAGATTAGAAGAAAAGAGGAGAAGTATATGAAGAAGAAAGAAATATTTTGGGGCTTGCTATTCATATTTGCAGCTGTACTGATTATTTTGAATCAGTTCGGATTTCTTACCGGAATTAGTATATTTGATATAGTAGCAACCGTAATTTTAGCTGGAATTATTATAATGAGCGTAATTCATATCAATTTTTGGGGAATTTTATTTCCTCTTGCGTTCCTATGCATTATCTTTGCCGATCAATGGAATATCACAGAGTTCACTCCCTGGCCTGCCCTGTTAACGGCATTGCTGTTAAGCATCGGCTTCTCCATATTATTTCAAAAACCGCATTGCCGGATTTATCATTCTCATCATCATAAATCCTTTGGCAGCAATGTCATAAATGTAACGGATGATAATGTTGTAAATTGCTCCGTCAGTTTCGGAGAATGCATTAAATATGTGAATTCCGATAATCTTGTGAAAGCGAATATCAGCTGTTCCTTCGGAGAGGCTAAAGTGTATTTTGATAATGTGAAAATTCCTTCCGGTAAGGCAGATATTTATTTAAATGTATCCTTTGGTGAAGCTGTATTATTTATACCTAAGTCCTGGAAAATAATAAATGGTATGCATGTCTTTTTAGGAGACATGGATAACAATAACAACAACCTCAGTGAAGGTTCCCCGGTGGTTACAATCCACGGAAGTGTTAGCTTTGGAGATGCAAAAATTATCTATGTATAAAGGATTCCTACAAAAACAGAGGTTGACCACTTCTGTTTTTGTGTACTAGTTTAATTTTTACTCAGGCTTGCCAACAACAGTAGTTATGAAAGTTAATGAAAAGAGGC
>Ga0207834_1000693_pt1 | contig 11503 bp, 11 predicted proteins | sample LuqExpMetagenom5_FD_187763 | JGI IMG/M metagenome (GOLD analysis project Ga0207834, IMG submission 187763) | Tropical forest soil microbial communities from Luquillo Experimental Forest, Puerto Rico - Sample 5 (SPAdes) | ecosystem: Environmental > Terrestrial > Soil > Tropical forest ...
GTGTTTTACCATTTTGAAATATAAATATTTTTTAAAACAAAAGCCGCCGCATCTTTGATACGACAGCTTTTGCAAACTTTTTCATTTATCTATATATGTTAATTTATTAGAGAGCTTTGTTACCTGATTCCCCGGTACGTATTCTGATTGTTTCACTGATATCTGATACGAAAATTTTACCGTCACCAACCTCGCCGGTTCTAGCAGTTTTAATTATAACATCAACAACTTGTTTGTACATATCATCATCAGTTACAATCTCGATTTTAGTCTTTGTAAGAAGTGTCATATCAATTACAGCACCTCTATAAGTCTTTTTTTGACCCTTTTGATTTCCGCAGCCGCTGATCTGAGTAACATTAAGTCCTTTTACATTGAGCTTATTCAAAGCTTCTTTAACTTCATCGAATTTCTCAGGTCTTATGATAGCTTCAATTTTTTTCATGATATTCATCCTCTCTGATATTTATTTTTCGGTTCATATTAATAATACTCTAACCTATTGATTATAGACTAAAAGTCTTTTTAATATTTTTCAATTCTTTAATTGGTGCATTATCATCTGACATTGAGTCCAACTCTGAATTAAAATTAATTGGGAAATCAGGATATGCATATGTTCCCATTTCACTGTAATCCAAACCTTCAAGTTCAACCTTAGCAGGAACACGAAGACCCCAAACCTTATCAAGAACCTTGAAGAATACATAGGAAACACCAAAACCATAAACGATAAGGACTGCCACACATATAAGCTGAGCAACAAACTGTTTAGCATCACCATAGAATAAACCAGTAACATTTCCGCTTACACCATTGAAGCCATCTCCGTAGGTACCATCTGCGAAAAGTCCAGTAGCTATAACACCCCAAACACCATTTACACAATGAACTGAAATAGCACCAACCGGATCATCCAGTCTTAATTTATTTTCAACAAAGGATACTGATACACATACTAAGATACCTGCGATTAAGCCGATTACGAAGGCTGAAGATGCATTAACAAAAGCGCAAGGAGCTGTAATTGCTACTAAGCCAGCCAAAGCACCATTTGCTGTCATGGACGGGTCGGGTTTACCAAACTTCGCCCACATATAGAACATAGCTGCGAGACCGCCGATTGCACCGGCAATCATCGTATTAGTTGCTACAACTGCAAGTCTGAAATCGGAAGAATTTAAAGTAGAACCTGCATTGAAGGAGAACCAACAGAAGAATAAGATAATAGTACCGATTATTGCCATCGGAATATGATGTCCGGGGAAAGCTCTTGTGGAACCATCCTTCTTGAACTTACCAATTCTGGGTCCGATTGCGATACAGCCTGCCAGTGCAAGCATACCACCCATGGAGTGAACTACTGCGGAACCAGCGAAGTCAACTACACCATGACCTAAACCAAAGTTAGCACCGAGCTGTGATAACCAGCCACAGCCCCATACCCAGTTACCGAATAACGGATATAAGAACATGGAGATAAAGAAGGAAGTGATAACGGTTGCTGAATATTTAACTCTTTCTGCCATGGAACCGGTAGGAATCGTTACTGTTGTATCCATGAACACCATCTGGAAGAAGAATAATGCGTAAATACCCGGGTCATATACACCAAGACCGGATAAGAAGAAACCTTTGTATCCTAAGATACCGCCAATTCCGGGAATGGAAAGCATTGCATTCAAGGCCGATCCTCCAGTACCAAGACCCGCTGCACCGCCGGAACCACCAAACTGTAATGCGAAACCACAAATAAAATATCCAACTGCACCAACAAGGAATACCATGAAGTTCATTGTAATAGTATGAGCTGCATTCTTCCCACGACAGAAACCTGTTTCAACCATTGCAAAACCGCACTGGAAGAAGAATACCATGAAGCCAGTGATCATAACCCAAACAAAGTTAGCTCCATAATAAGCTTTGTTTGCTGTTGTAGCAACATCATTCAATGTTTCTGAACCAGTTGTTGCAACATAAGCTGCTCCTGTCGGATCTGAGCCGCCAGGTGATGAGAAAGCCACAGCCAATCCTACCGCTAAAGCGGCAACTAGTGCAATCAATCCAATAATTTTCCATTTTTTCATAAAAAAGCCCTCCTTTAGGATTAGTTTAATATTTTGTTACACTAATCTACTTTTTCTTTTTTCTTTTCTAAAATTGCCCCAGGAAAACTTGCTGGTACTTTCATAGAAATCATTCTTAAATTCCGTAACCATGAAAAAATACCTAAGTCCCAAATAAGTCACCAGCAAGCCAAATATAATTCCGGGAATCGAAGCGTTTAATACCTGCAATTTAATGTTGTTTAATATGCTGTAAGTTCCGAAGAATACTCCCAAAAACATAATAATCAAAGTCCCAAGATAAAGGAAAAAGATTATGATTGTCTTTTGTCTGCTATGTTCCGTCCCTTTGTTTTGATTCTTCATTTCAACACCTCCATTCCTAAAAATTAATTTGCCTGCAGTTGTATAACAAGATTACTTTCTTATGAAAATGGATCCAAAGCGTTGTATCCGCCTTGACTCCATCGTCAGCTGAAAACAGACAGAGGTCAAAACCATAATTGGTTTTGACCTCTTTGTCACATGATAAATATGAGATAAAATAAATCCTACAGCAAAGAGTTTGCATCAATACGGAGCATTTTTATTTCATAGGACTCATTTTCCTATGAAATGAAAAAGGCGTCAAAACTAAAAAAGTTTTGACACCGTCGTCAATAATCCTATAATTGGCCTGCACAATAACTTACATTATACAAATGTATCAATAAGCTATTTCACTTGCCCTGAATGACAAAAAGCCAAAGCTAAAATCAGCTTTGACCTCATCGTCTAAAAACAAAAAGTCAAAGAAATTGTATTCTTTGACTTCGTCGTCGTAATCTTATTAATAAGTTAATCGGAAGTATAGCACACTATTTTTTATAATGCAATAGCTATTTTATAAATTCTTTATATTTTCTTTATACCATTTTTTGGTATCTAATAATCACTTTTTACTTCCTTTGCTTTTTATTATATTAAGTCTTCTGAAAAAGTTGCAATATTTATTGAATAAACATTGCATCCCCGAAGCTGAAGAATCTGTATCTCTCACTGACTGCCTCTTCATATGCTGCCATAATATGGTCCCGTCCTGCGAGGGCGGATACCAGCATCATCAGAGTTGATTCTGGAAGATGAAAGTTCGTAATCAAAGCATCCAATACCTTAAAACGATATCCCGGATAGATAAAGATTGAAGTATCACCGCTGCCCTCATGAACCATCCCCTGGTTGTCAGCAGCTGACTCCACTGTTCTGCAGCTGGTGGTTCCGACACAGATAACCCTGCCGCCGTTCTTCTTAGTCTCATTGATGATGGAAGCAGCCTCCTCAGTTACCTGATAGAATTCGGAATGCATGTGATGTTCCAATACATTCTCCACCTTAACGGGGCGGAAGGTTCCAAGTCCGACATGTAAGGTTACATTAACAATAGGAATCCCCATCCCTTCAATCTCTGCCAGCAGTTCCCTGGTGAAATGAAGTCCTGCAGTAGGTGCTGCCGCAGAGCCCTCATATTTCGCATATACCGTCTGATAACGGTCACGATCCGCCAGTTCATGTGTGATATAAGGTGGCAGCGGCATCTCACCAAGCTTGTCCAGTATTTCCTCAAAGATACCCTGATAGGAGAATTGAACAAGACGGTTGCCTTCCTCCAGCATATCAAGTATTTCGCCTGTAAGAAGTCCATCACCAAAGCTGATTTTTGTTCCCGGCCTTGCTTTCTTACCAGGCTTCACCAGTGTCTCCCAGATATCATTCTCCCTGCGTTTTAATAAAAGAAGCTCAATCTTCGCTCCATGTATCCCATCACCACTGCCTTGGTTGTTCGTATCATGGTTGTTCGTATCCTGTTTGTTCTTATCATGAATCTTCTCACCAATCAGCCTTGCCGGTATAACCTTGGTATTATTCACTACAAGACAGTCACCCTTCTTCAGATACTGGGTAATCTGTTTAAAAATTCTATGCTCAATTGCACCTGTCTCTTTATCCAAAACCATCAGTCTGGAACCGGAACGATCCTCCAAGGGATCCTGTGCAATCAATTCTTCTGGTAAATCATAACAAAAATCCTGTGTTTTCAATGAAAGCCTCCAAAATCATATAAAATACGGAATTACTAAAAATAAATCCGATAATGATTATACTTTCTTTTTCAGAAAAAATCCATCATTTCTTAAATAAAGAGTCTTCTCTCTTATCTCAATTATATCTCCCATGTCTCAATTATATCTCTCTTGTCTCAGTAATATCTCTCTTGCTTCAGTTATATATCTCTCTTGTCGCCATTTTGTCTTTCTTGCCTCTATTATGTCTTTCTAATATTTATTATATCTCTCTTATCACTACCCTTCATCACTCAACATCAAACCAGAATTCCTTTTAGCTAACATATATATGCATATCTGGTTCAAGGTTTATTTAATATTTTCATCCATATTACAAAACGAAATCATTAGTTATATTCATAGACACACTAAAGCAATTCAAATACTGCCAGGCACTTAACAACATAAACGCTGAAAAAGCTGCTGGTCTGCAGGGATTCGCAAATGTTTTTCATCCAGAGAGGACAACTGACCCTCATGTTTGAATCAGACAGACATATGCAATATCGTGTCTGATCTGATACAAACATGAGGGCCAGTTGTCCTGGCGTAGAAAAACATGCGAACCCCTGCAGGCCGGCAGCTTTTTCAGCTATATCACCCCAAGCAGTGCCTGGCAGAATTTGAATTTCACAACCTATTATTCAAAATACACCGTCTTCCCAGTCCGGGCAGATTCATAAATAGCTTCAAGAATTCTGGTAACCACAATCGCCTGATCCGGTTTTACAACCAAATCCTTACCGTTAACAACTGCATTATAGAACACTTCCTGCTCGATGTCGGAATCCCTTAGTGCATTGCCATCAAAGAAAGCCACACCGCCATTATTCATCTCCGGTTTCTCGATGCATTGCTTGTTATACTGTACTCGGTTGATACGCAATCCATCCTTCATATCAGCTCCTGCCTTCGTCCCGCACAAGCTGGTCTTAGCTTCATCTACCTCTAAGGTATTCAGAGCCCAGGAAGCCTCAAGATGGATGGATGCACCATTTTTCATTTTGATAAATCCGAAAGCGGAATCTTCTACGGTAAATTCCTTCGGATCCCATTCCCCAAAGGCATTACCCTGCTCGGTCTGATCTGCCAGCTTGCGGTATACGGACCCTGTTACTGACTCCGGTTCATAATTGTTCATCATCCAAAGAGTTAAATCCAGTGCATGGGTTCCGATATCGATTAATGGACCGCCGCCCTGCTCCTCTTCATTTAAGAATACGCCCCAGGTAGGAACGGCACGTCTTCTGACCGCATGAGCCCTGGCATAATAAATCTCTCCCAGATCACCGTTATCACAGGCTCTCTTTAAATAGGTGGAGTCATCGCGGTATCTGTTCTGATATCCAATCGTTAACAGCTTACCGGTTTCCTTCGCTGTATCCAGCATTCGCTTCGCATCTGCATAGGATTTTGCCATCGGCTTCTCGCACATAACATGCTTACCAACCTTTAATGCTGCTATGGAAATATCCGCATGAGATTTATTCGGTGTCAGAACATAGACTGCCGCAAGATCTTCCTTTACCAATTCGTTATAATCAGTATAAACTCTGGCATCCTGTGTACCGAACTTATTCTTTGCCGCTTCTGCTTTTTCCCGATCAATATCACAGAAAGCCACTACTTCGAATTTTCCATTTTTCGTAATTGCAGGTAAATGCTTATTATTAGCGATACCACCGCAGCCTACGATTCCAACTTTCATTTTCACCATATCGATTCCTCCACTACAAATGTAATTAAGATCGTTCATTACCAACCTAAAGTCTTAAGATATTCCTTGCTTAACCGTGCATCCTCAAGTCCTGTATGCTCCGTATGTCCATCCTGCTCGGCAATAATCCATTCACAGCCAACTGCCACTGCCTGCTCCAAAATTGCAGGAATATTCTGTACTCCATAGCCAAGAGGACGGAATTCAAAGGGCTCAGCCCCGTTATAATCCTTTACATGGATGACTGGACACCTCTTATCATACTTGCCAAGATAACCAACCGGATCCACACCGGAGTATTTTGCCCAGCAGGTATCAAGTTCAACCTTTAAAAGCTCTTTGGGCTGCAGCCTGTACATATAATCAAGAATATACTCACCCTCAGCTGTCTTTTGAAATTCAAAATCATGATTATGATATAATAATCCAAGCCCAGCTTCGTTGCAGGCTCTCGCTATAACCGGGATCTGTTCCATAAACTCCTTAAAATTCTCAGTTCCATAACGGTTTCCCTCAGTAAGATACGGTATTGCCACGTAACGACATCCGATCAAGGCATAACTCTCAATCGTTCCCTGTAAATCTTCCAAAAAAGCCTCATATGGCACGTGGGCTGAGATAGGAACTAGTCCGATTTCCTTCAGGATATCCCTGATCTGTTCCGGTGAATAACCATAAAGACCCGCAAGCTCCACACCTTCATAGCCCATTTTCTTAAGTTCCTGTATTGCTTTAATAAAATCATCATTCGCTTCTTCCCGAATGGAATACAACTGAAATGCAACCGGTAATGTCTTCATAAAATCTCCATTCTGCCGAAACACCGTGAATTTGGATATGCTTCAAAATGAACTGCTTCATGCCTGCTGGAAGATTCAAAGATGGCTTCCATGAGTCTCATGACACGCATCACTTCAGGCAGCTTAACCTTGGGTTCTTCTTCCTTCTTTATTACCTTAATGATATTTTTATAATAATCCCTGATATCGCTTCTCACGATAGACAGTTCTTCTGTCGTAATGGTATCATCTCTTCGCGGAGCCATAGTCTTCGTTAAGCCTGCTGCCGTCCGAACCGGGACAACATCCTTCTCATCCATGCCCGACGCCCGAACAATCCGACCGTTCAGCTGCCAGTCCTCGATAATTGCCGTACCGTTCTGACCTATCATATACCATCTTGGCAAAGTGATAAAATTGCTGGTTCCAACCTCAACCAGAACCTCAACTCCGTTTTCAAAGCCCAGATGGGCCGTAAAACCATCATCCACCATCTGGTTCGTGATGTTGGTTACCGTCGCATAGACGGTGTTCAGCTTTGTATCTCCCATTATCAGAAGAATCTGATCAAGAAGATGAACACCCCAGTCGAGAACCATACCACCGCCATGTTCCTTCTCCTGGCGCCAGTCTCCGGGTATTCCTCTGGAACCGTGCACCCTGGATTCTATCCGGTAAATATCCCCCAGCAGCTGTTGGTCATAGATCTGCTTCATGGTCAGGAAATCCTCATCCCAGCGGCGGTTCTGATGTACCGTTAAAAGCATTCCTGTTTCTTCGGATGCTTGTATCATTTCCTTAAGATCAGCTGAGCTAAGTGTTACCGGCTTTTCACTGACCACATGCTTGCCTGCCTTCATCGCCTGAATAGCAATCGGTTTATGAAGATCATTCGGTGTTGCTATTAAAACTACATCAATACACTCATCGGATAACAGTGCTTCAAGACTCTCATACACCTTCATCTGACTTGTCCTGGCAAAATCATTTCTGCTTTCATCTATATCATAAATTCCTGCTACTTTTATTCCATCAATGGTATCGATGATTTCCCTGTGCCAGTTACCCATTCCGCCAAAACCAACGATACCAAGCATGATATCTTTCTGTTTCATATTCCTCATCCAATCTGCAGCACCATGTGTACCGTCTTATTATCCCAGGATAATATCAACCGCTGTACACCTTACTGCCTTGTTAATTTATGCCCAGAAAATATTACCTCTGTCCTCGCAAATCAATACATTCTTCAGGAATTCCACGGCTTTGAGCAAACCTTCCCTGCCGGACATAAGGCTGTCTTCATGTTCAATACTAAGTGCATGATCATAACCAGCCATACGCAGCTCGGATACGATCGCTTTCCAGTATTCATCACTGTGGCCATAGCCTACTGTCCTGAAGATCCAGGAACGTTCCGACTCCTTGCCGTAGTGGCCTGTATCGAGAACTCCGTTCAAAGCATTGTTATATAGATCAATCTTGGTATCCTTCGCATGGAAATGGAAGATAGCTCCTTCCTTACCTAGCTCCCGGATACTTGCACAAGGATCCATTCCCTGCCAGATCAGATGACTCGGATCAAAGTTTGCACCGATTTCCGGTCCAACAGCTCTACGAAGCTTAAGAAGTGTACTGGTATTATAGACACAGAAGCCCGGATGCATCTCCAGTGCTATTTTATTCACTCCGTGTTCCTTCGCAAATGCAACCTTCTTCTTCCAATAAGGGATTAGTACCTCATTCCACTGATAGTCCAATATGTGGGAAAAATCGTCCGGCCAAGGGCAGGTTACCCAGTTCGGTGTCTTATCCTCTTTGCTACCACCGGGACAGCCTGAAAAGGTATTGATGATGGAAATACCAAGCTTCTCAGCAAGAAGTATTGCTTTCGTAAGATCATCATCAAATTGATCAGCGATTTCCTTCACGGGATGAACCATGTTGCCATGACAGCTGAGTGCACTTATTTCAAGATGATTCTTCGCAATGGTATTTTTGAATTTCTCCAGCTCCTGATCATTGTTAAGCAGAAGTTCCGGATTACAATGTGCTCTTCCCGGAAAGCCGCCGCATCCGATCTCAACCATCTGAACACCATGCTCAGCCAAAAACTCGCAAGCTTTCTCTAGGGGCATATCCCCTAATACTACTGTAAAGGTTCCTAATTTCATAAACTCCTCCATTCCGCCGCTGCCTGCGGCCTAACCAAAACATTATGCCGTTCCTATATCTATCTGTTTCGTTCACGAGATACTTTACTCTCATATCATATAATTCTATGGTCTAAAATTCTATGAAAATCTTGCTGAATACTCATATAATCTTGCTATTTCATTTGCTCCATGAATTACATGGACCTGACTTCTTCCGTCATTAGTCCCATACATGTGACGGCGGATAGCCATAAAACTTGCGAAACAGCCTGCCAAAGTTATTATAATCCTGAAACCCCACTGCAGCAGCTACTTCGGATATTGTCATCTCCTTTAGTTCCAGCAGCTGATGAGCATTTTTTAGCCGGACTTCATTGATGTAGCTTAAAGGGCTTTTTCCTATGCTCTCCTTAAACAAATGGCAGAAACGATATTCACTCAGATGAATCAGCTGAGCCAGCTCAGCAATCGTTATGGCTTCCGTATAGTTATCCTGGATATATTTTAATACCATATTAAGACGCGTCAGATTCTGGATACGCTTCATATTCTCTTTGTCGGAGAGGTTCTGCAGCACATAGTTTCTTAATAAGTAAGTGATTAGTTCATATATTTTGCCCTTCATAGCCAGCTTATATCCCAGAGCTTTTTCATTTTCCTCATGATAAATAGCTTCCAGCAGCTCCTTTAATACATCATCCTTCGGAATTAGGGACTGAAAAATCGCATTGAAATCAGCTACTTCCTTCGAAAATGCATCCAGCCGGAATATTAAGACCATGGCATCAAGCTGTTCCACCTGGCTGATCCCCTCATGAAGCTCATTACTGTTAATAATGACAATACTGCCTTTCTCCACATAATAGGGCGTCTGGCTACAGGAAATTGTTCCATGTCCCTCCATTACATAATGGAGCTCGATATGCTCATGCCAGTGGGGTTGGAAATATACACCCGTTGTCAGGATATGATTCATGACAATCTGAACCGGAAATTCCTCGTCATTGATTATTTTCTTTTCATATAAACTGATATCACGCATTTTTAAGCCCATGCTTTCCAAATAAATTATTAAGCCTTCAAGTTCTTTGAAGTACCTGCTTCACAGAAAGAAACCCCAAGATAAACCCGTTACAACAGGCATCTTGGGGTTTATGAAATCATTTCATGATTAAAATAATAACTCCGACTTTTTCTTCAGTAATCTTGCTCCGTTTAAAATTAATAATGTTCCTGCAACAGCGCCTGCTATTATCGTTAGAATTCCTAAAACTAAATTCCAAACACCGACTGACTTCATAGTGTTGTAGATCTTCTCCATCATATTACTACCTCCTTAATGTACGATTTACTGATAAAGTGGTTATTCCTTAACGCCATATTGCAGATAATATGCATCAATTGCTGCCTTCAAAGTATCGTCAATAACAATTTTGCCTTTATATGGTTGATTATACAGATGTTCTACAACTTCCTTCATCGTTACGATTGCAGTTGTTGCGATATGATAGTTCTCTTCAATCTCGGAGAGTGCGCTCTTGCTTCCCTGGCCACGCTCCATACGGTCTACGGATACGACTAAACCAAGAACCTTAACATTAGCCTGGGCTGCCAGTATTGGCATAGTCTCACCAATGGAGGTACCTGCTGTCGTTACATCCTCTATGATGATAACCTTATCGCCATCTGCAAGGGGAGAACCCAGGAGTATGCCTGTATCACCGTGGTCCTTCACTTCTTTACGGTTAGAGCAGTACTTGATATCCTTCTGGTAGAATTCGCTGATTGCCATGGTTGCCGCTACACTGAGAGGAATTCCCTTATATGCAGGTCCGAATAACACATCGAAATCAAGTCCGTACTTATCATTGATTGCCTTTGCATAATACTCACCGAGTTTTCGTAACTGTGTTCCGGTCCGGTAAAAGCCTGTGTTTACGAAAAACGGGGTTTTTCTGCCGCTTTTCGTTGTAAAGTCACCAAACTTTAAAACACCGCAATCCACCATGAACTCAATAAATTCCTTCTTATACTGTTCCATAATTATCTCCAATCTTCTATCGGTTTAAAACCATCCTGCAGCTTATACCTGGCATAATCCTGTTATGAAGTGCCATTCATTATAATATTAGCAAAGTATTCGCTTTCATTAATTCAGGTTATTCTTCTTATCACTTCTATCTTGTCTTATTTTAGCACATATTCAAATAAATAGAAGTACTTCACACAAATTTTCGAAATCTTATTTCACACAGCCGATGATATCTGTGATATCTTCTGCCCCGTATTGTTTCATATAGGCCTCAATGCCATCCACAACCTCAGCTGTCGCAGCCGGATTGATAAAATTAGCTGTGCCGACTGCTACCATGCTCGCTCCTGCCATCAGAAACTCCAATGCATCCTCGGCGTTCGCAATTCCTCCCATACCGATGATTGGAAGATTAACCGCATTCGCTACCTGGTAAACCATACGTACAGCTACCGGTTTAATCGCAGGACCGGATAGGCCTCCGGTTTTATTTGCCAGTACAAATGCTCTTCGGTGGACATCGATTTTCATGCCGGTCAGCGTATTAATCAGGGATAAAGCATCTGCACCGCCCGCCTGAGCAGCTCTTGCCATCTCCGTAATATCTGTCACGTTCGGGCTCAGCTTCATGATGATTGGCTGTTTTGCACG
>Ga0207834_1000694_pt1 | contig 11497 bp, 6 predicted proteins | sample LuqExpMetagenom5_FD_187763 | JGI IMG/M metagenome (GOLD analysis project Ga0207834, IMG submission 187763) | Tropical forest soil microbial communities from Luquillo Experimental Forest, Puerto Rico - Sample 5 (SPAdes) | ecosystem: Environmental > Terrestrial > Soil > Tropical forest ...
CGCTCGACGCCGTTCTGCGTGGCAGCCCACATGGTGCCATCGGAGGCTTCATGGAAGTTGCGGATGCGATCACGCGGGAAGCCTTCTTTTTCGCTCAGGGCGATGGTTCCGCCCTCATGGCGCTGCACCACAATGCCGCGTCCATCGGTGCCGATCCACAGGTCGCCGTTACGGCTTACCAGCAAGGCGTTCACGGCTTCATTGGCCATGGCGTCGCGCTCATCCACCTTCACCGGAACAAAATGCATGCCGTCAAAGCTGACCAGCCCACCGCTGGTGGCTACCAGAAGATTGCCATCTGCGGTTTGGATGATCATGCGCACATTGCTCTGCGGCAAGCCGTCTTCCACCTGCCAGTCCTGCTTTTGATACTCGGAGATGCGTAACGGAGACTCCGTGCGCGCGTGCGCCTGCAACGCCGCGGCCAGCAGAGCACAGCCGACCAGCTTCCGCAGGCAATGTCGCATGGAGAGGGACTTACTCACTAGCCTCCTGCAGCTTGGTGGTGGGATCCACGGCCAGCCAAGCCAGCGCGCCGGCCAGCGCCAATGCCGCGGCCACTGCGAACGAAGCCTGCCAGCCAAAGTGCGCGGCAATCAGCGGTGTGAGAGTGGCCGTGACGGCTCCGCCAGCCTGTGCGCCCATGTTCATGGTGCCGGCCACCACGCCGGAGTGGCGTCCGGCAATGTCGGCGGTAACCGACCAGAAACAACTTTGCGCCAGATAGAGAGCTCCCGCGCCACCCGCGAGAATGATGCCAGCCATCTGTGCGCTGGCCGCCTCCGACCCGAGCACCAGGAACAGCGCGGTCAAAGTGAGCGAGACAATGCCCAGTCCGCAGCGGCCCACGCGCAGGCTGTGGCGGCGCACCAGCTTGTCGCTCATCCATCCGCCCAACAGGCAGCATACGGTCATGGCGACAAACGGAAACATGGTGAAGATGGAGCTGAGGCGCAGATCCAGTCCGCGTACCCGCGCCATGTAAATGAAGAACCAACTGAAGAAGATCCAGGCCACATAACCAAATGAAAAGTAGCTGAAGGTGAGGGCCAGAATACTGCGGCTCTTGAACAGGCGGGCCCAGGGCAGAGGATCGTTTTCCGTGATGCTGCGCGGTTGTCCGGCCTGCAGGCCGTTCTGGATGTGCTCAAGTTCGGTGATGCCCACCAGCGGATGGCGCTCGGGCGTGTCGGTGGCCACGGCGAACCACACTGCGCCGGCCACAATGCCCACTACCGCACTGAACCAGAAGGAGGAGCGCCAGCCGAAGTTGGTGATGATGGCAGTGAGCAGCATGGGCGTCAGACCCGATCCCACACCCACGCCGGAAAAGATGGCACCATTGGCCAGTCCGCGCTCTGCGGCGGGAATCCAGCGGGCCACGAATTGATTGGAGGCCGGGTAGACCACCGCTTCGCCTGCGCCCAGCGCAAAGCGTACAGCAATCAGCAGCGCCAGCGAGTGGGTAAAGCCCGGAGGCACCAGCGCGGTTGCGGCCGTGAACACGCCCCACCAGCAGACGCCCGCGGTGAGCACCCGCCTGGGACCAAGCCGCACCGCCAGCCAGCCACCGGCAATCTGAAATACTGTGTAGCCCACCAGAAAGGCGCTGAAGATCCAGCCCAGATGCACCTCATCCACGCCGAATTCGTGACCGATCTCCACGCCGGCAATCGAAATATTCGTGCGGTCGAGAAACGCCACGGCCGATAAAACCATCAGCCAGAAAACCAACAGGCTTCGTACACCAATCCGATCCAACTGCCGTTGCCAATATCCCACGTTCATTGCAAAAGACCTTTTCTCAACTCATCTCCTGCCTGCCGGCAGGGTGCACTCTAAAGCCGCCCAAATTGCTTGACTGCCGCGCTAATGGACTTCATCTTTTCGATCCAGGCGTACATGGAGTGCTCATTGAAGTCCATCTGCCGCGCCCGAGCCAAAACCTCCAGAGCCAGTTCACGCGGTACCACAACCACGCCGTCCGGGTCAGAGCTCACAATGTCGCCGGCGCGGATAGGAACGCCATCCACTACCACCGGTATGTTGGCGCCCGCGAACTGGTAGTGTCCTACCGAAGTGGAAGGCGTGCGGCCAGCGGAAACTACCGGAAAACCAATTTTGCGCAAATAAGCCGAGTCGCGCACCGCGCCATCGATTACCGCGCCCTTAAAGCCACGAGTCGCCATGGCCGTGCCCATCAACCCGCCCATGCCTGCAATATCGTTTCCGTCTTCGATGGACATCACGTAGACCGAACCTTTTTCTCCGCGGTCGATGGCTTCCAGCATTCCATCCAGGGAATGGGGGTCCTTGTTTTCCCGCTTTTCCAGCCGGACAGTCAGCGCGTAGCCTGCAAAGCGTGCCGTAAACAGCGGCTGCATCCGGTGCGATAAGTACATGCGCCGTCCTGCAATCTGCTCCAGGGCATCGGAGACAGAGGCTACCTCAACGTGCTCAAAGGCGGTCAGCAGCGCCTCGGGATTGGCCTTTAGCTCCGCCTCGTCGGTTTCAGCCGCCTGCGCGCGGTGAGGCGCACGCAGGACCAAACCCAAGGCTCCGGCGAACAAGAGTGTAGTAACTGTAAGATAAATCACCCATTTCTTTCGGTTGGATCGCATCGCCGACCTCCTTCCGCGCCCAGTTGCATTCTGATGGGACACCTCAGTGTAGAGCGGCGTTCCGCGTGCACCATACAGCATTTGTCCTATGCGCTTTGACTTCAACGTTGTAGCTGGGAAAATGCGGCTAGCCGGCAGGCTAGCTTCTGCCCGGGGAGGCGCCACAAAACAGCACACCCGCACTTCGAAAAAAGAAGTGCGGGTGCGGGGAGGTGCAGAGGGATGTCCCGCTATGCGGACAACAGGTAGATGCCGAACTCCGCCAGCGCAATGGGCGCGGGGGAGTCGGTGATCCGCAGACGGAGCTTGCTGCATTCGACCGGTGCATCCAGACGCAGGTAGCGGCATGCGCCCACGCTGGTAGCGTGCGCCACCTCGCGCCAGTTGCCGTCCTGTTCCACATCTACGGCAAAGCTTGCAATGCGCTGCCCGAGTTGAATGGCCTCACTGAGCCGGATCACATTGAACCGTCGTACTTGGTCGAGTGTGACAGTGAGTTGGGGCGTATGTACTGTGTCATCGGTGGCCCAGTAGGTGTCTGGATTGCCATCCACCAGCAGGTGCGCTCCGAAGCGGCGGCTGGAGCCACGCACGTTGGAGGCATCCAGCCGCGCGCGGCGGGCAAGATTCTCGCTCTGCATCTGGTCCAGCTTCTTTCGGAAGCCAAGCAGCGCCTGCACATCCGGCTCCGAGAGCTGGCCCTTGGGATTGGGAGGAATATTCAACAGCAGATTGGCGCCGCGCCCAACGGACTTGAAGTAGAGGTCGAGCAACTGCTCCACCGTCTTCACCTGTGTGTCTTCCTTCTGGTGCCAAAACCATCCGGGCCGGATGGAGACATCGCATTCGGCCGGCATCCAACGCGAGCCCAAGCGTGTGCCTGTCATGGAGGCGCTGGTTAGCACGTCGCCCGGCGCGGCAGCTCCGCCCCGCTCACCGACTGGGTCGAAGGTGGCCCAGCAGGTTTCATTGGCGTTGCCGTTTTCGTTGCCCACCCAGCGGATGTCGGGTCCTGCATCGCTGAAGATGACGGCTTGCGGTTGGAATTTACGCACCAGTGCGATGGTGCCTGGCCAGTCGTAGTAAGTGTGTTTGTCGATGGTGCGTTTTTCGCGCGCACCGCCATAGTAGCCAAAGCCGCCGTTGGCGCCATCGAACCAGACTTCGAAGACAGGGCCGTAGTTGCTGAGCAATTCCGTCAGTTGCTGGCGATAAAGCGGAATGTAGGCGGGTGTTCCGTAAGTGGGCTGATTGCGGTCCCAGGGCGAGAGATAGACGCCGAATCGGAGTCCATGGCGCTTGGCTGCTTCTGCCACTTCGCGCACCACATCACCCTTGCCATTGCGCCAAGGGCTTTTGCGGATGCAATGGTCCGTGGTCTGGGTGGGCCACAGGCAAAAGCCATCGTGATGTTTGCAGGTGAGGATCACACCCTTCATGCCGGCCTCGCGCAAAGTTTGCACAATGGCATCGGCATCGAAGGCTGCGGGATTGAAGAGTGCAGGATCTTCATCGCCGTTGCCCCATTCGCGGTCCGTGAAGGTGTTGACGGTGAAGTGCAGGAAGGCGTTGGTCTCCATCCGCTGCCAGCGCAGATGGCGCGCGGCGGGAAGCACGCCGAAGGGAGCGGGCGATGGTACGTGCTCGGCCTTTGCCATGGCGCATCCAGCGGCCAACATAGAACCGATGACAAAACTGCGTCGGGTGGTGGACATGCGAATCCGGGTCCTCTCTTCATGAGCCGGTGGTGCGGCTTCGGGTTAGTGAGCAGATGCGGGTGGAATGGGATCGAGCGCGGGCTGGACAGGTGGAAGACCCAGGGACTCAGGCGAAGGCAGCGGGCGGTTGGCGCCCAAATCACCCATCAGCTCATGGAAGCGCTCGCCGCGTTTCTGCCATTCCTCGATGCGCAGGTCGTAGCGCACGGTTACGTTATTCAGCCAATAAGGGCGGTTTTCGCTCATCCATACCTGGGTGTAGTCGGCCTTCAGTGCCGAATAGGCATCACGCAAATCCTGGCAGCGTCCATTCATGCCGCTGATTTCGTCCAGCATATTGCGCAGTTTGGCGCGCTGTTTGGTGTCGTTCTGGTGCTCGTACACATATGTGTAGTCCGTGACGATTTCCTGAGCCAACTGGAACTTCATGCCGATCAGATCCAGACGTCGCGCGGCCATCTCGACGCCATCCAGCGCATCACGTTCGCGCAAATCCGGATTTTCGCGCCGTGCCCGCGCCACCAGTTCGATGGCCTCCTCGGCCTTTATGCGGATCTCATGGGCATTGGGCATCACCTTGGCGGCCACGTCGCGTCCCTCTGTGCTCCAGGGATCGATCCAGAAAATGGTGTCGCTGTTGCGATGGGCGTGGCTGCTGGCGAGCGCCGTCATGGCCTCCAGCATTTTTGTCTGGGCCTGATCGATGCGTCCGCTCCGGTCGCCATGGAAGATGCGGCCGTAGCCAGCCTGGTAATCGGCAATGGAGCTTTCGCCAGGCTGCCAGGCGGCAACCGCGCCAAACAATACTGGATACCAATCCAGATTGAACAGGCCTTCGCCATCGTCATTCCACACCGTGGTGAGCGCGCCGGTGGAACCCATCTTTTGACCATCGCGAATAAAGCCCTGGATGTTGTCAAAGGCCATACGGAGGGAGGGATACACTTCGCTCCAGTTGCCATCGCCGGGTGCTACCCAGGTTTCAATGCCGTTCTTGGCAAAGGGCTCGATCATCTTTTCAAAGCCGCCCTTGTCCCAGTAGTTCCAAGGGACGGCGATCATGTCTTTGGGCAGGCGCGCCACGGCAGTCGGATCGTCGGTGCCAATATCGCCCCAGAACAGCAGCTTGCGATTGAGAGGCTTGAGCGTGTCATGGATCTGAGTCAAGAAGTCAACGTACACTGGCCCGTAACCGCGGCTGGCAACAGCCTCCGCCGTGCGGCCCTGACCCAGATCGAAGGTTTCATCCGCGCCAATGTGGAGGAATGGAGAAGGGAACTGGCCGGCAATCTGCTGGAACCAGTCCTTGATCAGCGGCAGAGTTTCTGCCTGTCCGGGAGCCAGAACATGCCCGTGCGGTGTTTCCGCCGCATCGCGATAGAGTTCGTACTTGAGCGTGTGATGCAGATGCCCGAAGGCCTCTTGCTCCGGAATGACGTCGATGTGATACAGGCGCGCGTAGTCGATCAGTTCTTTCACCTCTTCCGGTGTGAGCGAACTGCCGCGCGGCGCGGCGAGCGGATGTTGCGTGAACAGGAGTGTGTGTTCCAGATAAGGCGAATAGATGTTGGCCTTGAAACTGGCGAAGACGCGAATCTGATGCTTGATGAACTCCAGTGTCGGAAACGGGCCGCGCGAAAGATCGTCGTCGATGCCGCGATACTTCATGGCGGGCCAGTCGCGCACCACGCCCAGCGGTACGGTTTGCGACTCTCCACGCAGAGGCAGCAATTGCTTGAGGGTTTGCACGCCATAGAAGACGCCCGTCGCAGTGTGGCCCACGATGATGGCCTGGTGCTCATCCACTGCCAGCACATAGCCCTCGGCCTGCATCGCGGCCGCAAACTCCAGATTGTGCGCGGCCAGCCAACGGTGTGCTTCCGCGCTAGTGTCGCGCAGTAGCAGAACACGATATGGCGCGGCTGCCTGGATGGCAAGACCGTTCGCCTTGGCTGCTTCTTCCAGATCGTGCGCGGCAAATGTATCTTCTGCGTCCGCGCCGGGAACCAGTACGGTGATCGCGCGCACCGGTGCGCTGCCGCCCTTCCATTGTGCCTCGCGCGGGGCGGGCAGCAGATGAGGCGCTTGCGCGCTGGCCGCTCCTGTTGCTACTGCCAGAGCGATGAGAGTCACGGAACGGAGCAACAAGGTAGAGAATACGATCTGCGGCTTCACGGCTTACCTCTCTGTTGTTCTGCAACTCATCGAACCATATGCCCTGTCTTGCGGGCAACTTTAGGCTAGGACAAAAGCCTTAGTCGGCTGCCTATGGTCATGGGTGCATGTTGAACGACGAAGCCGGAGTTATTCCGGCATGGGCTGACGATCATGGATTTCAAAAGTGGCGGGCTGAAGGCCTGTGTCTTCTGGTTGGGCTCCGCCAATCCAGACCTTGTACTGTCCTGGTTCCACGCTGCGCTGCCCGTCCACGCGCACCGTGCTGAGTTGGCGGGGCTTCAGCACAAATTCAATCCGGCGCTGCTCGCCCGGTTTCAGATGAATGCGTTTGATCCCAGACAGAGCAAGATGCGGCGCGCCCTCGGATTGTGGCGGCGCCAGGTAAAGCTCCACCACCTCATCCGCTGCGCGGGTGCCGGTATTGCGCACCGCGCTGACGGCATGCATCTCGCTTCCGGCTGCAAGGAGGGCGGTGGAGAGTTCAGGCCGTGTGTAGCTGAACGTGGTATAGCTCAGGCCATAGCCGAAGCGGTATTCGGGCTTGGCCGTAGTGTAACGATAGCCGCGCTCCCGCATCGAGTAGTCGGTGAATGCAGGCAGATCGCTAGTTGAACGATAGACCGTAACAGGCAATCTTCCCGAGGGAGAGACCGAGCCCGTGAGCAGATGGGCCAGGGCTTCGCCACCTTTTTCGCCTGGATACCAAAGCTCCAGCAGAGCCAGCGGCGCGTGCATGTCGCTTACTGCTTCTCCGGTGGCTACCGGGCTGCCCGAGGTGATGCCCAGGACGATGGGCTTGTTCAGCGCTTCCAGGGCCTTCAGCAGATCTTTTTGCGCAGAGGGCAAACCAAGATCGGTGCGGTCGCCCCCATCGAAGCCGGGAATCTTGACCGGCAGAGCCTCGCCTTCCAGATCGGGTGAGAGCCCACCCAACACTAGAATCACATCGGCCTGTTGGGCTGCGCGCACGGCTTCTGCGCGTAATGCTTCGGCAGGCGCCTTCCACTCCAGGCGAATACCCTCATCGTGTCCGGTGTGGCGCAGTTCAAGCTGCAGGCGGTGCGGGCTTGCGTCGGACCAGTGCAAGGTTACGGCATTGTCTTTTGCTGCTTCGGTTCCACCCGCATACTCTGCCACCACTTTGTCATCCACCAGCAGACGATAGGCATCATGGGTTTTGCAATCCCAGCAACGCTCCACACCCACCTGCAGCACGTAATCGCCTGCCGCTGGTGGGGTGAGCGTTGCCTGCCAGCGCACACTGAAGGGGCGATCACTGCTTGCGGCTGCCAGCATATCTGCGGGCTCCGCGAGCGCGACGCGGTTGAAGTCAAAGTCCACGGTGCGATCCTTGCGCACCAGCGCCGGAGCGCCTTCGAACGTGAGGTTGGTGAAGTACTCACCCTTCAGGCTGCCGTGGAATGCGGTGGAGGGGACAGGCACAAACGCGCCCTCCGCCAGCGTTGCGCCCTGCGCGTACACAATCCGCACATCGGTGGGCAGAACCTTGCGCAAACCTTCCAGCAACGTGTCGGGCTGGTAGGCGGTGCCGTGATAATTCGCCTGCAGCACGGAGAGCAGTTCGGCTGTGGGGCCAATGACGGCTAGCGTCTTGCCGTGCAGAGGGAGCGGCAGAAGGGGCGTGCCGCTGCTGGTTTTGTCATTGCGCAGCAGCACCATGGATTGTTCGGCGGCGTGAAGCGCCAGTTCCCGGTGCGCATCGCTGGCTACGGCGTTGGCCGGGATAGCTGCGTAGGGCGAGCAGGACGCGGGCTGCAGCATGCCCAGCCGCATGCGCGCCAGCAGGAGACGGTGCAGGGAACGATTGATCTCTGCCTCGGTAATCAGGCCAGCCTGCAACGCGCCCGCCAGATGCTTATAACTCGATCCGCAATCCAGATCCACGCCCGCCTTCAGCGCCAGCGCTGTGCCGTGTTCCTGGTCAGCGGTAAAGTGCAGGTAATCGGTAATCTCACCCACCGCATCGCAGTCGGAAACAACATAGCCTGCAAAGCCCCACTGTCCGCGTACCCGCTCGTTGAGCAGCCCGGAGTGGGCGCATGAAGGCTCCCCATTGATGGCGTTATAGGCGCACATCATGGCTGCGGCGTGGCTTTCGGTCAGCACCTGACGAAAGGCCGCCAGATACGTGTCGTTCAGATCGTGTTCGCTGGTCCGGGAGTTGAAGCCATCGCGCAGCTTCTCCGGGCCACTGTGCGCGGCAAAATGTTTGGGCGTGGCATCGGCACGTAGATAAAAACCGTCAGGCGCCTGAATGCCCTCGACGAAGGAGGTGGCCAGAGTGCCGGTAAGAAATGGATCCTCGCCATAGGTCTCCTGGCCGCGTCCCCAGCGGGGATCGCGAAAAATATTGATGTTCGGCGACCAGATGGTGAGTCCTGCGTAACGCAGCGAATCGGACTCTGCATGAGGATTGAAGCTTGCGCGGGCTTCGGTGGATACCACCTCGCCAACCGCGTGCAGCAGTTGCGGATTGAAGGTTGCCGCCAGTCCAATGGCTTGCGGAAAGACGGTAGCGTAGCCGTTGCGCGCCATGCCGTGCAATCCCTCGTTCCACCAGTTGTACGCCGGAATGCCCAGTCGCGTGATCGCGGGTGCGCGGTCCTGCAACTGGGCAATGCGCTCCTCGGGCGTCATCTTCTGGATCAATTCGTCGATGCGCGCATCGAGCACAGCAGCGGGCAGAGAGCCGGCACAGGCAGTCATCTGCGCGGCCACAGGCAGAGAGCCGCAGAACAGCATGGCCAGAGCGAGGCTGGCATGTAGCAAACGAGCGGAGTGCTGATCGATCCAAGGCATCCGTGCATCTCCATGGTGCAAAAGCGCTGCGGCTAGCCGCAGGCTGAAAGAAGACAGTGAGGTACAGTCGGCATACCTGCAGGCTTACCGGGCCCTGTTGCCAGATTTTCCGGAATCGCTCGTGCGGCAGGGCGTTTACCCTATGCTGCACGGGCTCTGCCGGTATAAAGTCAGGCAGTTTGCCGCAGGGAGGGGCACAACACCAGGCACACCGCTGTTCGCCGGATAAGGTCCGTTCTCAAAAAGATACACGGAGTGATTAGGCTCTTGTCAATCGTTACAGTGATCGAAATGGCATAAAATAATCATTTTTAGGCGAATTGACCCGGGCTACACGGAATTCCGGCCTTCTCATGCGCTATAGTGCTACCGCGGCCTAATCGTGGGGCGAATTGGTTGCGAAATAAAAAATCGATCAGACTCAGGGGAGAAGGATCGCATGGATAGAAGAGAATTTTTGAGTGCGGCAGCGGCTGTTGCGCTGGCGCAGGGCATGCCGCGTCAGGCTGCGGGCGCAACCTTGAAGCCAATGGCGCTGGGGCTTTTGATCGCGCCGTTTGGAGCGCCGGAACAGAAAATCCGGCAGGTGCACGAGTTGGGATTTGATAACTGTTTTCTCTCGCTCGACAAGTATCTGGGCAACCTGACGCCAGCGCTGGCCAAACAATTCAAGGAGTGGCTCGACAAGTATGAGGTGACGGCCACCACGGTGGAAGTGGTGGGGCCACAACCCTTGAAGTGGAATTTCCTACAGGGCCCGGCCACGATTGGCCTGGTGCCGCGTGCCACCCGAGCCGCCCGCATCGACGCGCTCAAGCAGGCATCGGACTTTGCCCACATGCTGGGCATTGGCCAGGTGCAGTCGCACTGCGGTTTCATTCCCGAGAATCCCGATGACGTGCTGTATCCCGAGACGGTGGAAGCCATCAAGCAGGTGGCGGCGCATTGCAAGGCTAATGGGCAGTGGTTCCTGATGGAAACCGGCCAGGAAACGCCCACCACATCGGCCCGCGTGCTACGCGATGCCGGAATGGACAATCTCGGCATCGGGCTCGATACCGCCAACGTGATTCTTTACGGCAAGGCCAATCCGGTGGATACCGCGGAGATTCTGGGCAAGCATGTGCGCGCCATCCATGCCAAGGATGGTCTCTGGCCAACCGATCCCAGCCAGTTGGGCCAGGAGGTGCTGATTGGAACCGGCAAAGTGGACTTCAAGAAGGTGTTCAGCATTCTCAAGCAGGCGGGCTACACCGGCGCGGTCACCATTGAACGCGAGACCAGCGGCCCCGGCCAGATTGAAGATGTGAAGAAGGAAAAAGCCTACCTTGAAAATGTGTTGCGCGAAGTTATGAGTGCGTAGAGCGGATGATGCGGAGGAGAGCGATGAAACGCAGAGAATTTCTTGGAACAGCGGGAGCCGCGGCGGCTGGCCTGATGGTGATGAATGCCCGCACGGCGTTTGGATATGCGGCCAATTCAGCGGTGCGCATGGGATTGCTCGGCTGTGGCGGTCGTGGACGGCATGTGGCCACATCCTTCAGCGAGAATACCGTGGCGCAGGTGGTGGCGCTGGCCGACATCTTCCCGGACCAACTGGCATTGGGCAAGGCCCATTTCGAGCAGGTGAACTCCAAGCTGGGGCGCGCCGCCATCGAGGAGAAGATGCTCTTCCATGGCACGTCGGCCTTTGAGCAACTGGCGGCTTCTAACGTGGAGATGATTCAAATCTCCACACCCTCGTTTTTCCACGTGCAACATATGGGAGCGGCGGTAGCGGCGGGCAAGCATGTATATTGCGAAAAGCCCACGGGCGTTGATGTGCGGCAGGCACGTGAAGCGCTGGAGATCGCCAAGAAGGTGGGCGCGCGCCAGAGCGTGGATGTGGGGTTCCAATGCCGCAATGCGCCGCCAATTGCCGCAGCCGTAGACAAGATCAAGGCTGGAGCGCTGGGCGAGGTGGCTACCGTTTCCGGCTACTACTACGCGCCTGCGGCCAAGGAGAAGGGCGCAGGCACGGTGAAGGATGAATACCGGCTGCGGAATTGGATCTGGGACCGCGCGCTCTCCGGCGATATTTTGGTGGAGCAGAACATTCACATTCTCGACCTGTGCAACATGCTGCTGGGATCGCATCCGGAAAAGGCCGTGGCCACAGGG
>Ga0207834_1000697_pt1 | contig 11447 bp, 10 predicted proteins | sample LuqExpMetagenom5_FD_187763 | JGI IMG/M metagenome (GOLD analysis project Ga0207834, IMG submission 187763) | Tropical forest soil microbial communities from Luquillo Experimental Forest, Puerto Rico - Sample 5 (SPAdes) | ecosystem: Environmental > Terrestrial > Soil > Tropical forest ...
GTCATGGTTGTGGAGCATGCCGAGCGCTTTGGACTGGCGCAGTTGCATCAGCTTCGTGGCCGCGTGGGCCGTGGCGCCGCCAAAAGCTACTGCGTCCTGATGACCGGCCGCCGCGTTTCGGAGATCGGCGAAGAGCGTTTGAATGCCATGGTGCGCACGCAAGATGGCTTTGAGCTGGCCGAACTCGACCTGAAACTGCGTGGCCCTGGCGAGTTTTTCGGCACGCGGCAGGCCGGCCTGCCGGAGTTCCGGGTGGCCAATCTCCTGCGCGACCGCCAACTGCTGGAACTGGCCAAGCAGGAAGCATCGCACTACGCCAACTCCGGCAATCCCGAAGGCACCGAGGCGGAGCGTGCCCGCGTCCGCACGCGGCTCAAGGAAGCCTGGCAACGCCGCTACGGTCTGGTGGAAGCAGGATAAGGCCGGGGTGTAGAAAGCTTCGCAGGCACATGGCATACGGCGCCAGAAGCGCGCACGTAGCTAGCTAAACAAAATTGGCCAAGCAAAACTGGCCAAACAAAATCCAGCCAAGCAAAAAACTGAGTCAACAAAAAACGGGGGCCATGGCGCCCCCGTGAGTCTTCATGTTGCTTCAGGCATGCTTCAGGCTGCTGGCGAGCCTTCCACACTGCTCAGGGACTCAATCGGGAAGGTCTGGATCTCCAGATCGATGCTGGCAATCTCCGCGCCGCAATCGCGGTGCTGGTTACGCGTGCAGTGGCACAGCTCGGTAAACCGGATATGAGCGCTCTGGCTCAACTCCAAACCGGCTGCAATCAAGATGCTGTAGATGTCGACGCAAGCGTGCCGCTCGAACTCAAAGAGCATGTTGACCGTGCCCGTATCGTTCGCGCCGCGGCTGAGCACCCAGCCGCCACAACCGAGGATAGCTCCCGTGAGCGTTTGCACCAGCCGGCCCGGCTCCTCAATGGAGATAGCCTTCATTTGCAGTGCCCATGGGACCCCGATTGTTTGTCCCGCGTCTCTCTCCATTGAAAGTGTCCTCATACCTCGTCTATCGGACCACCCGTCAGCAACATAATCCCTGTGCGGTAGTGACACGCACGATGCCCTGCTTTGAAACAACCTGGCCTCGTAACCCCTCAAAAGTACTTTCCGAAGTAACGAATTGCCCCTAGTCGACTCCAATTTGCCTGCCCGGGGCGTTCTTCTCCACGCGAAACATGCTCCGCCCGGGCTGATATAACTTGTTATCTAGGATGATAATCGGATCTGGCATCGATCTTGTGGAAATCCATCGCATCGAGCAGTCAATCGAGCGATATGGGCAGCGCTTCCTGAACCGGGTCTACACCCCGGCCGAGCAGGCATACTGCAAGCGTAAACGTAACTATGCAGAGAGTTTTGCTGCACGTTTTGCCGCCAAGGAAGCGGGCGCAAAGGCCCTTGGAACCGGCATTGGCTATGGTGTCATATGGAAAGAAATTGAAGTGGGACGCGCGCCCGGAGGACGCCCTACCCTTCACTTTCATGGGCGTGCCGCGCAAATTGCCGCGCAACTGGGTGTGGTCAACGCCGCACTTTCCTTGACTCATACCGATCAACTGGCGCAGGCCAGTGTGATTCTTGAGGACCGCCGTTAAGCCAGTTCTGCTATGCTCAAGGCGTAACTTCTTCATTCTACGCAGAGGAGCCCCGTGCCCAGTCGCAAAGAGATTCAGTGGTCGCAGTTGCGAGTCGGTGTCCTGGTTCTGGCAGGCGTCGCCATCCTCATGACGCTTGTCTTCCTGATGTCTGGCTCCTCGGGCGGTCTCTTTGCCCGCAAGCTGGTCCTGCGTGTGTACTTCCACAACGCTGGCGGGGTGAAGGTCGGCGCTCCGGTTTCTCTGCACGGCGTCACCATCGGCAATGTGGTGAAGGTCCGGATTGTTCCGGAACGCGGTTTTACGCCCGTCGAGGTCACCATGCGGGTGGGCAAAGAGTACGAACGCGATCTTCATGTCGACTCCACTGCCTCCATTGCGCAGGCCGGAGTCCTGGGCGACAACTTTGTCGATATCGAATCTGCGCACGCGACCGGACCGATTCCGCGCAACAACGCAGAGTTGCCGGCTGGCGCTGCCCCTTCCATCTCCGATGTAATCCGCAACAGCAATGCGTCGATTGAAGAAGTCACCGCACTGATCCGCAAGACGAATACGCTCATGGATACGCTCAACAGCCGGCGCGGAACAGTGGGTTCACTCATCAACGATCCCGCACTCGGCCAGAAAATCAACCGTATCGCCTCGGATCTTGAAACGATTACCAATGCCATGTCCAGCGGCAAGGGGTCGCTGGGTAAGCTGATCAACGACGATACGTTGTATACTCGGGCCAACTCCGCGGTTGACCGCATGAACCACATCGCCACGGATCTCGACGAGGGCAAAGGTTCGGCCGGCAAGCTGCTCAAAGACGATACTCTTTACAACAACCTGAACTCCGCCGTTTCAAATGCCAACCAGGTTCTGGCGCAGGTTAACAGTGGGCAGGGCGCGCTGGGCAAGCTCACCAAAGATCCGGCCTTTGCAGCCAAGCTTGACGACACGGTGACACGGCTCGATTCCATTCTGACCAGTGTCGATCAAGGCAAAGGAACACTGGGTCAGCTCGTGCAGAATCCTTCGCTCTACAACCACGCCGACGCCACCCTCAGTGAGACGCAGCAACTGGTCAAGAGCATCCGGGAAAATCCGAAAAAATACTTTGTCATCCGGCTGAAGCTGTTCTAGACAAGCGCGTGGTCAACACTGCTTGCAGTGATCTTCCCTGCTCTTCTCGCCGCGCTTGCGAAAGCGGCCTGCTCGAAAAATAAAGTTCCACACCAAAAACAAAAGACCGCGTAATCCCTTCAGGGGCTACGCGGTCTTGTTGCTTCTGCGCTGTTTACTTCACCACAAGGTTGGTTGCGCGGCCCGGTATGACGATGATCTTCACCACCGTCTTGCCCTCGATGCGTCCCTTCACCTTTTCGTCGGCGAGCGCGGCGGTCTCGATGGCCTTGGGGTCGGCATCAGCCGCCACGCGCACCACCGTTACCAGCTTGCCGTTGATTTGGACGGGAATCTCCTTCTCGTCTTCCTTGGCCAGTTCGGGATCGCTGATGGGCCATGGAGCGCGCAGCACATTGCTCTCCTCGCCCAGCATCTCCCACAGCTCCGCACACATGAACGGTGCAAACGGTCCCAGCAGCAGGACCAGTGTGGTAAGAATTTCGCGGATGACTGCCGGAGGAACCTCTCCCGCGGCCAGTTGCGCGTCGACGCCCTGCACCTCATTCACGAGTTCCATGATGGCGGCTACGCAGGTGTTGAAGTGCCAACGTCCTTCAAAGTCCAAGGTGATCTTGGCTGTGGTCTGATGCAGCTTGCGCAACAGCTTCAGTGCCAGTCCGGAAGGCGCTTCCACCTTCTGGCCCTTGGCCTCCACTGCTACCGGCGCGTACTTGGCCACCAGACGCCATACACGACCCAGGAAGCGGCTCACACCGGCAACGCCATCCTCCTGCCAGTCCAGATCGCGGTCGGGCGGCGCGGCAAAGAGCGCGTACATGCGGGTGGCATCGGCGCCGTAGCGGGCTACCATGTCGTCGGGCGAAACCACGTTGCCCTTCGACTTGGACATCTTCGATCCGTCCTTGATGACCATGCCCTGCGTAAACAGGCGCTGGGCGGGCTCATCATTCACGATCAGCCCCAGATCGCGCATCACCTTGGTCCAGAAGCGCGAGTAGATCAGGTGCAGAATGGCATGCTCCACGCCGCCAATGTACTGATCGATGGGGAACCAGTATTGCGCCTTCGCCGGCGCGTAGGGAGCCTTGTCGTTCTTGGCGTCCGTGTAGCGGTAGAAGTACCAGCTCGAATCGACGAAGGTGTCCATCGTGTCGGTCTCGCGTTTGGCAGCCTCGCCGCATTTGGGGCAGGTTGTGTTCAGGAACTCCGGCACGCGGCTCAGCGGCGATCCGCCTTGTTGCGTGATGGCAATCTGATCCGGCAACAGCACCGGCAACTGGTCGTCCGGTACCGGCACCAGCCCGCAGGTGGGGCAGTTGATCATTGGAATCGGCGTGCCCCAGTAGCGCTGGCGGCTCACACCCCAGTCCTTCAAGCGGAAGGTGACCTTGGCCTCGCCAAAATTGCCGCGCGCTGCCGTGGCCTGCATCAGCAGTTGCGCATCTTCGCAGCTTAGGCCGGTAAAGTCGCCCGAGTTCTCCAGCACGCCGTCTTCCGAGCAGAACGGGAACTTCGTTCCGTTCTCGTCGTCAGCGGGAACTGCCGGGCGAATCACGGGCACGATGGGCAGATTATATTTGGTGGCGAACTCGTAATCGCGCTCGTCGTGAGCCGGTACGCTCATAATGGCGCCCGTGCCGTAGTCGGCCAGAATGTAGTTGGCCACCCAGATGGGCACCGGTTGCCCGTTGTAGGGATTGATCGCGGATTTGCCGGTAGGCACGCCGTGCTTTTCGATGCCGCCGATGTCGCCGGCCTCGCGCGCCTTCTTCTGCTGCTCGATCAGCTCATCGACCTTAGCCTTCAGTTCCGGATCCGCCGCGGCGAACTGCGTTACCAGCGGATGCTGCGGAGCCAGTTGCACGCTGGTTGCGCCAAAGATCGTGTCCACGCGGGTGGTGAAGACGCGAATGCGCGTCTTTTCAGCCCCTGCGCCCTCAGTCCCTAGTCCCTCAGCCTCTCGTCCCTGGTCAGTTTCTTCCGCCAGAAAGAAATCAACCTCGGTGCCCTCGGAGCGACCAATCCAGTTGCGCTGCATGGTGCGGACCTTCTCCGGCCAGCCGTCCAGCTTCTCCAGGCCGTCGAGCAGTTCCTGCGCATAGGCGGTGATGCGATAGAACCACTGTTCCAGGTCGCGCTGATCCACCAGCGTGTTTTCATGCCGCCAGCAGCGGCCATCAATCACCTGCTCGTTGGCCAGCACCGTGGTGCACTCCGGACACCAATTCACCTTGCTCTGCTTGCGGTAGACCAGGCCCTTCTCATACATGCGCAGGAAGAACCACTGGTTCCAGCGGTAGTACTCCGGCAGGCAGGTGGCCACTTCGGTTGCCCAGTCATAGCCCAAGCCCAGGCGCTGCATCTGCCGCTTCATGGCGGCAATGTTGGAGAGCGTCCAGTCGCGTGGGGGGGTATTGTTCTTGAGCGCGGCGTTTTCCGCCGGCAGGCCGAAGGCGTCCCACCCCATGGGGTGCAGTACGTTATAGCCGCGCATCCACATATGGCGCGCCAGAGCATCACCTATGGAGTAGTTGCGGACATGGCCCATGTGGAGTTGGCCGCTCGGATACGGCAACATCTCCAGCACGTAATACTTGGGTTTGCCGCAATCGGCTGCTTCAGCCGCATACAGCTCAGGTTGCTCGGCCCAACGCTGCTGCCACTTGGGTTCAATCGACGCCGGTTCGTACCGCAGTTCTTTCTCATCCGCCATAACTTATTCAGTGTAATCGGAAAACCGGCATCGCGCAGGCGGATCCAGTTGCCCAGGGCCGCAACCCCAATAATATGGGCTACTTTTTCGGACGAGATTCCGGAGGCACAAGTCCGGCCGCCCGGTAGTAGACAACGAGCTGGCCATAATGCTCTCCAGAGTGCTCAATATAGCCCCATACCTCATCGGAAAAGTGGATTGGCTGTCCCACATAGGGGTCGAGCAGTAGATCTCCGAGGCCATTCTCGCCTTTGCTTTTGATGAGCGTGGCTCCGTCCTCGAAAGAATGTTTGAGGTACGCGATCACAATCGCCTTGCTCTTGTTGGTGGGCTGTTTGGGCTCGAAGGCTTGCGGCTTGCCTCCCTTCGCCAAATTTATGATGTAGTAATTTCCCTCAGCGGCATGCAAGAGCTGTTCAGCAAAGGTTCGCTGTGTGGCGGCCGGTCTGAAGTCGTACTTGTCTTCAGGGAAATCCTCGGCCATCGCAATCAGCTTTCTGCCAACATCGTTCCAACTGAGGAGAAGATACTGAAACGAACTCAAGGTTGGCTTTGGAGCGTCATTCTTTGACGGTGTAACCTGGGCGCGCGCTAGCTGAAGCAGGAGCACGACGGCCAGAAGTGCAAAAGACCAAGAGCGCAATGCTTTCATGAGATAGCTTCCTTTCGGTTCATGGCATGGCTAATACCATAGAGCATCTCCCCGCGCGACACACCGAAAAATTCATTACACAATTGAGCATTTTCGCTCTAAATTGCCTTGCCGATTCCGCTCGTCGACTAGTTCCGAACCAGTCCCTTCAGCACCCGCACATTCCGTTCCTCATCGTCCGGCTGGTCGACAGGAGTTTCGGCAACAAAGGCGGAGTGGGCAAAGCGGACGTCGTTCAAGAGGCGACGGAAGGGTTCCACGCCCATTGTGCCCTTGCCGATGTGTTCGTGCCGGTCCAGCTTCGATCCGCGTGCCGCCTTGGCATCGTTGCAATGCCAGACCTTGACGGCTTCAAAGTCGATGGTCGCGGCAATCTTGGCCATCGTCTCCTCATAGCCCTCGGGCGATACCAGATCGTAGCCCGCCACGTGGGTATGGCAGGTATCCAGGCACACGTTCACCGGCGCAGTGGCCCGCAGACGCTCCACCAACTCCGCCACCTGTTCAAAGCTGCCGCCCAGTGAGAACTCCGCGCCTGCCGTATTTTCAATCAGAATGCTGAAGTCAGTTCCCTGCCATGCGATCCCGTCGATGGCACGGGTGATGGACTCCGCCGCAAGCGTGAGGCCCTCGTTGCGCGTGAGGCCCTTCCATGAGCCCGGATGCAGCACCAGATACTCTGCGCCCAGGGCCAATGCCCGCTCAATCTCTCCGTGGAAAGCGCCCACGCTCTTCTCGCGCACTTCCTCGTTCTGGCTGCATACATTCACCAGGTAGTTGGTATGGATGACGAGCGGGCCTACATCGTGCTTGGCCCGGAGCTCGCGCATCCGCGCTGCCTGTTTGGGATCCACCTTGGGAGCACGCCACATGCGCGGGCTCGACGAAAAAATCTGAAAGGTGTTGGCGCCAATCTCTACAGCGCGTTCCACGGCGTTCGACGCGCCTCCCGTGGTTCCCAGATGCACTCCAATCCGCTTTGCCATGCTGACAGTCTACAAGACATTCGAGGTGCGGCGGCCGCGCTTCGCGTCAACTCTTCGCGGCCGCTCAACCTGTCGGAGGATCAGCTTATTTGCCCTCAACCACCACAATCTTGAAGGTCCCCGGCTTCATCTTGGGCCTTGGGGCGCCATCCGCCTCAAAATCAGCGGTAGGCAGCCAGATCCTGTGGCTTGCCGCATCCACAACCAATGTTCGGGCACCAGGAGCGGTTTTTACTTCCTGCTGAACGGTAAATTTGCCGTTCTCGAAAGCTCCCACCGTGAGCGCGCCATCGCGCGTGCTGGCAAAGGCTTGCCCTTCCACAAAGCTGGTTGCGTCCACACCGGCGCCAATCGGCAAAGCGCCTTCAATCTTGCCGTCCGCTGTACGCATGGCCGCAAGTTTCTGCGGATTACGGCAGCCGATGTACAACCTTCCATGGGCCGTGTCGATGGACATGCCTACCGGATCGCCTCCGGGTGCTACCGGCCAACGATTCAGCACCTTGCGCGCCTTTAGATCGACAGCCGCCACAACCCCCTTGTCTTCGAGGTTGATGAAAACCTTGCCCTGGCCGTCGGCAGCAAGAAACTCCGGAGCCCCACCCAGTTGAATCGGAGGGTCAATTTTGCCGGTCTTCGGATCGATCTCTGGCTTGAAGGTGATCAGAGCGTTGCCATCGCCAGAGACTGCCAGCAGCAGGCCTGTTCCGGCGTCGTAGATGATTCCGTCCGCATCGGGGAGCGCCGCGAGTTTGCCCAGTACGGCATACGTTGTCAGATCGAAGACAAGGATGGCGCCCTTACCGCCGCCGTCCGTAATAAAGCCACGATTGCTTGCGGGGACAATCGCCACTCCGTGTGCCTTGAGCTGGCCAGGGATATCGGCCAGCACCTTGCCGCTCTCACTGTCCACCACCATGGTATGGGTGGTGCGCGTAATGAACAGACGATGCGTGCTGGCATCAAACGCGATGTAGTCCCACGCGCCTTCGCCGCCCAGCGGAATCTCTTTCGAGACAGCCCAACGGGTTTGTGCCTGGGCAAACACGGAGGCCAGGGTCAAAGTTAGGACGCACAGCGCGGAAAACACGCGGACAAATCGCATGAAGCTCTCCTTGGGGGTGAACCCGTTCTTTCCGGATTCACCCGTATCGGAATCGACTCTACGCAGGTAAGCTTAAATCTCCATGAAGACGATGGGCGCTTCTTGTCTGCCTGTTCTGTTTTCGCTTGGCCTTAGCGGTAGCGGCTCACCCAGTGCGCGTAGGGTGCCGGCAGGGTTGCCCAGGCCGCGTTCTCCAGTTTCAGATCCTTGGCCAACTGGTAGGGGAAGTGCGGATTTTCCAGGAACGGCCGCGCGTAGCTGACCAGATCGAGCTTGCCCTCACGGATCAAGGCATCGGCCTCGGCCGCATCGCGGGTCAGGAACCAGGCTGTGGAGCCCGGCAAGCCGGTAGCCTTCAGAATCTGCTCCGCCACAGGCACCAGGAAGTCCTTGCCCCATGGAATCTTGGACTCATACGTATTGAAGCCAACCGAGACATCCACAAAGTCCAGCCCTTCGGCCTTCATCTGCTTCAACAACTGGACCGACTCTTCCATCATGGCCGCGTCATCGCCAAAATACTCGATCACGCTCAAGCGCACATTCAGAGGCTTGTCTTCCGGCCAAACCCGCCGGACCGCGCGGAAGGTTTCCAGCAGATACCGCGCGCGGTTTTCCGCGTTGCCGCCATATTCGTCGGTCCGTTTGTTGGAGAGTGGCGAGAAGAAGTTTTGCGCCAGATAGCCATGGGCAAAATGCAACTGCAGCCACTCGAATCCGGCCGCGCGGGCACGTACCGCGGCACGCACCACATCGGCCTGCACGCGCCGGATGTCGTCCAGCGTCATCTCGCGCGGTACGCGTGGCAAGTGCTTGCCGAAGGCCACAGCGGAGGGCGCAATTGTCTCCCACGCCTTCGGATCGTCTTCCGGCATGTGGTCGTCGCCTTCCCATGGACGATTGGCCGAAGCCTTGCGGCCTGCGTGGGCAATCTGAATGCCCGCCACCGCGCCGCCTGCCTTGATGAGGTCTGCCACCTTCTTCAGCGCCATCGCTTGTTCGTCGTTCCACAAACCCAGATCGGCCCAACTGATGCGCCCCTCGGGAGAGACGGAGGTTGCTTCCACCACCACCAGACCCGCTCCGCCGCGCGCCAATCCTGCGTAGTGCGCCATGTGCCAATCGTTCGCCACACCATCGGTTGCCATGTACTGACACATGGGCGCCGCCACAATCCGGTTCCGCAGCGTCACGCCCTTCAACTGATACGGGTCAAATAGTCCTGCCATTGTTCTCTCCTTCGATCTTTTTATCTGCCGATTCCTGTGCCTGTTGTTGTGCAGTCTGAACCAAACCATCCAGCCAGTCCTGGTGCGCATTCAGCATGGGATTGGGCCGGGTTGAGGCCATCTCGCGCGCCGGCTTGCCGTTCTGTGTCTCCTGCGTCAGAATGCGCACGCGGCCTCCTGGCAGATCCTCAAGCAGCCATGCATGCAGCACATCCAGTTCGTTCTCTGTGCCTGCGGAAATCAGCCCGGTCCAGGCGAGCCGGGCGGGCTGGCCTGGTGCGGGAGGTACCCACTCCACCACCTCGGCCTCCACCGGAAACACAAACGTGGTAAATCGGAACTTTACGCCTGCGCGGAGTTTGGGGCCTGCGTCGCCGTCAAAGCCAATCTTGGAAACATTCTTGTAATAGCCGCACCAGTGTCGGGTGTCATTCAGATAAGGCCACACCTGGGCGGCGGTGAGTCCTTGCACGATCACTTCGTTCGAAACAAAGTTGTCTGTTGTGCCCGGCAGATATTTTTCCGGCCAATGGATTGCATGCATCGCTTCAGAGATCCTTCCTGGAAAGCAGGTTGGGCTAACGGCTGCAACAACCTTGTCGCACTGTTTCCTTGCAAAACGAGAATACATGCATGCGCGGCATAATTGCAAGCGCCGTATATCTTCTATGGCGCTTTATTGCGTTTCATGGCATCCTAATAGAGACGCTGGATAAGGATCGGGAGACGCAATGGCTGTTCAACACCAACAAAACGCGAAGGTTCTCAAAGGTTGGTGCCAGTTTTCCCAGCTCCACGAGCGGATTCAGAGCCAGGTGGAGCGGGCGCTCACGGCCGATCACGGCATCAGCATGCGCGAATTTGTTCTGCTCACCGTTCTCAGCCGCCAGCACAATGGCTCGGGCGGCCATCTGCATATGAAGCAGGTTTCCGACGCGGTTGTCCTCAGCCAGAGCGCGACCACGCGACTGGTTACGCGGCTCGAGGAGCGCGGACTGCTGGCTCGTTTTCTCTGCCCTACCGATCGGCGTGGCATTTATACCAACGTGACCCCCGAGGGCATCGCCCTGCTCAAGGCCGCTCAACCCACGCACGATCACGCGCTGGCCCAGGCACTCACCGAGGCCCGCGCCGACCAGAATCTGGCGCCGCTCTTTGCCACGCTGGAACTGCTCGGCTCCGCTGCGATTACTTGCAAGTAACCGCAGCGAGTCCGGCACAGTTCAAAATTCCTTTTCCTTACGGCTTCACAATCTCTACTACCGCAGCATCCGGTCCCTGCCATGCTGCTGGTCCTTCCTGGCTCAGGCGCTGCAACTTCTGGTTCCAAATCAGCTTGGTCCGCTGGCCGGCGCCCTGTTCGTAGGCATAGGTTTTGCCATCGTCGGTGAACAGGGTGAAAGCTCCATCTGCTCCTGGGTACACGCGGACTTTTGCAGTGGTCTGCGGTTCATTGGTGCTTAGGATCGTGCTGCCCATGGGCACAATCGAGCCGGCGCGGACGAACAGCGGAATGCGGTCAATGGGCGCATCGGCCACAATGGTCTGCCCGCCTTCGTACTTGCGGTTGCTCCAGAAGTCGTACCAAGTGACGCCGGCCGGCAGATAGACCCTGCGACTCACTTCTCCCTGTGTGGTTACAGGCGCAACTAAAAATGCTGGCCCATACATATACTCATCGCGCACATCCGCGGCCTGTGCGTCCGCAGGAAAGTCCATGAACAGCGCGCGCAGGAAGGGGGCTCCTGTCTGGTAAGTTTGGTAAGCCGCGGAGTAGGTATAAGGCATCAGTTCGTAGCGCAGTCGAAGATATTTTGCCAGAATCGTTTCTGCCTGCTTGCCGTAGGACCAGACTTCGTTGTGCATGCGCTCGCCATGGGTCCGCATCACCGGCAGGAACGCGCCCCACTCGAACCAGCGCACAAACAGCTCTGGATAGTCTTCGTAGATGCCGATGTTTTCCTGGGCATCGTGGGCGTCAATCAAGGGCGTGTGGGCGGCGTGGTATCCCCGGGGCAAGCGGG
>Ga0207834_1000699_pt1 | contig 11443 bp, 9 predicted proteins | sample LuqExpMetagenom5_FD_187763 | JGI IMG/M metagenome (GOLD analysis project Ga0207834, IMG submission 187763) | Tropical forest soil microbial communities from Luquillo Experimental Forest, Puerto Rico - Sample 5 (SPAdes) | ecosystem: Environmental > Terrestrial > Soil > Tropical forest ...
CCTGAATCGGCCGCACGGCCGATCGATCCGGCTTCAGCCGTAACCCGAAGCCACCGGCTGTTAGCCGGTGGTCGTTCTCACAGCAGCCGTGCGGTCTAAGAGAGAGGTTCTACGCGCTCCGGCGCCTGCTCCATCTCAGGAACGGGCTGGGGATCGACCATGGGCAAGGTGAAATAGAAGGCCGCGCCCTGACCCAACACGCTCTCCACCCATACTCGGCCGCCATTTACCTCAACAATGTGCTTGACGATCGCCAGACCCAGGCCTGTGCCGCCTGACTCACGCGACCGCGCTTTGTCCACCCGGTAGAAGCGCTCGAAAATGCGGTTCAGATGCTCCGAGGCGATGCCCGGGCCAAAATCCCGTACGGTGAACTCCACTTCAGAGACCAGCGGACGTGCGCCTACGCGAATCCGTTTGCCGTCGGCCGCATACTTCAGCGAGTTCTCAATGAGATTGCCAAACACCTGGCTGATCGAATCGGGATCGGCCAGTACGCCCATCGCCGGGGCTCCGGTGGACTCCAGTTGCACACCGGAATCCATCACGATGCCTCCCAACGCCGCGATTGCATCGTCCACCAGCACATCGGCCCGCACCGGCTGCACATGCAGTTTGTAGTCCGGACTCTCGACGCTGGCCAACGCCAGCAGATCCTCGGTAAGGCGATTCATTCGCGCGGCGTTCTTGAGAATAATCCCCAGAAACTCCAACGTGGTTTCAGGCGAGGGATTGGGGTCCTCGATCAGCGTTTCCACATAGCCCTGAATGGACGTGAGGGGCGTGCGCAGCTCATGACTCACATTGGCCACAAACTCGCGCCGCGAGGTCTGCGCCGCTTCGATGCTGGTTACGTCGTGCAGCACAACCAGAGCGCCGCCATCGGGCAAGGGCGCGGCATTCACTTCAAACACGCGTCCATGCGCCAGCGAAGTTGCCCGGCCTACACACACTTCATGCCGCTCCAAAGCCCCGCGCACACAGGCCAGCAATTCCGGATCGCGCATGGAATGCACCAGAGGACGCCCCGCCAGCACCTGCAGGCCGCCGACGCGCTGCATTACAGGATTCGACCAGCGTACGGTGCCTTCCGCGGTTACGGCCACCACGGCTTCCTGCAGCGTGTCGAGCATGGTGGCCAGCTCCTGCCGCCGGCTCTCCAGCTCCTTGAAGTTCTTGCCCACCTGGGCAGCAGTCAGATTCAGCGTGGACTCAATCTCCGACAGCTCGTCTTCACTCTCCACATCAATGCGCGCGGAGTGGTCTCCTTCACCAATGCTGCGCGCAAACTGCACAATCCGCCGCAGGCGCACCGCAATCCGGTGCACAATCACAACGGCAACCAGCAGCGCCACGCTGACGCTCAGCAGGCCCACGCCCAGCACCGTGCCGCGCACCGGTCCGCCCATCATGAACAAGGCAACCGCCGACACAAGAAACTGCACCGTGAGAACCGCGGCAAAAATCGTTACCAGCTTGGTGAAGACCTTGGGTTTCAACGTAGGCTACTCGCTTTTGGGCATCTCAAACCGGTACCCCGCGCCCCGTACCGTCTTCAGGTAGCGCGGATTCTCCGCGTCGATTTCGATCTTTTCCCGAATGCGCCGCACATACACGTCCACGGAGCGTGGGGTTACAAAGCGCGCATCGCCCCATACCGCATCCAGAAGATGATCGCGGCTGAAGACGCGGCCGGGATGGCGGGCCAGGTAATCCAGCAGGCGAAACTCCGTCGCGGTGGTCGTGGTCAACTCGCCCCGCACGGTCAACTGCATGGCTCCGGCGTCGATCACCACTTCTTCAAAGCGCACCACCGAAGGCGTTGACGGACGTTCAAAGCGGCGCAACACGGCCTTCACGCGCGCCACCAGCTCACGGGTAGAAAAGGGCTTGGTAATGTAATCGTCAGCGCCCAGTTCCAGTCCCTGCACGCGATCGTTTTCACCAGCGCGCGCCGTCATAAAGATGATGGGAGTGGTCGACAACCCTTGATGGTTGCGCAATCTCCGGCATACATCCATGCCATCGCCGCCCGGCACCATGATGTCGAGCAGGAACAGAGCCGGGGCCTTGCGCTCCGCATCCGGAATCAGATTGGTAGGAGTATGGAAAAGGCGTACATCGAAGCCGGCCGCTTCCAGATGGTGTTGCACCAGCCGCGCGATATCGGCATCGTCTTCCAGAACAAAGATAGTTTGGCTCAACCTGTCAGCCCTCTTCCTGCGGTGCGTTTCGTGGAATATCCGCTGGAACTAGGAACAGATTAATGCAGCAAAGCAAAGATTATGCAAACGTTTGATGAATTTCAACCGGCATAAGGCACTGGGCCCGGAGCCCTGGAGGCCTTTGTTGTCCTTGGTTTGCGGAAGTTTTTGTCCTAGCAGGCCAGCGCTTCCGCCGGTTTGCTCGCAGTAGAGGAAGACTCCGGCGTTCGCGCCGTCTTGCCCACCACCAACAGGCTGGGAGCCGCCAGCCCCTCCACCGCGCCCATCTCGCCCAGCGTCGTTCTGATCACCTGCTGGTCAGGTTGCGAAGCGCGCGCAACCAGCACGCAGGGCAAATCAGCAGGCATGCCGGAAGCCATCAACTCAGCGGCAAGGTGCTGCCCGTCGCGCCCCGGCATGTAGACCACTCGCGTGGCATCGGCCCATTCCTGTTGCTGAACGCGATCCGGCGCATGGTGTCCTGTAGTCAAAATCACCGAGGACGCGCCATGACGATCAGTCAGTGAAATTCCTGTGGCTGCGGCTGCGGCAAAAGCCGCGGAGATTCCAGGCACAACCTCGAATGGAATTTCCGCCGCGGTGAGTGCGGCCATCTCCTCCGCTCCCCGGCCAAACAACATGGGATCGCCGCTCTTGAGTCGCACCACGCTCTTGCCTTGCCGGGCATGGCGCACCATCTGCGCATGAATCTCTTCCTGCGTGATGCTCTTGGCTCCGCAGCGCTTCCCCACGTTGATCTGTTCTGCTTGCGCGCCAAGTTGCAGCACGGCGGCAGAAACCAGATCGTCATGCAGAATCACATCGGCGCTTTCGATCAGCCGCACAGCCTTCACTGTAAGCAGTTCCGGATCGCCTGGTCCCGCTCCCACGAGATAAACCGTAGCGGCCTGTGCTCCCTTGGAGCCTCGCTCAGCCACTCTGCGCGTAGCGCATAAAGACGAGGAGCAAATCTCGCGCTGGGCCAGCTCATGCAGCAGCAAACGGCGTTCCTCCCCCGCAGGAAGCGCAGCCAGCACATCGCGCCGCAGCGCGCCGGTCTGCTCTAGCCAGGGGCCCAGATCAGCAGCCAGTTGGCCATCGATCTCGCGCCGCAACCGCTGCGCCAAAGCCGGGCTCTGGCCACCGGTGGAAATGGCAATCTGCAACTGTCCGCGCTCCACAATGGAGCCGAAGAAGAAATCGCAGTTGGGAATGTCGTCCACACTATTGGCGAGTATGCCGCGCTCGCCAGCCAGACGGTACACGGCGGCGTTGACTTCCGCGACGTTGGTGGCGGCAATCGCCAGAGCAACGCCTTCCAGATCGGATGCCGCAAACGGACGCTCATGCAATTCGAGCTCGCCCTGCGCTGCCAGAGCGCGGATCTCCGCGTGCACCTGCGGAGCAACTACACGCAGCCGCATACCTGCCTTCCTGAGGGTTGCGATCTTCTCCGCCGCCACGTGCCCTGCCCCAACCACTAGGCCAAGGCGTCCACTCATCCTCAAAAAGACAGGCAACAGGCTCATCGGCAGCTACTCCCCTGCACCGTGCGGGACGCGTCCTGCAGGTGTATCCCGTTCCACGGCCGCCAAAGTTTCTCCGGCCAACTGGGCGCGCAGTTCGTCGTTCGTATGCCGCCCAAACCAGCCGCGCAAGCTCTCTCCATGCGACCGCCCGTCCAGGTACTGGCGCAAAATCCGCTCAATTGCCACCGGCACATCCGTAGCCGCGCAGCGATAGCCCACCGGCCGCGCGATAGACGCATGCTGCCCCACGGCTCCTCCCAGGCAGAAGTAGTAGGCGTCGGCCAGCTTGCCATCCGCCTTGACCTTCTTGCCTTCCAGCCCGATGTCGGCCACCCAATGCTGACCACAACCATTCGGGCAACCCGTCACATGGAGCCGCAGTTGCTGGTCGAACTCCGGCAGCCGCTCTTCCATCTCACCCACCAGCCAACGCGCAAAGCCCTTGGTCTCCGTGATGGCAAGCTTGCAGAATTCGGTTCCTGTGCAAGCCACCGCTCCACGCCAAAAGTGGGAACCCTCCACGCGCAAGCCAATCTTTGCCAGCTCCTCGGCCAGTTCGCGCGTCCGCTCGGTGGGCACGTCGACAAAGATCAGGTTCTGACCGATGGTGGCGCGCAACGATCCTTTGGAGAATTTCTCAGAGAGCGCCGCCACCTGCTCCAGTTGCTCACCCGTCAGCCTGCCATTCAAGATGGAAACGCCTACGGAGCTCAAACCTGCCTGACGCTGCGGACGAATGCCGGCATGGTCACGCGCAATCTCGTCCGGCACCACCTCCTGGCCCGCGGGCAACAACTTGAAGCTGAGCCGGGCCTGCAGCTCGGAGAGAAACTTCTCCGCCGTCCACCCCTCCCGCATGAACAGATACTTCATGCGCGCCCGATCCCGGCTTTCGCGCAGCACCTCTTGATCACGGAAGATTTCCGCCGTTGCCTGCGCTACCGCAACCGCCTGTTCCGGCAGAATGAATGCGTCCAGCTTGACGGCCAGATGGGGCTGGTTGGAAAGCCCGCCTCCCACACGGATGGAGAAGCCTACCTTGCCATCCCGCGTGGCAGGAGTCAGCGCCACATCATTGATCTCCGGATGATTGCACCAGTCCGGGCAGCCGGAAATCGAGATCTTGAACTTGCGCGGCAGATTATAGAAAGCGGGATTAGCCGTCAGCAGTTGGGCAATCTCGCGCGCAATCGGCGCTGCGTCAATCACCTCATCGGCGGCCACACCGGCCAGCGGGCAACCGGTTACGTTGCGCACCACATCGCCGCAGGCACCTTTGGGCGACATGCCAATCGCGTCCAGCGCCGCCACCACATCGGGCAGGGACTCAATCGTGAGCCAGTGAAACTGCACATTCTGCCGCACCGTGATGTCGGCCAGATTCCGCCCGTGCTTGCGGGCGATGCCTCCCAGCGTCCGCAATTGCTCGGCGGACACGATTCCGTTCGGAATCCCCACGCGCATCATGAAATATTCGCTGGTGACCCCTTCTCCCCCCTTGCCGCCGGTGACCCCCGCGCCATCGCCCTGCGTGTAGATGCCCCACCATTTGAAGTAGGTGCCTGCCCACTCCGGGGTCACGCTGGCTCGGCCCTGACGCGCAAATTCACGCACGTCGTTGAAGGCTTCCCACGGATTCTTTTCTCGCTTCAGTCGTTCGGCTCGTTGCGCCTTGGTCTCTTGCTGGACAGCTTCGCTCATGGTTGGTTCAACTCTCCTGGGTTGGAAGCAAAACAGAAAACCCGCGGCAGCAAATGCTGTGCGCGGGCGTCGGGGGAAGATGGATGGAGATCAATCAGCTACTTCAAACCCGCAACCCAGCCCTGCACCGCGTGCAGCAACAGAGACGACAGGTGAAGAAAGCAGCCATGGGAAAATAGTAGACCATGGTGGTCCGGTTGTTCAAGCCCGGCTCCGGGCATTTCTTCCTGAAGCCAGGCCAAAACCTGCTAGTTTTCTCCTAATTCTGACTGGATGCGGCGGACGACCTCCGCTCGTGCCGTCTCGCCCACCTCCGAAAGGCTCATCCGGATGGGCTGTTGGGGATCGATGGTGACCGCATACAGCACCACCTCCGGCGCATTGCCCCGGATATAAAAAACATCCAGAAGATCCTTGACGCCAATATCATGCGCCGTCAGGGTCACAGGATAGTCCTTGGAAAACCGGGGGGTGGTTCTGGTTACGGTTCCAATGGGATTGCCGTCGGCCGCAGCATCCACAAGAATGACGCGGCCGGCACTTTCCAGCGGCTCCAGCAGAACCATTCCGCCCGTGCCGCCGTCCAGACACTCGACGCCGGCTGGCAACTCGAGTGTCTCCAGTTGTTTCACCACGGCTACGCCGATGCCTTCATCGCCCATCAGAACGTTGCCCAGCCCCAGCACCAGCGTCTTCCGCTCCCCGTTATTCGTGCTCACGCTTCTCCCTGTCAAACTTCCATCCGCCCACAATCGAGGAGATGGTACCACGGCCCTCGATGTAGTCGTGATAGAACGCCAGATACACGTGCACCACCATGAAGCAGACAAAGAACCACAGGAACAGATGATGCCAGTAGCGCACCGCGAATTCGCCGCCCATCAGCGGCACAATCCAGGTGAACATTCTGGGCAACCATGAGTTGCTCATGCTGGAGTACAGGGCGAAGCCGGTAACTACCTGCGCCAGAAACGCCAGGAACGTGACGAAGTAAATGCTGGCCGCCAGGGCGTTATGCCCGGTCGAGATGGGGCCATGCAGCTTGACCTGCAGCACATCGGCCTTCACCACGTCCACAATCTCTTGCCGCTGTTTGGTCGTGAGCGGGAAGAAGTTATTCCACCGGGCATACTTGTTGCCCACAAAGCCCCAGTAGATTCGCTGCGCAAAGTTGAACACCCAGATAAACGCACAGAAAAAGTGGATGAAGCGTACCGTGCCGAACCAGTATTGCTGATAGGCTTCAGCAGCATAAAAGGCCCGGATCGGAGCGCCGATCAGGTAGCCCGTCACGCACAGAGCCACCATGACCACAGCGTTGATCCAGTGATAGACACGTACCGGCAATTCCCAAACATAGATTCGCCGGTACTCAACCGGATGCGGAGGAGCATCCGGTACGCCGCTTCCAGCGCCAACACTCGGAGTACTCATCGCATCACTCAAAGGAGATCTGGTGAATGTGCTTGCCTTCGGGATCGTACAGATGCACCGAACAGGCCAGGCACGGGTCAAAGGAATGAATGGTCCGGATAATTTCTACCGGCTCATCCAGCTTAGCTACCGGGGTTCCAATCAACGAAGCTTCAAAAGCCGAGTGCTGCTTTTTGCCATCACGCGGCGATCCATTCCAGGTTGTCGGCACCACCAACTGATAGTTGTCGATCTTGCCATCCTTGATTTTGATGTAGTGCGCCAGCGAGCCACGCGGCGCCTCGGCCAGACCCACCCCCTCACACTCCTTGGGCCAGTTCTTCGGATCCCACTTTTCCGGATTGAAGGTTGAAGTCTCGCGCGTTTTGACCCGGTCCATCAGTTCGCCAAAGAACTCCTTGATCCACACCACGCCCAGAGCGGCATCGATACCGCGTGCCGCGGTGCGTCCGAGGGTGGAGAACAAGGCCTCCGGCGGCACTTGCAGCTTACCCAGGACCTGCCCCACCACTTCCTTCACATCGGGCCGTCCCGCCGCGTAGGCCACCAGAATACGCGCCAGCGGACCCACCTCCATGGGATTGTCCTTCCAGCGCGGCGTCTTCAGGAACGAGTACTTCTCGTGCCCTTCCAACGTCTCAAACGGAGGCTTCGGACCGGTGTACTTGATCTTGGTCTCACCTGCCCAGGGATGCAGGCCTACGCCCTCACCGCCCTCGTAGATGTACCAGGACGAGCTAATGTACTCCTTGATCTCCTGCTGATCGCGCGGATTCACCGGCAGCACATGGCTCAGATCGCGGTTAAGGACCGCGCCCCGTGGGTATTTGAAGCTTTCCAACTGCGAGTAGCCCTTGGTGGGATACTCGCCGTAGCTCAGGTAGTTCGGCAAGCCGCCGCCCCACTTGGCCCAATCCTTGTAGAAGCTGGCCACAGCCAGAAGATCGGGAATGTAGACCTCGGTCACAAACTCTTCCGCCATCGCAATCTGCCGGGCAACAAGGTTCAGCCGCTCGGTATTGATGGCCGCAACTTCATCCACATTGATCGAACACGGAACGCCGCCTACCAGATAGTTCGGGTGCGGATTCTTTCCGCCAAAGACGGCATGGATCTTGACGATCTCTTTCTGCCACTCCAACGCGTCCAGATAATGCGCCACGCCGATCAGGTTCACTTCCGGCGGCAGTTTGTAAGCGGGGTGTCCCCAGTAGCCGTTGGCAAAGATGCCCAAACCACTATCGGCAAACTTCTTGATCTTGGTCTGCACTTCGGTGAAGTGGGCAGGCGTGTTCTTCTCCCACTTGGAGAAGCTGCCCGCCAGCTCAGCGGCCTTCTTGGGATCGGCCTTGAGCGCGTTCACAATATCTACCCAGTCCAGCGCATGCAGGTGGTAGAAGTGCACCACGTGATCGTGCAATTGGAGGGTGAGCGTCATGATGTTGCGAATCAGTTCGGCAGTAGGCGGAACCGACATGCCAATCGCATCCTCAACCGCGCGCACGCTGGCAAGCGCGTGAATGCCGGTACAAACACCGCACACACGCTCGGTAATGGCCCAAGCATCGCGAGGATCGCGGCCCATCAGGATCTTCTCCAGACCGCGAATCATGGTTCCTGAGCTGAAGGCGTCCGTAATGACGCCGTTTTCCACCACCGCCTCAACGCGGAGGTGACCTTCAATTCGGGTAAGCGGATCGACGACTACGCGTGCCATGGCTCTACGATTCCTCCTGCTCTTGCTGGTCCTCGGTATGAACCTCGGCAATCACCTTGTGTTTACGTACGTTGGTCGCCACGGCGTGGGCCGCAACACCGGCCACCGTTGCCACTCCAACCACTGCGCCGATCGTATCCGCCGTGCTTTCGATACCGAAGCCAGGGAACTTGGGCAGATGCTGATAGAACGGTCCGTTGTCCCAGAAACCTTCTTCCGAGCAGCCAATACAGCCATGGCCGGACTGGATCGGATAGCTGGTGCCTTCGTTCCAGCGCACCACCGAGCAGGCGTTGTAGGTGATCGGACCGCGGCAGCCCATCTTGTACAGGCAAAATCCCTTGCGGGCGTTCTCGTCGTCCCAGCTCTCCACAAACAAGCCGGCATCGTAGTTGGGGCGGCGATAGCAGGTGTCGTGTACGCGGCGTCCGTAAAACTCCTTGGGACGACCGAGCGAATCCAGCGCCGGCGTTTGCCCGAGCACCAGCATGTGCGTCACCACGGCCATCATCACGTCGGCAATCGGCGGACAACCGGGAACGTTGATCACTTGCTTGGAAACCAGCTTATGAATAGGCGTCGCACCGGTTGGGTTTGGCTTGGCCGCCTGTACGCAGCCATTCGATGCGCAACTGCCCCAGGCGATGATGGCACCTGCATCGGCTGAAACTTCCTGCAGAATCGATTCCGCCGTCTTGCCGCCAATCATGCAGTAGACGCCGCCATCCTTGGTAGGAACTGCGCCCTCCACCAGAACAATGTACTTGTCCTTGTGCTTGGTGATGGTATCTTTCAGGCTCTTCTCGGCCTGGAAGCCCGAGGCTGCCATCAGCGTCTCGGTGTAGTTCAGGGAGAGAACATCCAGCAGCGCGTCGGCCACAATGGGATGCGACGCCCGGATGAACGACTCGCTACAGCAGGTGCATTCCTGAAAATGCATCCACACCACTGCAGGCTTTTCTTTCTTCTCAAAGGCGGAGACGACCTGGGCAACTCCTGTCTGCCCGAAGCCCGCGGCTGCGGCGGCCGCCGCGCAGAGCTGTAAAAAGTCTCTGCGGTTGTAGCCTTTCTGTTGCATCGATTGCCAGATGGATTGACCCATGACTACCTCGCTCAAAAACAGCTTGATCGGGTCGCCTGTCGCACGTGCGCACACGTGCCGAACAACGGGCGGCTAGCCGATCAATGTGAGCGAAGGTACGAAGTTCGTTGAACAGGTGGCTGTGCGCGTCGTCACATCACCGGATGCACTACCCCACCCCGGTTCGTTGAGTGCGCCTTGTAATCTGCATCACTTCTATCGCTATCAAAATACCGAAAGCTGATATTTATGGCCATTTCGTCCCGAAATGGGCTTTTCTATTTCCCTTTTCTTTGCTTATCTAACTTTTACCCTCTTAAACTCCGATTTATGGCTCTTTTGCAGTTGGTCACATTTTTCTTCGTGACTCGACTTATTACAGAGCATCCGTGCCGGATGCGTGCTCTAGCCCTGATTTCCCTATTTGTTTCATTTTGGGATGGGCCCAAAATTACCGGCGCGGAAGCTGCATGGCACCGGTCAAACTCGCCACCTTCTCCACCTGATGGCTCTTGCACCAAGCTTCCAGGCCCTTGGCCAAGCGCTCGGCTGCGCGCGGGTCGGCATAGCTGGCCGTTCCCACCTGAATGGCCGTGGCGCCCGCCAGCAGGAATTCGACAGCATCCTCCGCGTTCACAATGCCGCCCATACCCAGAATCGGAATCTTTACGGCTTTGGCTGTCTCGTATACCATCCGCAACGCAATCGGCTTGATGGCCGGCCCGGACAAGCCGCCTGTGATGTTGGCCAATCGTGGCTGCCGAGTCTCGGTATCGATGGACATGGCCAGGAAGGTATTGGTCAGGCTCAGGGCATCTGCCCCTGCTCCCTCCGCAACCTTGGCCATATTGGCAATGGAGGTCACATTCGGCGACAGCTTCACGATCAGCGGCCGTCTGGCGACGCTCTTTGCCTTATGCACCAGGTACTCCAACTCGCCAGCATCGGAGCCAAAGGCCATGCCGCCGGCATGCACATTCGGGCAGCTCACATTCAACTCATAGGCAGCAATGCCTTCGCCCTCATTGAGCCGTTCGATGACCCCGCAGTACTCGCCCACGGAAGATCCGAAGACGTTCACGATCACCTTGCAACCGGCATAGCGCTGAAGCGGAGGAAGCTTCTTTTCCAGAAACTCCTCCACTCCCACATTCTGCAAGCCGATTGCATTCAGCATCCCCGCAGCGGTCTGGATGATGCGCGGCGCGGGATTGCCGGCCATGGGTTGAAACGAGATTCCCTTGGTGACAAAGCCACCAATCTGTTCCAGAGAAACAATCTCCTCGAACTCAATCCCATAGCCAAAGGTTCCACTGGCGGCAATCACCGGATTCACAAGATCCAATCCGGCGAACGTCACTCGCATATCGGGCTTCACGCGCGCTCTTCCTCTCCTGCGGGTTCAATCGTGCGCCAGCCCGCCGCCCGTCTACTTCCGGGTAACAGACGGATCCAGCGCTTCAGTCAGCACGCGGCCCACTGCCGCTGACGGAAAATTCACTCCTGCCAGGGAGGCAAAAGTTACCGCCAGGTCCACCGGGGCCACACGTCCATGATACTCGCCTGCCACAAACGGCGCTCCGTAGAAGGCCAGCGGAACATGGCGATCATAGGACCAGGGGCTGAAGTGATTGGTGCCGTGACGCGGCCCTGAACCTGACATCTGATAGGAGTCCAGCACCAGCATGACCTCCCAGTTGCCGTGGTCCGTATAGCTGTGCGCCAGTTGGCGGCCCCAGTCGCTCGGCGGCAACTCGCTTTGCGCAAGCTGTAACCG
>Ga0207834_1000700_pt1 | contig 11436 bp, 9 predicted proteins | sample LuqExpMetagenom5_FD_187763 | JGI IMG/M metagenome (GOLD analysis project Ga0207834, IMG submission 187763) | Tropical forest soil microbial communities from Luquillo Experimental Forest, Puerto Rico - Sample 5 (SPAdes) | ecosystem: Environmental > Terrestrial > Soil > Tropical forest ...
GGCAAGGCGGCAGCATTGGCGCTCAGCAGCGTGGGTTACCGGGTGATTGGCACCAGCCGCAAGGCGGCACCCGGCGAGATCCGCGACGGCATACGCATGATCACTTGCGACGTTACCTCGGACGCCTCCGTTGCTGCGGCCGTGGCGCTGGCCCATGCAGAACTCGGCCGCATCGACCTCTTGGTCAACAATGCCGGCTACGCCGTGTCCGGGGCAGCGGAGGAAAGCTCGATCGAGCAGGTTCGCGCACTATTCGACACCAACTTCCTGGGCGTCGTCCGGGTGACGAACGAGGTTCTTCCGGTCATGCGTCAGCAGGGCGATGGGCGGATCCTGAACATCGGCTCGGTCATGGGGCTCATTCCCGGTCCTTTCGGCGCCTATTATACGGCGAGCAAGCATGCGATCGAAGGCTACAGCGAATCCTTGGACCATGAGGTGCGGTCGTTCGGTATCCGGGTTGCGGTGATCGAGCCATGGGCGACGAAGACGTCCATCGAAGCCAACTCGCCGCGCGGCGATCGTCCCGTTGCCGCCTACAGCCAGACCTTCGCCCGCTACCAGGCCGCATTCAATGCGGCCATGGCGGCCGGCGACACGGCGGAGGATGTCGCTGTGACCATTCTTGCCGCGGCGCAGGCCAGGAAGCCGCGGCTGCGCTACCCCTCGGGTAAGGCTGCCCGACAAACTTCGTTTGCCCGGCGTTTTCTCCCGCGCGCCCTGTTCGATCGCATCCTGCGCAAGCAATTCAACATCGCCTGAGCCCGCCTTCTGCCTTCATCGGTCCGCGCGAGCAAGAGAACGCCCATCATGACAGATACATCCGTCAAGACGACATCGCCCCTCCGCTACAGCGACGCTCCCAACCGCTTCGTCGCCGTGGACAACATCCGCGTTGCCTATCGCGAGCTTGGTCCGCTCAGCGAGGTGCCGCTCATCTTGCTCAATCACTGGGGCGCGGTGCTGGACAATTTCGATCCGCGCATTGTCGACGGACTTGCGGCCTCGCATCACGTGGTCGCGCTAGACTATCGGGGGATCGGCCTTTCCGGCGGATCGGCTCCGGTAATCGTTGACGAGATGGCCCGTGATGTGATCGCCGTCATCAGCAAGTTCGGCTTTACCAAGGTTGATCTAATGGGGTTCTCGCTGGGGGGCTTCGTGGCGCAGGATATTGCTCTCAAAGCCCCCGGTCTGGTGCGTAAGCTGATCCTGACCGGCACGGGGCCCGCAGGCGGAGCGGGTATCGAACGGGTCGGAGCCGTCTCCTGGCCTTTGATCCTCAAGGGCATGCTGACGCTGCGCGATCCGAAAACTTACCTGTTCTTCACCTCGACCGCCAAAGGCCGCCAGGCAGCGAAGGACTTTCTGGCCCGCCTGAAAGAGCGTCAGCTCGATCGCGACAAAGGACCGACGCCGCGTGCCTTCCTCCGCCAGCTTGCGGCGATCAAGGCCTGGGGGCGTCAGGCACCCCAGAATCTGGAGCGCATCCACATTCCCGTTCTCGTGGCCAACGGGGACAATGACATCATGGTGCCCACAGTAAACAGCCTCGATATGGCCCGGCGCATCCCGAATGCCGAGCTGGTGATCTACGAGGATGCCGGCCATGGTGGTATCTTCCAATATCACGATGCCTTCCTGTCGAAAGCGAAGGCGTTCCTTGCCGGGTGATCAGTGGTTCCCCTGTACAGTCACCGCCAAGGTTTGTCCCCCTACTTTCAAGGCAGAAACGATGCAAGCTCTCATTTTCAAGCGCTACGGAAAATCCACTCACCCCGAATACGCTGACGTGCCGCACCCCGCGATCGGTCCAGATGAAATTCTGGTCCAGGTGCATGCCGTTGGACTGAACCCGATCGACAACATGATCCCGAAGGGCACGTTCAAACTCGTGCTCAAGTTCGATCTGCCAGCAACGATAGGCAGTGACGTCGCCGGCGTCGTAGCGGAGGTCGGCAGCGGCGTGACGCGCTTCAAGGTCGGTGATGCCGTCTTCGCCAGCGTCTTCGACCTCGGCCGCGGTACCTTGGCCGATTTCGTCGTTGTTCCCGAACGCGTCGCTGCCTTAAAACCGGCGAGCATCGATTTTGTCGAGGCGGCCTCGATCCCGATGGTCGGCTTGACATCCTGGCAGGCGTTCAAGGAACGGGTAGACCTTAAGCGTGGGCAGAAGGTCTTCATCCCCGCCGGTTCCGGCGGCATCGGTACGTTCGCGATTCAGCTCGCTAAGCACCTCGGCGCCAAGGTTGGTACGACGACCAGCACAGGCAATGTCGATCTGGTGAAAAGCCTCGGCGCAGATGAGGTCGTCGACTACAAGCGACAAGAATTTGAGACAGTGCTGCATGGCTACGACATGGTACTCGGCACCATCCGCGGGGACAGCATCGAGAAATCGCTGAACATTCTCAAGCCCAAGAGCATCATTGTATCGCTGATTGGTCCTTTTGATGCGGCGTTCGCCCGCTCGCGGCGCCTGAATGCCCTGCTGCGACTTGTGCTCAGCTTGATGAGCTGGAAAATTAGACGCCTCGCGAAGAAGCACGATGTCCACTACTCCTCCCTGTTCGTTCACCCGGACGGCGAGCAGCTCGCGGAAATAGCCCGTATCATCGATGCGGGCAGCATCCGTCCTGTGATCGACAGGGTTTATGCGTTTGACCAAGCTAAGGAGGCACTCGCCTATCTCGATACCGGGCGAGCTAAGGGCAAGGTTGTTGTTAAGATGATCTGACGAAGTGAACTAGGCATCAGACACTGCCGCTTTAAACGTGATGGAACGTCTGACAGACATCTAAGTACGCTCACTCCGACGGAGTGCCGAACTGGGTGAAAAGCAGAGCTTGGCCGACGCGAAGACATCGCGGTTTTCCGAAATTCGGATCAGCCAGTGGCGAACGTATAGTATCCTGAGCTTGCAGGGATGGGCCATTCCCTTGATGGCGTCTTTATATTCAAGCCTTGCTAGCGCGGCACTTCAGCAAATTCTTTCGGCTTTTTTGTCGGATCATCACGTGCCCCATCGCCCTCACGGTAGCGCATAGGGTCAGCTACCCAGCGGTTGATTTCCGACTCGCGCCAGCCCGAGCAGTGCTCACTGAGCCTGACCTGGCTCGGAAACGTTCCGTCCTTCATCTTGCGATAGATGGTGGATCGGCTAAGGCCGGTGCGGGCCAGCACTGTCCGCATCCGCAAAATCTTTTCGGGCTCCTGCATAAGACATCCTCGATAACGCGAGGATGATGTTCGACTGTGTGCTGTCGAAGTCAATGCGAGCTGTGATGCCCCATTATTGTTCTTGGCGTATCCCTGCGCATTAAGGGACACGTCGGCGAACGTGAGCGCGCTGTTGGTATAGTTGGGAACTGGCAAATATTTTTTTGGAAGCGATTGGAGGGGCTGCCACTAGCTGCAGAACTCTTCTCCAAAAGCTATAGCGGACCATCGATCCGATCCCAAGCCCCTATCCGCTGCCCGCATCCTGTCAAGGCCGTGAGCCGCTCCGCGGTGGCGCAACGCGCCAGCCTTGACTGGGTGCGGGAAGCGGAACTTCTGCCGGGATCGGATCGACGGCGGGATTTGGCCGATTACGGTTTGGCTGCAGGCATTGTGATTATGCAGCGCTTGTGCGGGGTGCTCGCGTTTCTCAGGCAAACATTCAAAACGTGCCGGTTGGCAGTGACAATGCGATTGCCAAACACAATATCCTGCCAAAGCTGAGGCGCTGAGGTTTGTATGAGATGCTCTCCGGCTGAGGTCTGATCAAGTCCCAAGATCGCGGCGGCCCTTGCTTCTGGCGAACGCTGATCGACTGATGGAGATCGTTCTGTGCGACCTGGGATAATGGCGCCCAAAGCTATTCCAGTGACAAGGCATACTGCACCTGTAGCGGCGAGCCAAATGCGCTGTGATTTCGCGGTGCGGGCCGATTGCAAATGCCTACTCAGATCTCTTGCCGTTTGCTGTAGCGAGTTGCTTGCCTCTGTCAGCACCGCTTGATGTGCGCGCCGGGAGACTTCAGCAGCGGCATCAATTTGCTGCCCGATAGTTTCTGCCGTCAGGTGGAGTGCTGGTAGCTCTTTGAGTTCTTTGAACCGGCGTGCCGAGGCCACCGAGGCCTGCAATATCTGCCCCAGTGTTTCGCTGTAATCTTTGACGGAGGTTCGCTCGGCAGCGAGACCGGACACGGCGCGATGAACGATTGCCACCTCTCGCCGTAGCTCTTCAAACGCGGCAGCGGCCGGGTCATCGGAAGGAGCTTGTTGCGGCTCCTGGACAGCTGAGATTTGCGTTTTTACTTCGGACAGAACCTCGGGTTCATCACGCATGGTCATCTCCACATTTCACAAACCAAGCCCCCGATTACGGCCAAGTCCCAATTGGTTCATCAGATCGGCGCCGATGCTGGGGCCGGTAGATGTGCCAAGACCCAGTTCGATTTTCCGATTGCGCAGGATCGATTCCAGTTGCGGATCGCGCTCCAGAGCTTTCGCCATCCCCGCCATGTTGGCGCGCACCGCCTTGGCGCCCTCAAAATCGTAGGCGCGTTCCAACCGGCTGTGCGCCTTTGAAAGCCCTTGCCATTCGGCGACAAACCGGTCGGCGTGAAGGGCGGGATTGGTGCGGATTTCGGCCTCGGCTTGAAGCGCACGGATGATCCGGTTTGTCTTCCCATTGGCGGCATTCGAAAGAAGTGAGGGATCGTGCGCGAGCGCGCGTTCCATATCGGCAGCCAGTTTGGGCCGCACGGTGTCGAGGCGGTTTCGCGCGTTTTCCAAGGCGCGCTCCTGTTCCGGCAGCACCGGCAGGTTTTTGGCGCGCATGCGCTCAATATCGCTTCGCGCGCGGCCGTATTGGCCGATGGCCGCATCGCGCTCGACAACGCGCTCGGGCGTAGCAGTACGACCGCCGCTTTGCTCCAGGCTGTTTTTGTGGCTCGGCTCCGGCGTGCGCGGCCGGAAGTCTGCGAACAATCCACGCTTGGCTTGCGGCTGGCGCGGTTCCACGGCTGCGGGACTATGGAATTGATCCAACCCAATCTCGCGGACCGGTTGGTGAGCTTCGCGGCTATAGTCGCTCGCCATATCCTTGGCGCGCTCGCGCGACAGAATACGGGCAAGTTTACTGTCGTCGGCAAAGTCGTCGCGGCCCAAATGCAGGTCCACCCGCTCGCGATGGCGCGATAGTGCGACATAGGCGGCATGGCGATCCAACCCCGGCGTTGCCAGCACATGCACCCGATCCACGGTGACGCCTTGAGCCTTGTGGATGGTGGCGGCATAGCCGTGGTCAAGCTGGTTATAGTCTTTGATGTCGAACCCGACCTGCCGACCGTCATCGAGCCGGACATCCATATGGGACGGGGTAACCCGTTCGATGGTGGCAAGGGTTCCGTTCTTGATGCCAAGGCTGCGCTCATTTTTGAGCATCATCACCCGGTCGCCGGAAGCAAAGTCTCGTTTACCGCGCTCGACCGAGACGGCGATATCTTCGCCCAAATCTCCAGCCGCCCGGAGCTTGCTCCGCGCCAACTGGTTGAGGCTCTGCAATTCCTCATTGGTGTGGGTGAGGATGATGCGGGATTTACCGGGAGCGGCTTGGCGGTCCGCATCCCAGCTTTCGATCAGTTTGCCCCGAGCCTCGTCTCGGGTCGGCTCGGCATGGACCATGCCGCGGCCCCGGTAGGCATCGAGGGCTTCGTCGGTCCGTCCGGTCGCCAAATGCCTTGTGGCGTCACACTGCCAAGCCTCCCGTTGGCGGCGGATGTCCGTGATCTCGACATGGGGGTGACGCTCGCTCAAAGAGCGGAAGGCGGCACCGGCTTCAATGGCCTGCAACTGCTCCGGATCACCGACCAAAACCACCTTGGCGCCGCGGCGCTCGACTTCGGAAAGAACCCGCTCCAACTGCCGCGAGCCGACCATACCGGCTTCATCGATGACCAGCACATGATTGCGGTCCAAAAGCTCCCGGCCTTGCGCCCACTGGTGTTCCAGGCTGGCAATGGTGCGAGAAGCGATCCCTGATCCGTTCTCCAGGTTCTCGGCGGCAATGCCGGAAAGCGCGACCCCGCGCACCTCAAACCCGGCATGCTCCCAGGCTTCTTTGGCCACCCCCAACATGGCCGACTTGCCGGTTCCGGCGTAGCCAATCACGAGCCCAAGATCGCGCCCATCCGTAATGTGAAGAAGGGCCCGGCGCTGCTCGCCAGACAGTACCAAGCCCCGCTTCTCTGCCACGGCCAAAGCCCGGTCTCGGGAATACTCCGGGACGTCGTGGCGCTCCTGAACAGCCAGGTGATCGGCCGAACGGTGAAGACGTTCTTCGATCCGAACCATGTCCTGGCTGGTAAAACGGTCTTCGCCGTGACCGTCCCTCCCAAGGCGCACCAATTCCGGCGATCCCTCTACGGCCGCCATCACGCCGTTGAACTGCTCCAGCCCATCCGAATGGCGATGAGCAAACATCGCCAAATCCCGGCGGGTGAAGGTCGCCTGCCCATGGGTAATGGCATCCAATGCAATGGACGGGTTGGCGATGATCTTCTCGCCATTCTCCCGGGCAATCGCCCGGTGATCGTCGAGCCGCTCGGAGTGCAGCCCATCCCCGGCCATCCGAGCCGCGGCAGGGCCGATCTTGTGCTGGGGTTCAAGGTCAATGCCTTGATCTTCGAAGGAGCGGTGATCGATCCGCGCATCGATCCCGAGTTCTCGAAGGCGCTGATTGACATGGGAGCCCCAGGCTTCGCGCCAATGCTCCAAGAGCTCGCTGTGGTTCCACTCCCGCACCTTGGCGCCGAACCCGGTTTCGTCCACGCTGCGCATGGTCAGCATCACATGGGCATGCGGCTTGGCCTGACCGTCAGCGCCGATATCCCAATGCACATTGAGGTCGGCGATCATGCCGCGCGAGACGAACTCATCCCGCACAAAGTCGCGCGCGAGCTCTATACCTTGGGATTGATCAAGCTCGCGGGGAATGGCGAACTCGATTTCACGGGCCAGCTGGGCATCGCGCCGCTTCTCGCCCGCCTCAACAGCATTCCAGAGCTGCTCGCGATAATGGAGCTCGTCGGGCACATTCTCCGGCGTCAACACCTCTGAATGGACGACGCCGCTTTTGCCGGTAAAATCGTGATGACGGTCAAGGCGCTCGTCATAGAGCCGACCAGCGGAGCGATAGGCCGCCGAGGCCAGTGCGCTCGATCCGTTGGCACGACTGATGACTTTGGCCGAGAAGTGGTAGATCGCCATAGCCAACTGGATACGCTTCGAAGCGCACGTCGGCACGACGTATAAGCGCGCCCTCACGAGAAAAAATCCCGTGAGGGATCGCTTGGTACCAGACTGTCTCACGCCAAATGGCGCGTTCGAGAAGAGCTCACGTTATGATTCACACAGCAAGAACTGACGGAGCCCACCATGCGCAAACCTCGTGACTTTGACGCCGCGCTCAAGACCCTCACCGAAAAGACCAAGGCGCTCAAAGAAAACAAACGCAAACAACTCGGCGATCTGATCGTTGCAACCGGCGCCGACGCTCTCGATATCGAAACATTAGCCGGAGCACTGATTGCGACGGTTCAATCCACCGACACCGCACAGAAACAGGCCTGGAAGAAAGCGGGAGTGGAGTTTTTTCGGAAGGCAAAGGCCGCTCAGAGCACAGATGCAAGCCAACCAGAAAGCGCTCAAACGAGCGACAGCCTCTTTACGCCGTCTCGAAGCGGAGCAGGCAAGAGTTGATACGCGGGATTGGGTCGTGAAGAGGCGCGAACGAACCCGGCATCTGATCGAACTCGGCGGCCTTGTAGTTAAGTCTGGGCTTGTCGAACTCACAAAGGATGACCGGACAGCGCTCTACGGTGCATTCCTCGAACTGGTGCTCGCCCTCAAATGCGGAAACCGCGAACACGTAATCGCGCTTTGGCAACGGCAAGGCAGTCGCGCGTTCCGTATCGAAACCGAAGCCAAAGAAAAAATGTCAGGATGCGATGAGAAAGTATCGCGCCATCATATATGCGCACAGCCCTCCAACGTACCGGAGTAAATCCGTTCAACAATTTATCGCAAAACGGAAAGCCATTCCTTCCAATCTCATGTGACAATCAACATGCATAGCCGAGGAGGGGATAAATCCGCCATCAGCCACAGGATCGACTATCCAGCTCATGCGGAACGCTCTCGACGATTGCGCCATAATCGCTTGTCTCGAAAAGGCAAAACGCTAAGGTAAAGCGCGTAGCATAGTGGAAGCTAACTTACTGGCACTCGGCAGTGCAACTACATAGACAGAATGTTTTCTTCCTCGCTCAATTGTTATGGAACGTACCATAAAACGGATCGCAACTCGGGAGTTTCTATAATCAGCAATATTTCGCATGTGTTCTCGAATGCGGCGCTGCCTGCATGGCTGCAGGCATTTGCGGCTCTCGTCGCATTGGTGGTAAGCGTTTGGGCTGTATTCAGCACAGGAGCAGAGGAACGGCGGCGCGATCGGCTAAGAGCCCGATCAATAGCTGTTGCGATCTATCCGGAAATTCTGAAATTTGAAGTTCTTGTCGGGCAGATGGCCTTGCAAGTCGAGAAGCTAAAATCCATCGACAGAGCTCTCGGCCAGAACGTTGCCTACGCAGTTTCCGGGTCTCAGCTATCCGTACCAATAATGGTCGAAAGAAACATCGATAACCTGTACCTCTTGGGCGAACCAGCTGGCCCAGCCTTGCTCCAGTTGGTGAACCTTATTTGGCAGTACAATTCGCTCGCTGTCGATATTTCTCAACGCATAGTTCTGCTCGATGCGAACCAATGGAAGCTGGCGGTCGACCAGCTCTTACCCCGCCTCGCACTTCTGACACAGGTTACAAAGAAGGTAGCTGAGGAAGTTCAGCCTCTGCACGACTCGGTCAGGGGCTAATTTTCAGGAGTTCGTGAGAATGCGGGCGTTCGGCAATTGAGGACGATATTTTGACAAATCACCCGAAAATGACGGCATTAGCAGTTGAGTTTTTCGCGCGTTTTGCTCGCTTCGAGCACGCCTTGAAGGAAATTCCCGAATTCCGCAACGGGGATGAAGACGGCGTGAAACCAAATTGGGATGTGTTCGGACAAGCTGCGGAGATAGCTGCGCTATATTCTGCTATCGTGGCAGCCCCGAAGGCGCAATATCTAGTCCAAAACCCGCCGCGCAAGCGGATTGTGCGAAGTGGCATTCTTGAATGGAAGGACATGCCGAAGCCACAAAACACAATGGAGGTCTTGGTTGCCATCCGGCGTGTGCGAAACAATCTATTTCATGGCGATAAAGGAAATCCGAACCTCTCACGAAATGTACAGCTTTTCGAGGCCTGCATCGCGATACTCGATATGGCCCTAGCCGCTAACAACGATGTGCTACTGGCGTACGAAATTAATCAGGACATAAGTTAGTGAAATTTTGAGCTTCGGGGAGAGCTTATCATGTAACTCAGCGCTCTACCGACTGATGCGAGCCCCAATATGCGACCACTCGCTCATGAGGAGCTGAGCCATTAGCGGGTGGTGGGTGTCAGAGATTGACCGCGCCATTATCAAGTCAATCGATATAGACCATATCGCCCACCTTTGGTGACAGCAGTTGTCCGTCTTTCCAGGATTTTTGGTTTTCGCTGCGCGCAGCGGCACGATGTTCCCGCAGAAAGTCCAACCAACTCGCCTTCCAGCTCTTCGTTGGGACATCAAACGCCGGGAGATCGATGAGCAACCGATCATCGGCGACACCCAGCAAGAGAAGATAGGCCGTCCAAATCTCCGCCGTGTCGCTGGATTTCGAAACTACTCTTGCCCAATGCCGAGCCTGCAAACCTTCTCGGAATATCCGCTGCGCCTTGTCGTGAATACCAGAAAGCCACCCGGACACAGGACGCTGCAACGTGCCCCACAAGGCGTTAGCTTCCGCACTCTCGCACAGAAAGGCAGCGATCACGAGGGCTCGCGCCTTCTCGATGGCCATGGTCGATTGCCAGCAGTACTGCGCTTCAGCAATCAAGGTCGCCTGATGGCCTTCGTCCTGCAGAGCGATCGCGGCACTGAACATGCGATCATCCGTATCGGAGCGCCGGAGCATTTCTCGACGCATGTCTTCGGCTTTCGGGCTAGGCGTGAGCCTGGCAGGATAAGTCTCCGTATCTCCCATGTAGGAGCCGCGATTATCTTCCAGAGCGCTGGCCCACCACGTCGCTGCGAGGTCAGGGTGGCGGTTACCGGCGGCGCGCGACAACGGCCAACCTGGGCAGTTCAAGCTGCTGAATGTTATATTGCGGCGGGTGATTCTGTCCGCAAAAGCTTGTTGCAGGATAGCATCGACCGCGTCAGCTTCGCCCGCATAGAAACTGGCATAGAAGTCGATGCGGCCATAATACACCATGTACTGACCGCCGATTGAGTGCGAGGTGCGGTGGGTAAGCAACTCGTCTTTCAGCCAGTGCAGAATCGGCGCAGTCAGAACGGGGCGTAGGCTAGCCCGTTCATGGTAGAGGTATACCAGCGCTTCAGGCTGTAATCGTGCCAGCACCGTCGGAATCTCGGAATCGGGTAGGGTAGCCAGCAGATCCGATCCCATGAATCGCTCTCGTGGGTCGGTCGTGCTGTTGTAGGTCCAACCAGCTTCCTCCAAGGCTACCGCTGCACCTGTCTTGTCGAGGACACGCGCTACCTCCATCGCGCTGGTAGCGATAGTTCGGTCGGTGTGTCGGAAGGCAGTGGCCCAATCCAGTTTGGCATCCAGGCCGGCTATGCGGTGACGCTCGATCAGACCGCACAGCAGTTGCAGGCGCAGCTTGGTATCACTGCTGGACACGGCAAAATCGATTGAATGAGCCAGAGCCTCGACGTCTTCCCGTGTGGGAGGCCGCAACAAATATTCAAAGTCCTTGGGCAGATGTTCCCGCGGCGTCCTCACCACCAGGGCGATTTGATCGGCTGCGGATAATGTAGAGAGCTGGTACGCGATTGCGATCGGCCAGCCCTTCCCATCGGCTTCAACGCCCCGGGCGAAATTCTCACCCGCCGCCTTTCGTTCGGCCTCTTCCAGGCCCGGCATTGCTAATAGCCCCAGCTCTCGCAAGTCTCCGCGCGCGTCGGCGGCCGTCACAGCTGCGGGCGGCGGCGCCAGCAACTGTGCCGCAACGCCGGTGCGCAGATCGTCTTTGAACCAACGAATGATGGCCCGGTTATGATCGGCGGCCTTGCGTAGGACGCCAGGTCGCACGACAACCTCCGTCACGATCGGCTGCAGCACGGCACGTAGTACCGGAGACAGCCGCATTTGAGGGTCGCTCGCGAATGGCGCCAACGCGCCCAACAAGAGTTTGCTATTGGCTAGGCCATCCGGGGTGACATCGACCTCATTATCGCTGATCTTCAGCATGGTGCCTGGGCGGGATGTTACCGGCTT
>Ga0207834_1000702_pt1 | contig 11396 bp, 8 predicted proteins | sample LuqExpMetagenom5_FD_187763 | JGI IMG/M metagenome (GOLD analysis project Ga0207834, IMG submission 187763) | Tropical forest soil microbial communities from Luquillo Experimental Forest, Puerto Rico - Sample 5 (SPAdes) | ecosystem: Environmental > Terrestrial > Soil > Tropical forest ...
TTTTTGAGATTTGTCATTTATAGAAATTAAAGCGTACTATGGCTGTTGTAGCTTTTATAAAATTTAAGCTCATATAAGAAATGTATTAAAAAAGGATAATATAAGTTAGTTCCGACATGTCCTGAAAAGTCTTCCTAACAGTCGGAGAAGAACTCCTTTAATCAATTGTTTTTATTTTCTCTTTCTTGACAAAGGGTTTGTTTATTTTCTCCGGCATCCATCCAGGCCGGTTTTCTGGGACTTTAATAATTTGTTTCCATGCCTTGAAAATGTGCACCTTTTTAGTTCCGCGTTTCTAAGACGAATAACTCCGGTTTGGATTTTGTCTCGGCACTCCGGTTTGCAGCTTTCAAAGCAGCCTGACGAGGCTGTTTCCTTGTAAAAACTCCGTACTCATTACCATTTTAGTCTCGTAAAACAGAATTTCTCTTGTCAGTTATAACAGTCACCTAGAAAATCAGTAGCTAACTACTGATTTGTAGCTAGCTACTTGTCAAGATTTAAAAGATCCATTTTTTAAAGTGTGTTACTAAGACTCTTTTTTACCTTTTGTACAAGAATGCACAAGCCAGACAAACAATGCCTGAATATATTTCAAAGCCAGGCGTCTTTGTGTTTTCTTTTTCAGATGTGTTTGAGCTTTGTGTCTGTTCAGATGGCTGATTAATGTTTGTTTCTGTACTGTTTTGTTCAGAGTCCTGCACGTTAGGTTCAGACTGCGTTTCTGTCGTAGCTTCTGTTACATTAGCTGTTACATTAGCTGTTGCATTGCTTTCATTTTCTAAAGAAGCGCTGACTGTATTTGTATTTCCACTACTACTGCTACCGCTACTGCTGCTGTGGTGGCTGCTACTGCTTCCTCCACTGGAACTGCTTTCTTTTACGTTGATTATTGTAGTTTGGGAAGAAGTTCCATTTGTGTTACTTACTGTTAAATTTGCTGTATAAGTTCCTGCTGTAGAATAAGTATGCATTGGACTTTGATCCGTTGATGTATCTCCGTCTCCAAAGTCCCAATTCCATCCAGTTGCATTTTGCGAAAAGTCTGTAAACTGTACGGAAAGAGAAGAATCACCGCTGGTCGTGTTTGTACTGAAATTACTAACCGGAAGAGAGAAACACTCTGGATGAATCAGTTTTGCAACCATTTCGATCGCGTCTACAATCCGTGGTCCGCTTCTACTGATTACATCAGCGTCAACAAGAATTAGATGATTATTTTGCACAGCTTTGAGGCTTTGTACCTGCGTATTTTGTTTGAAGTAATCATACACTGGATTTGAACCATTGGCATCTGACATACCTGAGCCTGAGTTGATCAAAATATAATCTGGGTCTTTGCTGAGAAGATTTTCTATATTAACAGTTCCCCATTCATCAATATTGGAAAATGCATTCTTGCCACCTGCAAGGCTTATGACCTCGTCCTGGTAAGTGTTTTTTCCGGCTACATAAATGGGATCATAGCTGACTACATGAGCAACAGTTGGTGTAGTATTTGCACTTGCTACCTGTTTTTTAATTAAATCTATTCGTTCACGTAGTGAACTAACAAGTGAGTTAGCCTTGTCCTTTGTACCTGTTGCCTTCCCAACCAAAACTATATCCTTAAAAATCCCGTTGATATCTTTTGGGTCCAAAACTACTACATTCAGTCCAAGCCCACGCAAATATTCTATTGTTTCATTACCATTTCCCGAATCGGCAATTATAAGGTCTGGCTCGAGATTAACTACTTTCTCCGAATTAATTGCGGTATAACCTCCAACATTGGTTTTTGTAGCTGCTTCAGCAGGATAATTACTATAATCGGTTACGCCAACTACTCGATCTATCAGACCCAAAGCTCCCAGAATCTCAGTATTGGTGGGAGATAGCGAAACAATCTTTTGGGGATTTGAAGGTACTGATACTTTGACTCCATAATCATCGGTGACCGTATCATTTGTGCCTGTAACATTAACATCAGAAGCAGCGGCATGCCCTGCACATGTGAACATAAGAGATGAAGTCATAAGAAATAATAAAAGTATATACCAGAATTTATTCTTGGACATTTCTTATCACCTCTATAGTATTATCTTTATGCTTGCTGCTGCAGCTGTTACTGATAGTACAAGACAGATTGCCAGCAAACTCGAATATTTTTTTCATTTTCAACACCAAATTAACTCCCAAAATTTATTGTGATATTTTTGACTTTCTCTTTATTTGTATTCAGTTAACGGATTTTATGCAAAACTTTAGTACTATTTTTGATTATTTGCTTTTTTATACTCCTTTAAAAGAGTATGCATTGAAGAAATATCGTTTTTGTAGAACAAATAAAGCAAATTTTCTTGCGTATTTGATGAGATATTCTTAGTTTATATTAAAATTTCGCTATTTGTAGGAAAATTTATAAAAACATAATAATATCAAAGCAAATTAATTTGAGTAAAATTTAATTGATCACATAGGAAAAAGATTGGGCTTATACAAGACCAATCGAATACAAATTAATTAACAATTGATATCATGTATGACAAAATTAGATATCGCATTAGTTAGATCGTGGAGGATTGAAGCTTGAACTGATACAAAGTTTTTCTCTGTCAAGGATGCCTTATCAAGACCAAATCCTTCCATGATTAGAAAACGTGCAGCTTCTTCAGCTTCATTCGCCGGTAGCAATCCCCATTCAATTTCATCAACAATATGAAGAGTTGCCGATGTTAATGCAACCAGAAAAGGATTTTTTACATAGGCATCTAAATAATTAAAAAAAGTTTCTTGTGACATTGTATCAGTTACCGATTTTTTCATAATTTCTTCAGCAGCTTGCCAAAGGTCTTCCTTCATTACTGAAAAACGAGATAGTCGAGCAAGCATATCCATTTGTGATTCTGGTGAGAGTCCTGTTTGGAGACACAGTGCCTCAGTCGTTGCACTAATGACAGACTTCCCGATCAATTCCCCCAATTTGGAATGTTTTCCTGCATCAGAAATATGTAGTTTTGAATTGGGATCTGTAATAATGGCGATCATATCTGTACCAGATCCGGTTGCTATACCATGAGAGTAGATGCTTTTTGCCATGAGCTGCTGTAAAGCCACAACTTTTGCTTCTGTTGCAGTCATCAATGCCTTTCCCATAGCATATTCTGGGAGATCGGCATTGATGATTAAAATAGTATTGATCGTGCCACCAATAGGTTCATAGTTTTCGTTCGTCTCATAGTATGACGCAGGATCACCGGCTCTTCCACCATTATCTTCAATTCCTGCAGTCACTATTGCACAGACAGAAAGGTCTCTGTAAGACATAGGAACTATGGCTGTATTCTTCATATATGCACATGTCATCAGACTGCAGACTGTGTTTGGATCTAGTGAAAGAGAACCTGCAACGCCCTCAAGGTATGCCTTCACATCCTCTGTGGTGGGGCACTCTTCACAGAAGTCTGGTGAAACCTGGTGATTGAATACTGCAGTTAGATCTTCTTGGTAGCCACCGTTAAGCCATGAAGTGCTGAGAATATTTCTTTTTCCTGGAAATCGGACTACAAAAGAACGTTCATACCGCTCTATTGAATGTTCATAATTCTCTATTATCTGCTCATATCTTTCTATTAAATGTTCAGACCTTTCTATGGAATGTACATAACGTTCTATTGTTTCATTTTTTAAGGATATCATTGAATCTTCCTCTATTAGTAGTCTCATAGATGGAGGCTAACGAAATAATTCCTGAGGCTTTGAGGACACTGACACTTAAGTCCTATAATCTCAGTAACTACAACATTATCACCCAGAATTTTTCTAGTACTTTTATGAGAGACACATTAGAATGTCAAGTGGCCCATCCATGTATCATAATATCATGCCGGGTACTCTTTCCCCAAACATTGGTCTAGAGCTTCTGTACTAGTGACCATAGCTGCTCGGCCATCTGATATCATACGATTAACTATTGCTGCTACCTTGCTTGCCATGCAATTATCAATACTTTGAGAAAAATAATCTGTTATAAGCAGAATCGGTTTATTACAATACTCGGACACAATGCGTATATTGTCCATATTTTCCTGCCCGAATGGTATTGATGTGAATACAACAAGATCTGCTGTGTCGATGCTTTCTTCAAGTAATGATCGTGAAACATCAGTTATTGGTGAGAAAGGAGGTTCAGCGATGCATGGTATGCCCAATTGGACTGAAGTAGAATAATCAGTGTCATTCATCGCGAGAATACCTGTGCTGACATCACAATTTGATTCATGAAGAGCAAACATAATCTCGGTGCCCGATCCGCCACCGCAGATAAGATGGACCTTTCGGCCATTTTTTTTGATTGGCTTTCTGTGATAGATAGGAATCAGGTACAATTTGCCAGTTGTTGGATGGGTTCTTATCATTACATTAAGCCCAAAAACAGCACGGATATTTTCTTGAGTCATTACCTTGTGCGGAGCTCCAGTTGCATACACAGCTCCCTGATTAAGCATAATAATCTCATCGCAGTATTGAGAAGCAAGATTTAGATCATGAATCACACAGATTACTGTTGAACCCTGGTGTGTCAAGCTTTGCAGAACAGATAAGATCTCAATTTGGTGATTTATGTCAAGCTGACTGATAGGTTCGTCCAACAAGAGTAAAGGTGTTTCTTGCGCCAGCGCCCGAGCAATCAAGACACGCTGCCATTCACCACCACTTAGCGTAGAGATACTTCTTCCAGTAAGATGTGAGATACCAGTCAATGCCATTGCTTTCTGGCATGCCTCCCTATCATGAGGCTCAGGTGGACGGAGAAGCTTCTGGTATGGGTAGCGTCCCATCATAACAATATCATCTACTGAAAAATCAAACGTCCGCGTAGACTCTTGAGGTACAACGCCAAGCAACATGGCTAGCTCTTTATGCGAATATTTCTCTATTTCCTTCCCTACAACAAGGATCTTACCTGTTGCCAAATGCAAAGTACGACTCATGCAATGGATAAGTGTACTCTTCCCTGAACCGTTTGGGCCAATAATGCCAACAAACATGCCTTGGTTAGCATCCGCACTCACCTTATGCAGGATTTCCGCAGTGCCTATCTTAACATCAACACCCGTGACACTAATAACTGATTTTGTTACAGCCACATTCTCCTCCTTATAAGATAGATAAAAAATGGTGCTCCAAAGAATGCCGTAATAATACCAACTGGCATGTCGTTCATAAACGTCCGGCTCAGAGTATCTGCCCACAGCAGGATGATTCCACCAGCAAGGACTGAGGTTGGGAGCAAGAAACGGAACGAAGAGCCAGAAATGGATCTGATCATGTGAGGAACTATAAGTCCAATAAATCCAATAGAACCTGCAAGTGAGACGGCAATTCCGGTAATAAATGACGTAACTGCAAGCAATACAATCTTGATATGTTCGGTGTTTACGCCAAGTGATGATGCTTCATCATCACCTAGCGAGAGGATATCGAGTTCACGGACAGTAAAAAGGAGTACACCAATAGCTGGAATGATTAAAAGTCCAATGCGTACTTTATCCCATGTAGCATTCCAAAGACCGCCCATGAGCCAGAACATGATTTGATGCAAATCATCCCCAGACATGTACATAAGGAAAGAAAGCATAGCGGAGCAGAATAACGATATGGCAATACCAGATAGAAGAAGCGTTTCTACTGCCACTTTCCCATTCTGTCGGCATATGACATAAACGATGATGGTAGAGCTACACGCCCCACAGAACGCTGCAAGGGGAAGTAGGAAACTGTGGAAAACTACGAGTGAAATTGCTGCACCCAGAGCTCCACCTGATGAAGTGCCGATGACATACGGATCAGCTAATGGGTTGCGGAATAATCCTTGCATTGCAGCACCTGCTGCTGCTAACCCCCCACCAACAATAAATGATGTGAGAACACGTGGTAATCTTATTTGAGTAAGGATAAGGGATATTTTAGAGGCTCCCATTATTTGTATTCCACAAATGTTAGAAGGCCCAACAAAAGTGCAGATGATAACACTAATCACTGATATTGCACTAAGGAAAATTAGCAACATCCATCGATATGACACAATGGACATTGTCATATGTAACGCTCTTATATTACCATCTCCTATAATATTCTTAAATGACCTTTGGGACTGCACAGAATCTTGGGTCATGTACCGAATCACTGACACAAAAGCATGCTGAATATTGGTAATAGTAGAGCATTGTCTTCGTCCATCATAACTGGTTTTGGGATTATCTCATCGTTTGAATTTTCTTCATGAAAGATGTTGATATTGTTTCATTCAGGATGAATAGGTTACAAAATAATTAATAACTAATATTTTGATTCTTACAAAGTTCGCTTGAGAGCATCTACTCTCAAGCAACACTTGGTTAAGTATTACATGGCTTTTCTTGGCTTATTACATGTTTTCGGAGGTTTACTCATTAGATTATTTTTCTGATGTCTAATTGAGAGCCTCCATCTATTCCCGATGGATATTTGATAGACACTTGAAGACTGGATTATGTTTTTAGTTTTTTCTTTAAGCCCGCGATATATTTCATTCATCGTCTATTGCACTGACATACCTAGGAAATAAAAGCATGTAATTTTCCTGGTAATGTTTTCCATCTTCACGGATATCGAGGTTCCATGTGACCACAGGTTCTCTAGATATTACATTTGCCCGAATCATTTTCCTCCTCTTAACTCTTATTCCTATGAATTCCGCATTCAACCTGATTGTTTTGTCTCTATTCTGATGTGTATTTCCCAAGGGCTGAATGCTCCTAGGAAAAACACCAGTTTATTTTAGGTCTGTTCACTCTTATGGAGGTTAATCCTTTACCCAATCTAACTGAACTCGAAAACTAAGTAAAGATATGTATTTGGGTAATGAACCTTAGCTTCAGAGGTAACATCAAATATGAAAATAAGTGATTATTTTTGGTAGAGCTTGATTAGAGAAAAAGTATGCCAACCCTGGAAGAAATAGATCGAATATAAAGATTTTTTTAGAAATTGGAAAACTAAAAGTTGAGAAAACTTAAATTGTAAATCAACATAAGTTGTCTTTTCCAAATCATTCGGTTATTTACCTCGCTTTCTGCATCGGTTTTTCATACTTGTTAATATGCTTAAGTAAATTCATCATTTCTTGTTTTCATCTTTGAGATGATTTTTTGAATTCCTCATAATTTTATTCATATTGTGATAATTCGTAATAATAAGATTTTGAAGCTTATTAACAATTAGAATTTTTCTTGGTCCTAAAAACTGAAGTATTTATTGAATTTATTAATTTATACAAAAAATCCATGTCATAATCGATTATCAACACAGTAACCTAATACATTTCGGATTTTCAGTAATAAATCTCCGTTTTTTGTCTCTTTTCGAAAAGTGAAGTATAAATTGACCTGAACAAAAAAATCCCTTAATATGGCACTTATACGAAAAAACGTATGAATCTCTGCATAAAAAATTATTTTCTAAAGATAAATACCTATATATAAATTGGCTCCCAAATTTGTTTAATGAGCATATCCCATAAATCAAAATTCGCTCTTTAAGCCTCATCTTTCCAGTAATCGACTGAATTTCTGCTTGTGAAAATGAAAGCTGAAAACTTTTGAGAACCACTAGCGAACTAGGATTTAGGAGAGGCTGGGTAATAGAATGAATATTAACCAAGGTGTCAGCATGTCAAAAAAGGATTCAAATTCTCACCTTTATGGAAAAGAGAGCTGTTCCGAGCAGCCACATGAAAATACCCACAAAAAAAGGTTTTTAAATTTTCTTCCTAGTCATTCTCATTCTCATGACAATTCCTATACTCATTCCCACACTCACTCCCAAGGACACAGCCACACTCATGGAACCGTGGATCCTTCCATACTTGCTACTAGTAAAGGGCTTTGGGCGGTTAAGTGGGCTTTTATAGGGCTGATGATCACAGCCGTTCTGCAGATTTTCGTCGTTTTTATGTCTGGTAGCGTTGCCCTTCTTGCCGATACTATCCATAACTTTGGAGATGCATCAACTGCAATTCCTCTTGCAATAGCTTTTTCCTTGGCAAGAAGAAAACCTAGCAAGCGTTTCTCCTATGGGTTCGGTAGGGTAGAAGATCTTGCAGGTGTGATCATTGTTTTCTTGATCCTTTTCAGTGCTGTAGTTGCAGGTTATGAGTCTGTAAACCGCTTCTTAAACCCTCAACCTGTAGAACACTTACAGGCCGTAGCTATTGCTGCGATTATAGGTTTTGTTGGAAACGAGGTTGTAGCCCAGTTCCGGATGAAAGTTGGAAAGGAAATAGGGAGTGTAGCACTTGTTGCAGATGGATACCATGCTCGAGTGGATGGAATTACCAGTCTTGCAGTTCTGATCGGTGCAGTTGGCATCTGGCTTGGGTATCCTATTATTGACCCTCTCATTGGAATGTTAATCACAATCAGCATCCTCAAAATAGTCCTTGATTCGAGCAAGCTTGTGTTTACTCATCTGCTTGACGGTGTTGAGCCTGAAGTTATTGATAAAGTTAAAAATATTACTGAAAGTGTAGAGGATGTCCACGAAGTTACAGATCTTAGAGTCCGCTGGATAGGACACAGGCTTCATGCGGAAATCAATGTTTCAGTTGATTCTTCTCTTTCAGTTGAGGAGGGACATGAAATTGCTAATACAATAAGGGAAAAGCTTATGGAGAATTTTTCCTATCTTTCCGGCACCACTATTCATGTAGATCCTCTTACAGCTTCAGGAGAATGTTATCATTATGGATTTGAGAATCTTCGGCAATACAACATAAGAAACAAAAGCATGTCTTGAATTCCTATTCTCAACGAGATCTATGGATATCCATGCTTCATTTGGCCTTTTGTAGGATTCAATTATCCTATTGATATTTTTATCAAAGAGAAACAAAAAATAAGCTCTTCGTTTTTTTGTGTGGGTCGTTTTTGAAATATGTAAGAGACGATATTCATACTTTCATAATGGCTACAAAAGATAAAAGAATAAAAGAGTTTGTTGATACTTTTTTAGAGTTCATTCTAAAAACTACAATATAATTCTGGCTTTTTGTGAATGACTGACAAAGAATCATGATAATTCATATGTACGAATTAGTTAATATAATTCAAAACTATTTTTGAATCTAAATACGACATATTAGAGAATTTTACAACAAATAAAATTGCGTATTTATTTTTAATTTTTTCTTTTTATATTATACATATATATTTAAATATATCTCATTTTAACTTGCTTTGTAATTTCCTTCTAATACTTATAACGCCATATAAACTCGAAATATTTATATATTCAATGGTTGTTTTAGATGTGAGCAAATCAACTTTACTTGATTTGCCTTGTAAGGCGCCTTTTAAGCCTCCGTAACTCTGCAGTCTTCCAGGAGTAGTTTGCCATTTTATATCTCCTAAAACTGCAGTCTTTGGGAGTGGGAATAATTCGCCTTTGCCTTTAATATTTAAATTTCCTCGGCTATAAGTGTGTAGTTTCCCTCTAAATAAGGAAGTTTCACTTTATACAAAGACCATATTTTAGAAAGAAGTAAAAAGGGTATATGAATTAAAGTAAATTTGTTGATCTTTTATTTAAAAACGTAATCTATTAAATATAAGTTATAATTTACTTGCTTTAGTGATAACAACAATTATAAGTACTTGAGGTAAAATAAAAGATCATCATGGCAGTAGGTGTTATACAAGATTCAGGATTGAACAGAAGTAGAGAAAACCTTTTCAAAGCTATTTCAAGTGACACACGTCTATCTATTCTTGAATGTTTGAGTAAAGGAGATAAACATATCTCCGGTCTTGCAAGAGATATAGGTATTTCTGTTCCTGTAGCAGCTAAGCATGTAAAAATTCTTGAAGAAGCTGAACTTATAGACAGAAAAAAGGTAGGGAACACTCATATGATAAGTATCAAACTGAACAACATCTACTCTTTTCTGGATTATTTTGCAGAAAAAAAGAGATTGGAAGTTGAACAGGGGACAACCCTTCTTGAAGCTCTTAAAAGTGTAGCTGCTGTTGAGGTAAAGAAAGTAGGGAACAGAGTCAAGGTTGTCTCCACGGATGGAGAAGAAGGTTTTTATATATATGAAGTGGACGGTAAATTCTCGGATAAAACTGTAGAAGAATATGAATTTTATGCAGATTCAGTAGTAGAGTGGAAAAAGTTAGTTCCCGTAACAAAAAAAAAGTTGCTGGTAAATGTCAAGAGGTAAAGAGCCTGCAACTCTAATTTTATAGAAACAAAAATTTTAGTATGAATTCTATGGTTTTTAGTTTCAAATTTGTGGCTTCAAATTATTTTGATTAGTTTTCCTACCTTTGTTTTTTCTTCACCGTAATTATTATATATAATTCAACGCAACTTAACTTGATTTAACATCAGTTATCTTTACTTTGTATTGTCTACTTACTTTATTCACATTTTAGTTATGGTGATTCAATGCATATAATGGAAGGATTTTTACCGGCTATTTGGTGTGCAGTGTGGTTTGTAATATCAATCCCTATTATTGCACTCGGTATTTACAAACTGAATAACTTAGTGAACGAAAAACGTGAGATTTTACCTTTGCTTGCCGTTGCAGGTGCGTTTATTTTCGTACTCTCTTCACTTAAATTGCCTTCGGTTACTGGAAGCTGTTCTCACCCTACAGGAACCGGCATAAGTGCAATCATGTTTGGGCCTGCTATTACTGCTGTTCTTTCGACAATTGTACTTATCTATCAAGCTCTCTTCCTTGCACATGGTGGCCTGACCACCCTTGGGGCAAATGTCTTTTCTATGGGTATCGTGGGTCCGGTGGTGTCATATCTTATCTATAAAGCTGGAATGAAGGCCAAACTTAATTTCTATTTTGTTGTCTTTTTAGCTGCAACTCTCGGAGACTGGGCTACTTACATTGTAACTTCTACAGAACTTGCTTTAGCATTTCCTGCAGGAAATGTACTTTCCTTTGGAGGTTTCCTCAGTTCATTCAGTAAATTTGCTGCAATCTTCGCGATCACTCAGGTACCTCTGGCAATTGTAGAAGGTGCGGTCAGTGCATTGCTCTTCAAATATGTCGTAGAAGTCAAGAGTGATATACTGGTTGAAATGAAGGTTATTGGAGAGCCACTCGTAAGAAAACTTAGGGGGCTCTCTGCATGAGCAGGAAACTCGAAATTATAGTACTTGCTATCCTCCTGATTTTTGCAGCTCAATTCTTTTATATATCTTCTACCACACATGCAGAATATGGTGGAGCTGACGACAAACCTGCGGGTGTAATTGAGCAAATTACAGGTGGAACTTACAAACCCATTGCAAGTTCTATTTGGGTACCTCCAAGTGCAGAAATTGAAAGCCTTCTATTTGCTCTACAGGCG
>Ga0207834_1000703_pt1 | contig 11389 bp, 6 predicted proteins | sample LuqExpMetagenom5_FD_187763 | JGI IMG/M metagenome (GOLD analysis project Ga0207834, IMG submission 187763) | Tropical forest soil microbial communities from Luquillo Experimental Forest, Puerto Rico - Sample 5 (SPAdes) | ecosystem: Environmental > Terrestrial > Soil > Tropical forest ...
GAGACTCCTGCTGCGGCCGGTTTCCCGAACAGTGCGCTGATGAACAACTACAACCTCAACTTCAGCCCGCGTGTCGGCTTTGCCTACCAGCCCTTCAATGGCAAGTATGGAACGGTTGTGCGCGGTGCTTATGGCCGCTACATCTATCCCATGCCGGTTCGTACCTTCCTGCGCATGCCAATGATGAGCGCTCCGTATGTGGCCAGCTATTCGCAGAGCTACATCGCCGCCAACCAGTCGCCGGACGGCCTGCCGAACTACCTGATGCGTTCCACACAGTCGGTTGTGGCTGGCAGCAACAGCTCGGGCGTAGTGGATAGCACCACCTCCACGTCCATTCTGCCCGGCCAGGTGCTGAACAGCATCAACCCCAAGATGCCGCCGGACTTTGTCACTAACGTCAACTTCACGGTGGAGCAGCCGTTCAAGGGACACTCGGTGTTGCGCCTCAGCTATGTTTGGACGCATGGCACCAACCTGGACCAGGAGTACTTCTACAACCAGCAGCCCTCCACCTACGTTTGGGAAATGCAAAAGGGGATTACGCCTCCCACCGGTGGTGCTTCGGTGATTGGTACGACCGCAGCCAATACCTATGCGGCTACTGCGATGGGGCCGTATGACCAGACTACCTGGGGCTCGAACGTGATGATCCAGAAGTCCGGCTTCTCCAACAACAATCAGTTGCAGGTTAACTTCGAACGCCTTTACAACCATGGCATCGCGTTCCAGGCTTTCTACGTCTGGTCAAAGGCCTTCCGCGTAGGCGGCAACGGCTGGCGCGATGGCAAGATCTATCCGCTGCAGGACTACGTGAACGGATCAGGCAACCTCGGCAGCATGAAGACCTTTGGAGCTGGAACGGTGCTTACGCCAAACCTGCCTCCGTCACGGCCTTCCAACCTGGCCTCGTACGATGCCTGGCACGCTCTGAACGTCTTTGAAAACTACATGCCGGATACGGCGATTCCGCTGCATCACGTCCGCTTCAACGGCATCGTCGATCTGCCGTTCGGCAAAGGCAAGCGCTTCCTGGGGAATGCCAACAAGCTCGTGAATGAGATCGTCGGCGGCTTCCAGTTGGCGGGTGATGCCAACATCTCCACCCAGCAGTTCGGTGTGAGCGCCAGCAACTGGGGTGGCACCAATCCCATCAAGATGTACAAGCATAAAGCTCCGATCGTCGATTGCCGCTCGGGCGTCTGCTATCGTGAGAACCTCTGGTTCAATGGCTACATTGCTCCCACAGCCAATGCCAACAGCGGTTATTGCACGGCTGCATATGGCGTTGCCAACACTGCCAGCGGCGTTCCGCGCTGCGTTTACGGTTTGCCTTCTGATTACAAGCCGTACGAGTATCCGGTGAACAATACTCCTGGCGTAACCGGCTACGGCACCAACAACGTGCAAGTAACGCTCACCAACGGCAGTACGGCAACGGTGGCTTATTCGCCTGGCCCGTCGAATGCCAACCCTTACTCGAAGACCTTCCTGAACGGACCGATCAACTGGACTGCGGATCTCTCGCTGTTCAAGGTTTTCCCCATCTCGGGCAAGACCAATGTTCGCTTCAACCTGGATGCTTTCAACCTGTTTAACGTTCAGGGCTTCAATAACCCGAATGCAACCGACGGCACGCAGGCCATTCTTGGCAACGGTGTCTCCAGTTCCTACAACTCGCCGCGCCAGTTGCAGATGTCGCTGCGCTTGAGCTTCTAACAGAGCACGCAGGTACAGTTCGCTCTATGCCGTGACGCAACGCCTCCTGGAATGCGTCACGGTATTCTTTTTGTGCAGAAGACGAGCGAACAGTGCTTGCGCGTTCTTTCAATCCTCGCGCCAACAAAAGATCTCCCGCTTTTGAGGCTGTGCGAGATGTAGTTTTTGTTTAGTTTTCATTCTTCATGGCATTGTGCAGAATGGGTCCGAGCGGCTTTCCCTATGAATAGCCGAACGTGCTTGATGTGGCTTGGACTGAGCTCACAATCTGCCTGCGTCTGGTGGCGGAAATCCATAATCGAATTGGGCGATTTGCGGTCCCATGCGTTCAAGGCTGAGCGGCGCGTCCATTGGATCCATGTGGAGTTCGATTAGCACCAGATTGCGTGCTTGCTCCGCGGCGGCCAAAGCGGTTTCGAGTTCGTCCATGGAGCGGACGGCGTAGGTCTGCACCGTGCATTCCGGTCCAAAGGCTGCGGGCAGTGCTCGATAGTTCCAGTTCTGGATCTCGTTGTAGAGGCTCTGGGGACCGAATATTTTTCGCTCGATCGTATAGCCGCGATTGTTGATCACGAAAAGAATCGGAGCCAGCATGTGACGCAACAAGGTCGAGATCTCTTGCGCGCTCATTTGTAGCGATCCATCTCCGATGAACAGAAGGTGCCGCCGTGCGGGTGCGGCCTTCATCGCGCCAAGCAGCGCAGGAAGCGTATAGCCAATGGATCCCCATACCGCCTGGCTGATGAAAGTGCAACCCGCAGGAAGCCGCGTGGCGCAGATGCCGGAGAACGCCGTGCCGGCCTCAGCCAGAATCACGTCGTCGGTGGTAAAGAAGCGTTCCATGCGCGACCAGAGCTGGGCGTGAGTGAGAGGCGCGCCGGGCAGCGCATCTATGGCAGGGGCTGGAACGGCGGACACGGACGGCGCTATGTGACTAGTCCGCTCTCGGTTGGCAAAGCGCTCTTCAAGCGCGCGTAAAAGGTCAGCGGCGTGCACGCCTTCGAAGACCTGGCCCTCACAATTAACACTGAACGGCTCAATCAGGATCATCTGCCGCTCGTCGATCTCATGCGTGAAGATGCCGGTGGTGGAATCAAAGAAGCGTACGCCCAGAGCCAGAAGACAGTCGGAATGTTCAATGGTGGCTGCGGCCGGCGATCCTTCACCGGCATAGAGCCCACGATAAAGCGGATGACTCTCGTCGAAGATGCTGCGCCCGCTGGCCAGCGCGGCAAAGGGGATTGCCAGCGACTGACCCAGGGCGCAGATCAGCGGTCGCAGGCCGAAGCGGTGCGCGTCGCCGTCCACCAGAATGGCAGGCCGCTGCGCATGCTCAAGCCGGTAGGCGACCTGCTCAACGGCGCGCGCAAGCTGCGCAGGATCGGCCAGACGGGACACCCAGTCCAGCGGCTGGCGTGGCGCCGCAATTTCCAAGTGTGCGATGTCGGAGGGGATCTGCAAATAGACAGGCCGCTTTTCGCGCATTGCAGTGGTGAGTACACGATCAATTTCAGCGGCGGCGTTGGCAGGTGTGATGCGTGCCTGGGCAGCGGTGAACTGTGCCATGCAGTGCAGCACGTCCTCTAAATTCCCGGTGCCCGAGGTGTGATGCAGGAGGAGGCGTTTGCGCAGCGCATGCAGGGGAGGAATACCGCTGATGCAGATCACGGGAACATGCTCGGCAAACGAGCCGGCAATGCCATTGATCGCGCTCAAATCGCCCACGCCATACGTAACCATCAAGGCGGCCGCACCCTGCATGCGGGCGTAGGCATCGGCGGCGTAGGCGGCATTCAGTTCGTTGCAGCAGCCCACCCATTCCATGCTTTCGCGGTTGGTAAGTTGCTCCAGCGTGGTCAGGTTGAAATCGCCCGGCACGCCAAACACGCAGCGTATTCCGCACTCTTCAAGCCGGGTCAGTAGGTAGTTGCCAATGCTGATGCGCTGCATGATGCTCCTCAACAAAGCGGAATTGGCTCACGGAGCCAGTGGCGGACAACCGTCGTGGCTCCAGCTTAACGCCGGCCGCATGTTCACCGATTGCTAATGCTTCATAAAAACAGGGTCGATACGCAACTGAGTTGCGCAAATATCTATAATGAGCAATAAAATTGCGCAAGGAGTATTGCATGCAACTGGACGAAATTGATCTGCGGATTCTCGAAAACCTTCAAGCTCACGCCGATATGCCCAACAATGCATTGGCCGCGGCCGTGGGGCTGAGTCCTGCGCCTTGTTTGCGGCGTGTGCAAAGGATGCGCAAGACAGGCGTGATTCGCCGCTTCACGATTGAGGTGGATCCCTCGCTGCTGGGCTATCAGATCTCAGCTTTCGTGGAGATTACGTTGCGGGAGCACACCACGCAGGTGGCTTCGCGCTTTATGAAGTCGGTGCAGAAGCGCAGTCAGGTGATCTCCTGCCATATGGTAGCGGGCGACTGCGATTTCATCTTGCGCGTGCAGGCTCGTGACCTGGTGGAGTACCGGAAGTTGATCTGGCAGGATCTTCATCACATTGATGGAGTGGAGCGGATCCACTCCATCATTATTCTGGATACCTTCAAGGAGCAGCCTCAGGGAAGCAGCTAGAGCGGTTTCAGGATAGATAGACCCAATGCGATAGCTTCCGATGCCGCCCCCTCCTTTGTGTCGGGGCGACTGGGCAGCTACACTGCGTGGGCACAGCAATTCTGAAACCGCTATAAGGAAAATTCCGGATTGATCTTCCCTCGCGCCAGCTTCGGCGGTCCTTCTGGTTGAGCGGCTATTTTTCGGCAGGGTGCAGGCGCACCAGCAGCGACTGGTGGCGCTTGAGCAGCAGAGGCTGAGCGTTGGCTAGCTCCACCGGTTCTCCTGTCCACAGGCTGCGTCCCTTCTGCGGTCCCTTGAGGCCAAGCTTGTCTAAGTCGAGATGGAAGGGATGATTGACCGTGCGGTTCGGCCCCACATTGACGACAAGAACCGCGAGGTCTCCTTTCTGCAGGTGCCGGGTCCATACATCGACTTCGCCATCGCTATAGGCCAGTGATCCCTGTTTGCCGAGCGGGTCCTGATCAACGGCGATGACCTCCTGGTTGGTGAGGATGGAACGAATTTCAGGCTTCATATGCGATAGATCGTTGCCAGCGAGTAACGGAGCGGCCAGAATGGCCCACAAGGCAAAGTGGGTCTGGTTTTCCGCCAGGCTCAGTTCTCCATTGCCCACCTCGAGCATGTCTGGATCGTTCCAGTGACCGGGGCTGGCATAGGCGGCCAGGCCGGTTTGCGAACTGGCGATTGCGTAGATCCGATCCCAATCCGGCGTAATATCGCCGGTGGTGCGCCAGAGGTTTGCACCGGTGGCCGGCGCCCACTCCCAGACCGCATCCCAGCCGTACTGACAGAACGAGTACACGATGGGGCGGCCGGTAGCCGCGAGCGCTGCCTGCATCTTCACGTATGCCTGCTGCATCAGGCGCAACTGTGCGGCTTCATCGCCCGGTGCCTGCTTCTTCATTACATCGTCGATATAGCTGCACAGATCGTACTTGAGATAGTCCACGCCCCAGGAGGCATAGAGCTTTGCATCCTGTTCTTCGTGACCGTAGGAACCCGCGAAGCCGGCGCAGGTTTTCGGGCCGGGTGAGGAGTAGATGCCGAACTTCAGACCCTTCGCGTGGACGTAATCGGCCAGCGCTTTCATGTCAGGGAATTTGGCGTTGGGATGCAGAACGCCCTGGGCATCGCGTTCGCCTTCCCAGGTGTCGTCGATGTTGACGTACACATAGCCAGCGTCGCGCATGCCGGAGGCAACCAGCAGATCGGCTGCCGCGCGCACGCCCTGATCGTCTACCTTTTCAGCAAAATAATTCCAGCTATTCCAGCCCATGGGCGGAGCAGCGGCCAGCACAGGCTTCTGCGCGGTGGCCGCGGTGGAGAGCAAAAGCGCCGCGCCAGCCAGCAGCGGGATAAGGTTCGATGCAAGTTGCAGCTTCATTGGGACTCCTTCGTGTGGAGTGCTGGCGTGCCGCTGTCGGAAAGTTCCAGAAAGCGCCATTCCGGTTTGTAGTTTGGCGACAAGGGCTTCTCTTCCAGCAGTGCACGCAGCAATTCGATGGGCATCATGTTTTCCTGCAAGATGGCGTCGTGAAACTGGCACTCGCTCATGCGGTGGCTATCCACCAATTCATGGCGTAGCGCGCGGAATTGCATGGCGCCGATCAGATAGGCGCTCTGGTAGAGCGGATCGTAGCTGCCGTTAATGGAACGGCGCACCTCGGCCACGGCGTTGTCCGGTTCATGTCCCACTTCCGCAATCAGGTAGTCGACGGCCTGCTGCGCGCTCATCTGGCCCAGATGGAAGCTGAGCGAGAAAACAATGCGTGCGCAGCGGTGCATGCGCCAGAACAGGGCGCCGACACGCTGTTCTGGTGTATGGTGAAAGCCGCGATCCCAGAAGACCATCTCCCAATAAAGCGCATTGCCCTCAATCCAGAAGCCGGTGCCGAAGAGCTGGCGATAGGGGCGATAGCGCGCGGTGGAGTATTCCTGCAACCAGTGGCCGGGGATCAGTTCATGAAAGACGGTGGCATGGCTGAAGGGAATGTTATTGCCGCGCATGCTCATGCGGCGTTGCGCATAGCTCATGGTGTCGGTCGGGTAGCTCACGGAGATGGTATCGCCGCCGGTGAAGAATGGATTCACCAGTTGTTGCTGGGGCGTCATCATCTCCATGCGCCAGCTTGCGCGGGCCAGATCGTCGACCGTCACCAGATGGTTGGCGATCACATACTCTTCGCTCTCGCGGGCCAGATCGCGGATGAGTTCGGGCTGGCGGCCGGGCTCCACGTACATCTGCTTCACCTTTTCGAGCGCCTTGCGCCAGTCGTCGCCGTAGCCCATCTCGCGGCTGGCGCGGATCATCTCCTGCTGGCACCAGGCCATCTGTGTGCGTGCCATGGCAATCAATTCTTCGGGCGAGTAGGGAATCATCTCGTCGCGCAGTTGATCCTGCAGCGCGGCGCGCCCGACCGGCACGCCAACCAGCGTTGTCTTGTCATTTTCAGCAATACCCGCAACCTTTTCGCGCAGGAATCCGGCGTAGGTTTTCATCTTCGCGTCCAGCGAACGGTATGGCGCGGCCACCCACCAACTAAATTGCGGATCGTAGCCGTTGTAAAAGTTGAACCACTTGCCCAATTGCTCGCGCATGCTGTCCAGGTCGTCGGCGGCATGCCAGGCCGTGGCGCGCAACGCGGGACTGGGGGCTGTGGCCAAGCTGCTTTCCAGTTGCTTTTGTTGACGCTCCAATTTTTCCTGCATGGCGTTCAGTTGCCCGGCAGCCTCTTCGCCAGAAGGCGTATGGAAAGTTCTGCGTGCATCTTCAAGGGCGAAAAGGTCTGCGGCAAAGGGCAGCAGTGGCGCTTCGGCCTCCCACTGGCTGGCCTGTATCTGAAGCGCGTGTTCTGCGCGTGTGAGCTGATTCTGCAACAGCAGGTAATCGATCTGGCCTTCGCGATCAAGAGTCTTGAAGTTCACAGCCTCCAGCTTGTTGCGCCACTCGCGATGGAAGAGCGCCAAGCGTTCGCGGCTGGAGGGCGCAAGCGGGTCGCTATAGACCGTGGTCAGCAGGTTGCGATCGGCGCTATAGCGCTCAATCAAGGCCTGGAGCGGAGGAAGCCCGGACGAGGCAGGGACGGCAGCAAGCAGAACGCCAGGCAAGGAACTCAACAACAGGGCACAGCAGGGCAGAATAGGCAGGCGCACAAGCATTCCTCCGAAATCGGACGGCAGAACAGGTCTGCCGGGTGAGCAACAGGGCACGACGCAAAATTGACGGCAATACGGTGCGGGATCATGATATACAAAAATGCATGCAATCGTGAAGCGCAATCCGGTACCCCGCGTCCCCGGCTTCCATGCTGTAACGGTCCGGGTATCAGGCAGGAGCAGGCATGGCAAAGCAGCTCTCCCTTGTTGTGAACGGACGGTTGGTAGAGGTGGAGGAAGGCACCAGCGTGGCGGCTGCGCTGCTGATGGCGGATGAACCCGCGCGGATTTCGGTTGCCGGCGAACGCCGCGCACCCTTCTGCGGTATGGGCATCTGCATGGAATGCCGCGCCACCGTTGATGGCGTGCCCCACCAGCGCACCTGCCAGCTTGTGTGCCGGGACCAGATGAAGGTGGTCACGGCATGAGGCTCGTCTGCGACGTGCTGGTGGTAGGCGCAGGTCCGGCAGGTATTTGCGCGGCGGTAACGGCAGCCGAAGCCGGAGCCAATGTCTGCCTGGTGGATGAAAACCCTGCCGTGGGTGGGCAGATCTGGCGCCATTCGATGACGTCTGGCCCGGAACCGAAGGATCCCACTTTTCTACAATGGAATCAAAGGCTTGAGAGATCTACATGTCGATGGATGAACGGCTGGCAGGTGGTGGAGCCGCTTGGGCCTGGAGTGATCCGTTTGGCTATGGGCGATGCTACTGCCGATGTTGCCTATCAGCGCTTGATTGCCGCAACCGGAGCGCGCGAACGCTTGTTGCCGTTTCCAGGATGGACGCTGCCGGGCGTGATGGGAGCTGGCGCGCTGGGAGCTTTTCTGCGGAACGGCTACCGCCCCCGGCCTGGACAGCGCGTACTTCTGGCCGGCAGCGGCCCCCTGCTGCTGGCTTGCGCGGCGGAGCTGGCGGCTATAGGCACGCGTCCGGCAGGGCTTTTCGAACAAGCGTCGCGAACGCGCCTGGCAACCATGCTGCCGGAGCTGCTTCGTCAGCCTGCCAAGCTGGCACAGGCCGCAGCATACAGTTGGAAGATTCTGCCCACATGGTTGCGCACCCACTGCTGGATTGCCGCTGCCGAAGGGCGGGACCGCGTGGAGCGGGTGATGATAACCGATGGTCGTCGCTACTGGTGGAGCGCGTGCGACGTGCTGGCCTGTGGCTATGGTTTGGTTCCGAATCTGGAGCTGCCGCGCATGCTCGGTTGTGCTCTTGCCGGTGCCGGCGTGGCTGTGGGGCCTCTGCAGCAATGCTCTGTTGAAGGCGTTTTTTGCGCCGGCGAGTTGACCGGAGTGGGCGGCGTGGAGAAAGCCATGCTGGAAGGTCAGATCGCCGGACTGGCTGCTGCAGGCAGGCCGCACGACGCAGCGCGCCTGGTCCCGGAGCTGCGCCGCTGGAAGCGCTTTGCCGGGCGGTTAGCCTCGGCCTACGCACTACGGCCGGAGTTGAAGAAGTTGTCCGCGCCGGAAACCATTGTCTGCCGTTGTGAAGATGTGCACCATGGCGAGCTGCGGGAGCAGGACAACTGGCGGTCTGCCAAACTAGCCACGCGTTGCGGCATGGGGGCTTGCCAGGGCCGGATCTGTGGTGCGGCGGCGGAGTTCCTCTATGGATGGAAGAACGAAAGCCAGCGCCCTCCGCTCAGTCCGGTTCCGGTTGGGGCTCTGGCGGTTTCCTTCGAGGCGAGCGCGGAGATAACCAGCGCTGGAGATGCCACCGGCTGTGCCTCCGGGCACTCTCTGCCGGACTAGCTGTGCACCATCTGGGGAACTCAACCTCGCGCTCCGTCGAGGGGCGCGTGTCCGGATTTTTGTCCCAGATTTTTGTTTTGGATTCTCTCTAGGGAAGGGTTGGAACGTGATGCTGAAGCTGAATCGAGGAATGGGATGGCTCTTGCTCTGTGCGAGTCTGACGCCAGTGGCTGTTGGAGCTCAACTGTCGCCGGACGATTACCGGCGTGCCCAGGGCCTGCGCGAAAAGTACAGCGGATTGGTGAGCCACATGCCCGATGCGCCGTACTGGATTGAAGGAACGGAAAAGTTTGTTTTTCGCCGTACCGCAGGCTCGGGCCATGAATTTGTGCTGGTGGACGCGGCAACGCGCAGCAGCCAGCCGGCCTTCGACGCCGCGCGGCTGGCAACCGTGCTCAGCCAGCAGATGGGCCACTCCATAGTGCCCGACAAACTGCCTTTTGTGCAGATGGAGTTGGACAGCACGCTGCAGAAGCTGCAATTTGACGCGAACCAGGAACATTGGCGCTGCGATCTTGCGGCGTACAGTTGCACACACACCGCACTGCCGCAGCCAGCGGAAGACGACGGCGGGTACGATCCCACACCACCGGCCGTGAACGGCGAGACGCATAAAAAGACGTCTCCCGATGGGCATTGGGCCGCGTGGGTGGAGAGCTTCAACGTGATGTTGGCGCCAGCGGGGCAAGCCGGAGCAGAGGCGCAAAAGAAGGCGATCCGCCTGACCGAGGATGGCTCGGAGGGCAATTACTATGCGCTGGATACGCTGGTTTGGTCGCCGGATTCCAAGCATCTGGTGCTCTATCGGATCCGGCCGGGCTATCGCCGCCTGGTGCACTACATTGAGTCGTCTCCCCAGGACCAACTGCAGCCCAAGCACTCGACGATGGTGTATCCGAAGCCGGGCGATGTGTTGCCGCTCTATCGGCCGGTGCTGATCGACGTTGCGGCACACCATGCGGTGGAGGTGGACAACACTCTGTTTTCAAACCCCTATGAGCTCTCGGAGCTGGTGTGGCGCAAGGACAGCCGGGCCTTCACCTTTGAGTACAACCAGCGCGGTCACCAGTTGCTGCGCGTTCTGGAGGTGGATGCCGCAAATGGCCATCCGCGCGTTCTGATTGAGGAGAGCGCGGCAACCTTCGTGAACTATCCGCCGCTCAGCCGTAACCAGTTCGATCATGGTGCACATTTCCGGCAAGATCTGGCAGACGGAAGGCAAATTGTGTGGGCCTCGGAGCGGGATGGATGGGAGCATCTCTACCTGTACGACGGGAAGACAGCACAACCCATCCGGCAGATCACTCAGGGGAACTGGGTGGTGCGCGCGGTGGACCGAGTCGATGAAAAAACAGGGACTATCTACTTTGAAGCCAGCGGCATGAATCCGGAGGAAGACCCTTATTACGTGCATGGCTACCGGATCGGATTGGATGGCAGCGGCTTGAAGGCGCTTACGCCGGCTCCGGCCGACCATACGCTCAGCTATTCGCCGGATGGGCGCTACTTTGTCGATCTCTGGTCGTGCGTAGATCAGGCACCGGTCATGGAGCTGCGCGATGCGGCTGACGGAAACCTGTTGATGGAGGTGGACCGCGCCGATGACCGGGCCCTGCGCGCGGCGGGCTGGCGTGCTCCGGAGCCCTTCCACGCCCCTGGCCGCGACGGCAAGACCGAGATCTGGGGTGTGATCCATCGGCCAGCGAACTTCGATGCCACGCGTAAGTATCCAGTTATTGAGAACATCTACGCCGGCCCCCAAGGGGCGTTTGTCCCCAAGAGCTTCACGCTGCGGAGTGAGGCGCTCACCGAACTTGGTTTTGTGGTGGTGCAGATCGACGGGATGGGCACCAACAACCGCTCGCGCGCCTTTCACGATGTGGCGTGGCGCAATCTGAAGGATGGCGGTTTTGCCGACAGGATCTTGTGGCATAAGGCAGTTGCCGCACGCTACCCCTGGTATGACATTTCGCGTGTAGGGATCTTTGGCACCTCGGCTGGCGGACAGAATGCGCTGGCAGCGTTGTTGTTTCATCCGGAGTTCTACAAGGCTGGCGTGGCCAACTGTGGCAGTCACGATAACCGGATGGACAAGATCTGGTGGAACGAGCAATGGATGGGCTGGCCCGTAGGCTCCTGGTACGGAGAGAACTCCAATGTCGACAAC
>Ga0207834_1000704_pt1 | contig 11380 bp, 8 predicted proteins | sample LuqExpMetagenom5_FD_187763 | JGI IMG/M metagenome (GOLD analysis project Ga0207834, IMG submission 187763) | Tropical forest soil microbial communities from Luquillo Experimental Forest, Puerto Rico - Sample 5 (SPAdes) | ecosystem: Environmental > Terrestrial > Soil > Tropical forest ...
TGTCAGAGAGGTCGCGCCCCGTGCGGGCGCGTGGATTGAAACCCGAAATATCCCTGACAGCATGGCCGGCTTATGAGGTCGCGCCCCGTGCGGGCGCGTGGATTGAAACAATACCACATCCATGTTTCTCTGCTGCCTCTAAGTCGCGCCCGCACGGGGCGCGCGGATTGAAGTGCCATAATACTCTGTAAACCCAAACATTAAGGGTAGTAAAAAATTACAAAAGTTCAGCAGGCGGTGGACGGAACGGAGTCAAGCTGGTTCGGGTAATTGGGTATCACGGGGATTATGATCACTTTCATATGCTGAACGCTTTTTACTCTGAAAATCCTGACGACTTCAAAGGATTTCCATGGCATCCCCACAGAGGAATTGAAACGATAACATATCTGATGCAAGGTGATTTTGAGCATTGAGATTTATAAAATACTATAACTTCTGAACTGCGGAAGTATCTGCATCAAATACAAAGCAGAACGGTCTTGATTGCCCGTCCAGGAGCAGAAGATACGGCTTACCCTGTGAAGGAAATATTACGAAAATCTTGTCTACATATTCTATCCCGGCGGCCGTCAGCAGCTTTGCAGATGCTTTAAACGGCGGCTCCAATGGTATTTTTACAATATACCCGACTTTAGGAAAAACTCTTACGTTACCGTACATTCCTGATACAGAATCAAGATATTTCAACGCTTCTTTCCGAAAACCGGCATTATTACTGTAACTGCCGATAACGAAACCCTTTCCGATATCAAATATTTCGACTTGTTCAGCTTTCCGTCCCTCAGAACCCGATGCAGTCAAAAAGGCGCCGATGCTCATTTTCCTGCCTGAACAGACGTGCAGGAGTATAAAAGCCATACACATGCATGCAATGATACCGGCGAACATATATATCTTTTTTCTTTCAACCACAAATATAAGCATGAGCTACCGCCTTATTGCCATATTAATGGATATGTACGCATGAGACAAAGCAGAACTTATTATACAGTTTGGTTATAGTAGTCTCTTACATTGATTTACAGTGGAATATATCAGAGAATAGAAACGATTGGGGGAGTGGGCAATTGAATTATAATCTCAAGGTTATTTCAGCTTATAAAGGCATGATGGAATATATCTCTGCGGCAAGGTCGGCTGAAAGCCCGGACCTGGTAAAGCTGTGGGCTGAATACGTATTGGACCCGTATTGGAACGAATGGGCGGCAGGGCAGTTCAATGAAGAAAGGACACGTAGAGAAATGTCCGATCCCATAACCGATACGGACAGTCTTGAAGAGGCAGTCAAAGCTTTGTCCGCTTCGAATATAGAGGAAATGCTCCGCAAGGCATACAAAAAAATATCGCAGCGGCTGCCCCCGCCGGAAGCCGACAAGGTTGCATGTGTCTATGCCAATACATGGATAGATGCAGGCGTCCATGGAGTCGTCGGTATGTGCATAGGCGACAGTATACTGATACAGGTAAACCCGTTGATCCTGGGATGGAAGGCTTATGTGCCGTGGGTGCTCGCACATGAGTATAACCATACTATATGGGGCTATAACTACTATTATCTCAAACGCAATAGCAGCCATGACCTTTTGACAGCCATAATAACGGAGGGCGAGGCCGATTCGTTTGCGAAAGTGGTCTGTCCGGAAGTTCACCCTCGATGGTTAAGAGCTCTGACAGCCGAACAGGAGCGTGAACAGTGGGTTGCTCTGAAGGAATACCTGTTTTGTGAGGACAATATGGAACTGCACAGGCGTTTCTTCTTCGGTGATGAAAAAACTTCGACACCTGTAAATACAGGCTATACGATAGGCTTCAGCATAGTGCAGGCGTATTTAAAGGCGAGACCCGGCGTAAGTTTCACCGAGCTTGCGGGTATTGATGCAAAAGAGATATTGGAGGTCGGCGGCTACGATAAGACACTGTCCTTAAAATAAAGACTTAAACTGAAAAATATAATATAATGGATGCGGTCATATAATTTACCATATAGCTATAGCTCCAACGGAGGTGTTTAATATGTCCATACAGCCGCTTGGCACACATATGGGATTTGCTAAGGTAGACATAACCCCGTCCTGTAATGTTCAGACAGTAGGCTTCAACCGGGAGGATAACCTGTCCCGGGGCGTACTGCACAGGTTGTATGCTCAGATCTCCGTCTGGCATTCGGAGGAGGATAAGGCCTGTCTTGTCGCAATAGACCATATTGGCTTCATGTACGAGGACTCCAACACGCTGCGGGATATGATCGGAGACAGACTGGACATAACACGCGAAAAAGTGATGTTGTGTTTCAGCCATACTCACAGTTCGCCCAACATCAGCCTGGAACCGGAATATTTCCGTTTCCTCTGTGAGCAGGTGCTGTCGGGAGCGGACGAAGCCCAAAAAAATATGTTGCCCGTCAAAGCAGCATGGGGTACGACTGAGGCCGATATCGGGATCAACCGCAGGAATTTGGACGGCGTTCTTGACAGGAGGATAAATATCCTGAAAGTCGCCGACGCTGTGACCGGAAACCTGTGTCTGCTGATATTGAGGCTCACAGCGCATGCCAATGTTCTGTATGCGGATAATTACATGATTTCATCTGATTTTATCGGGATCGCCAGAGATCTGCTCGAGAAAAAGTACGGCTGCGGCGTAATGATTACGCAGGGTGCTTCGGGCAATGTAAAACCGAGATATGAGTTTACGCTGGAAGCTCTGGACAAAATAGCGTCTGTCGTCGATAAAGCCGTGACGGCCTGCATCGATGAGATCAAGCCAGTCGACATCAAAAGGCTGTCCATGTTTTCGCAGATGGATACCTTTTATGCCGATGTCCCGTCAATGGAAAGGGCGCAGGAGATTTGCGAAGAAGCCATGAGAATAAACCAAATCGACGGCTCGAACTGGCTCAAAGAGGTCGCGCGTCTGAATACGGAAGGTGTGAAACAACAGGGCACACAGACAGAGATTCAGTATTTCATGCTCGATGACGGATGTCTTTGTGGTGTGGAAAGTGAAATAATGTGCGAGCTTGCAGTAGATGTAGTCAAAGCGTGCGAAGACGATCTCATATATTTCGGCGGTTACACGAACGGCTGCGGAGGCTATCTGCCGACTGCAGAAGAGTACGACAAGGGAGGATATGAGGTCTTGCATTCGTACTTGATCTATTACATTTACCACGGGAGGGTCATGCCATTGAACCGAGATACAGCGGAGAAGCTTGTAAACTCGGTCGCCGGGAGATGGAACAAAGTCAGGAAGAATACATAACAATTGATATTATTTACATTTAGCATTAGAATTATTTATGTAAAGTTATTAGTCTGTCAAATCGTCCAGGACGCTTTTGAAGTCTCAAAAGGTATAGTGTATAAGGAGCGAGCGGTAATCATGGCAAATAAAAATTATCCGTTATATGAAACGACTGTCTTTGAAGATTTCAGGATCATGACTGAGAATGTGGCAAAAAAATACCCGGACAGAATTGCGATCTCCTATAAAAAGAATCCGCACGACAAGGAAACCGTGGATGTAACCTATGTGCAGGCAAGAGATCACATACGTGATATGGGGACTGAACTGATTTCGATGGGATGCCGTGACAAACACGTTGCCCTTGTAGGCGAAAGCTCCTATGAATGGGTCTGCTCATATTTCACCCTGATGGCCATAGGCTCGGTCGTTGTGCCGATAGACAGGGAACTTCCCGTGGATGAGATGGCAGGTATACTTAGTGCGGCAGAATGTGAATTTGTATTATACAGCGCGGCGATAGAGAACAAAATCGAATCGGTCAGGGATAAGGTAACCTGCCTCAAAACTTTCATCTGCATCGGAGAGCCGAAGATGGGGGATGCCGTGAAATTATCCGACATTGCGGCAAGGGGCGCAGAACGCTATGCCAGTGGCGATAATTCCTATTATGACTATAAAATCGACCCCGGGCGCCTTGCCACTATCGTATTCACTTCAGGTACGACGGGTAAAGGCAAGGGCGTCATGCTGTCTCAAAAGAACATCGTCTCGGACATGACCCAGGGCATGTACAACTTTGCAATAACCCCTAAAACGATGAATGTGCTTCCGCCGCACCACACATTCGGTTCTACCGTGAATTTCGTGGGACATTATTCGCAGGGCTCATCCATTTATATTTCAAGCGGCCTCAAATATATAGCCGACGAGATGAGGGAACAGAAGCCGTCTCATCTGATACTGGTTCCCTTGTTCGTTGAAACTCTGTACAAGAAGCTATGGGCTGGAGTTGAGAAGAGCGGAAAGGCAGATATGCTGCGCCGCATGATGAAGATCAGCAACGGACTGCGCAAATGCGGCCTGGATCTGCGCCGCTTACTGTTCAAGAGCGTACTGGTATCCTTCGGAGGCAAACTTGAAATGGTCATTTGCGGCGGTGCAAACCTTAACCAGGATATAATTGACACCTTTGATGCCATCGGGATAACAATACTCAACGGCTACGGCATTACCGAGTGTTCGCCGCTGATCTCATGCAACAGGAACAGGTATCAGAAAAAGGGAAGCGTTGGTACTCCGATAATCGGTGAACTTGTTAAAATAAAAGACCCTGATGAAAACGGAGAGGGCGAGATCTGCGTCAAAGGCCCGAATGTCATGCTGGGCTATTATAAGGATCCCGAAGCTACCAAAGAGGCATTCGATGAGGAAGGGTATTTCAGGACGGGCGATTACGGAAAGCTTGATGAAGAAGGCTGGATCTACATCACCGGCAGACTGAAAAACCTTATTATTCTAAGCAACGGCAAGAACGTATACCCGGAGGAGATCGAAACCGAAATATCGAGGATTTACGGTATCAGCGAATGTGTTGTATATGCCGGCGAAAGCAAGGCTCAGAAGAACAAGGAAGTTATCGTCGCTGAGATATTCCCGGACTTCGAAGCGTTGAAAGCCAGAGGCATAGATGACGTAAAGGAATATTTCGAAAACGGTATAAAGGATATAAACAGCAGGATGGTCTCTTACAAGGCGGTCAAGATGGTCAGGATACGCAATGAGGAATTCAAGAAAAACACCTCAAAGAAAATACTGCGTTTTGCAATCGACAAAAGTATAGAGTAAAAATCGCCGGCGCATCGAGCGCCCGTGATTTTTGAACAAGACTTCGCTATGTTCCATAGAGTAAGAGCATCAGGTTATGCTGCTGCTCCATATATCTTCAAAGCTTGCTGTGGAATTGTTGAAGGCGTCGACTATGGCAGACTCGAAGTGGGTATCCCTGCCGGCATTGATGATCGAGCAGCTTTCTTCATGCGAAATGGCCTGTTTGTAGCAGCGCTTCGAGCGCAGCGCATCGTACACGTCCACAATAGCCATTATCCTCGCCGCCAATGGTATGTCGTGACCTATAAGGCCTTTGGGGTATCCGGTCCCGTTCCATTTTTCATGATGATATCTTGCTATATCTATACCCATTTTAATGAAAGGATTGCCGGGGTAAAGATTCAGAACATCCTCCAATGTTTTTGCGCCAAGCTCCGAATGTGTCTTCATTATCTCGAATTCAGATGGTGTAAGCCTGGCGGGTTTCAGCATAATGGAGTCGGGAATGCTTACCTTCCCTATATCATGAAGCGGGCTTGCGTGATAGATATTCGTAAGGAACTGATCGTTTATTTCCGACTGGTATTTTCCGTCCTGCAGCAATTGCAGCGAAAGGTGTTTGCAGAAAGACTGCACTCTTTCGAGGTGCTTTCCGGTCTCTGTATCCCGGGATTCTGCCAGACGGGCCAGGGCAAAGATCGTAGCCATCTGGGAATCCCACAGTTCTTTAACCTGCTCCATGACCAGTGACTGCAGGTTCTTGTTCTGTTCCTCCAGTTGCAACTGAAACTGCCTGAGTTTAAGGTGTGTGGAGACCCTTGCCTGTACCTCTTCGAGATTGAAGGGCTTGGTAATGTAATCCACCCCTCCGGCTTTGAAGGCTTCCACCTTCTCATCAGCCTGGGTTAGTGCGCTTATGAATATCACTGGTATTTCGCTGTAAGCCGGATTGCCTTTGAGCTGTTTGCACAGCTCAAAACCGTTGATATCAGGCATCATTATGTCTAGCAGAATCAGATCGGGAGCCTGTGTTTCCACAGCCTTCAGAGCCAGTTTGCCGCTGGGAACGGGACGGACCTTGTAACCCTGCGCACGCAGTATGCTTGACAGAATCTGGAGATTGGCCGTTGTATCATCAACAATAAGTATATTGAAAGACTTTAAAGCAGGGTGTACCGGCATCATGAATGACTCCTTTCACGAAAAACGACAATCAGCTCATCGTATCTGTAATTTTCAGCCATATCTCTTAGCTTTGCCGCCAACTGAGGCCACTCACCGGATAACCGGGCTATGTACTCAAGCAATTGATCCAAGTCAGCCGACAATGTTGCCTGGAGCATTTTACCAACCAATGGTTCAGGGATATCAGAGATAGCCTTGAGCGTAAGTTCGTCAGATATCTCGGACGCACCGGTACTTTTTGCTTCCTCATATATATATCGTATATCCAGACATTTTTTAATAGTTTCAAAAATCTTATTCTCATTGAAAGGCTTTCTTATGTATTCGGTAGCGCCAGCCCGGTATATATCCTCCTTGAGCTCTTCGAAAGCGCTCGCGGTTATCGCTATAATCGGGATTTCCAGGTCATTATATTTTTCGCGTATGGCCCGGATAACCTCGAAACCGTCTATTACCGGCATGCGCATATCCAGAGCGATGAGCCGGGGTTTCCATCGTTTATATTCAATAAGGGCCTCTTTGCCATTCGACACTGCCTTCGTAGCAAAGCCGATATTTGTCAACAGGTTTTCCAGCAGTTCACGGTTTGCACCGTTATCATCCGCAATTAGGATACGTATATCGCTCTGCCCGGACTGCAGTCCAATGACATGCCCGGCTTTAAGCTCATTTCGGGGGTCGGATGACTTTGCTTCGAGTATCGGTACCTCCAGCCTGAATTTACTGCCCTCGCCAATACGGCTTTCAACTGTGATGTCTCCGCCCATCAGCCGTGCATATTCTCTGCTTATGGCAAGGCCCAGCCCTGTGCCTTCCCTTTTGTTGAGGACATTCGACGCCTGCTCGAAGGCCTCAAACAATATTTGTATGTCGTCCTCTGAGATTCCGGCACCGGTATCCGATACTTCAGCTATGAGCTGTCCCGTCTTGAAGCTGGTCCTGCTTACATCGAACCCAAGGGTGATTTCGCCGCTTTCAGTGAATTTTATGGCGTTCCCAAGGAGATTGATTATTATCTGTTTCAGCTTGTTCTTATCAGCTAAAATGAAATGCGGCAGATCATCCGGTACTTTTACCGTAAACCTTAGGCCTTTGCTTTTTGCCCTGAGCTGGAACATATCCTTTATATCGAATATCAGTGTGTACAGATCGAAGTTTATAGGATTCAGCTCGATCCTGCCGGCTTCTATTTTGGACATCTCAAGGACTTCGTTGATCAGGCTCAGCAGGTGATCACCGCTCCTTTTTATGATACCGAGGTTGCGGCGCTGTGTCGCAGACAGCTTCTGGTCGCGCAGCATCAGTTCCGAAAAACCCAGGATGGCATTCATCGGAGTGCGGATCTCATGCGTTATATTTGCAAGAAAGGTGCTTTTGGCTGAGTTTGCCGCCTCGGCAGCCTCCTTGGCGTTGCGCAGCTCCTCTGCCGACTCCATGAGAGCCTGTTGGGCCTGAAGCCGTTCGGCGATTTCGAACGTCAGTCTGTTATTGGCCTCTATCAATTCCGAGGCTCGCTCCTCGACCCTCTGTTCAAGCTCGAGATGTGACAGGCGAAGCTCCTCTTCGGTCTGCCTGAGTTCGGTATTTGAATCTATCAACTCCTGAGAACTTAGTTCCAGGGAACGTTCGATGATAAGCCGATCTTCATCAAAGCCGTAATAAGCATTATTTACGGCGCTAAAAAACGCTGAGTACTCCTCACTGGTCGGAATATCATCTCCAAAATATTTTTTCAACTGACGCTTTAACAAGCTGTGAAGCACCCTCATACTCAAAGCTCCGAGATCGTGGTTATCGTCATTGTTTCATTGTGAAGAGCGCATTTGCATCCTATATCATAGGGTGAAAACTCTCCATAGGAGTAAAATCCGGTCATTACAGTTTTGTCGCCGAATACATCATGTACGCCCTCCACTTCTTCCTCAGTCCTCTGCCGAAGTACAAGCATACGTCCGTAGCAGGTGACAAGGAATGCCAGCTGAGGCGGATTTCCATGATTGTTCTCCATACATCTGTGGGTAACTTCTGAAGAAGCTGCTATCAGCCGTTCGGTATTTGCTTTCATCAATCTTGCTTTGGCCCCTTCAGGTATGTCTCCCGCATAGGAAACGCTCTGATCCTTTTCGTCTATTGCATGGAGGGAACGGACTATAATCGGCTCATTTTCGTCAGTGTGTATGCCTATCGGGAATTGCAGGCCTGATGCAGGCAGATCCGCCGCGAGCTCGCCCAGGTATTTCTTGTAAAGCGCCAGGGCGGGCTGACCGTCGAATTCATACAAGGTGTTACCTTTGGAGCGTGTTATTTTCCTTTCGGGGCCGAATTGATCCCAGCCTCCGCGGGAACAATATGAAATATTGAGATGGCCGCCATACAGTCCGACTATCGCCACTGTGTCTCTGGCTGGTTCACTGTCAAGAAATACCAGGGTCTCATTTAAATATGGACTGACGCTGGACATACCGCCCGTTATTGAGACAGTTTCCGGCAATTGGCCTGACAGCCCTCTCACCAGTTCACTTCCGTTAACGTTCATTCCTTCGGACAAAACAAACACATGTACAAGCTTATCTTCAGTACCGGGAGCATTGCCCGGCAAACTTGCCGGCAGGGCATGCGCTAGCAGTTCTCCTGCACGCAGGCTGCCGCCAGCTTCGGCAATGCTTACCAAAGCGCCCTTTACCCTGCTTTTTTCAAAATATATGGCCGTTATGCACAGAGAATCTTCCAATACCTTTGCTCCCTGTATACTGCCTGATGTCGAACAACCAAAAAGACTTGCGCCTGGATACATCGACTTCACCTGTTTAAGAAGGCCGGTGTCCTTAATCAGGGATAATGCCCCGAATACAAGAACAAGCTGTGCATTACCGCCAAGACCGGGTGATTTATTATCCCAGCCGTGTTTCAGGGTAAATACTTTCTGTTCCAGCTTCATGATTATTCTCCTTTTTCCCGTAATTATACATAATATTATCGTAACATCCATAATTATCTTTTTCAACAATAATAATTTACGCGATTACCTCAGAAAAATGGAATATACACACGAATTTTTATGCGGAATTATGTTCACAAAAATGTAAATATGTATGGAAAATTGTACATTTTTCATATACAATACAAATGTCGGGCTTGAATAACAGGGAGGGATACCGAATGGGCATCGGTAGTACTGACAGATATTATGCTGAATTGATCCTGAGAGCTGACGAAAAGTTCAAATGCATTGAAAAATTGATGCAGGCTAATATAGCAGGTATTGCTGTTGTCAGCATACCTGAACTGATTCTGGTCAAAACCAACCAAATGTATATAGATAATCTGGATGCGCCCTACAACAGGATGGATCAGATAATAGGAAAGTGCCTGAGGGATATTCATGGGCCATGGAGCGACTTCCTCAATAAAAAAAGTTTGGATTCTTTTGCCGAAAAGCAAGGCGTAAGATATCTGCATGAAGTTAAAATGAATATGAGAAACGGGGATGATAAGTATTTCAATAACATACTTACGCCGGTCGAAGAAGACGGTGAAATAAAGTATATACTTTCGATCCTTATGGATGTCACGGAAACCGTCGGCAATCGTGGGAAAATGGAAATGATCGCACAGACGATCCAACTGGAGAAGGAAGAACTGGAGGCGGTGATTGATAATCTTGACGATGCGGTATTTATTTTCAGGGACAGTAAATTGTACATGCAGAATCGGGTATCCAGAGAATATTTCGGCGATCATAAGATAGAAGAACCGAAAGATATCTACGAAGGCGCCAGCTATTACGACAGGCAGGGGAAAAGACTCACATACGAAGACATGCCTTTAAACAGGATGCTTAATGGCGAAGATAGCATCAAAGAGGATATAATGATGGAACGAAACGGGAAAACGAGGTATCTGACTATTACAGGAACTTCGATTTCCGATAAAACAGGCAGGACATACCTTCATATCATGAACTGTATGGACGCGACCGACAAGGCTCGCAGCTTTCTGGCGATAGTGGAGCAAAAGAAGCTGCTCGATCAGGAACTGGAGGCTGAAAGGTACAGGGCGGACATGCTTAGGATTAAAATGCAGGAGAACGAAACTTTCCTTTCGTTCATATCGCATGAATTCAGAACGCCTTTGACAGTTATCAATTCAGCTATCCAGGCACTTGAATTCACCTGCAGCAATGAGTTGCCGCAAAAGGCCGAAAAGTACCTTAACAGCATAAGGCAAAATTCGTACAGGCTTTTGAGGCTGATGAACAACATGCTGGATCTGAACAGGGCGGAAGCGGGGTTTTTGAAGACTTACAGCGTAAAAACAGATGTCGTTGCGCTGACAAAAAATATAATCGATTCGATAGCCGTTTATGCAAAACAAAAAGAACTGGAAATACATTTTGTATCACGCTGCAAATCATTATATGCGATACTCGACCAGAACAAATACGAACGGATACTGCTCAATCTGCTTTCTAATGCAGTCAAATTCACGCCTCACGGGAAATCTATCTATGTATGCATATCCTTTAATGATGGAAAAGTTCATTTAAAAGTACGGGACGAAGGCGTCGGTATCCCGTCTGTAAAACAGAAGGAGCTGTTCAACCGTTACAGCCAGGTCAGCAACGACCTTACACGTCCGTCGGAAGGCGCGGGGATTGGCCTTTCTCTTGTAAAACAGCTGGTGATGTCCATGAACGGTGAGATCACTCTTAAAAGCTGTGAAGGCAAGGGAAGTACATTTACTGTCGTATTGCCGGGTGAAGACACTCAGGACATGAATCCGGCGGTGATGGCCGAAATAAAGGGGGAAAGCTTCATGGAAGCTGCCCGGATAGAGTTCTCATAAAGTTTTCTTAAAGTTCTCTTAAAGATCTCTTAAAGTTCATAGAGTGTACTTGAGAATATACTTGACAAAGCCATATGGTGTAATGTAATATATAACATGCGTCGGTCAAACAAAGCCGGATGCATGATTCGGAGGGGTTCCCGAGCGGCCAAAGGGGGCAGACTGTAAATCTGTTGTCTCTGACTTCGATGGTTCGAATCCATCCCCCTCCACCACAATTTGTCCGAAAACCCTTGCGCTGCAAGGGTTTTTGGCATTTTACCGCATTGCTGTC
>Ga0207834_1000706_pt1 | contig 11375 bp, 9 predicted proteins | sample LuqExpMetagenom5_FD_187763 | JGI IMG/M metagenome (GOLD analysis project Ga0207834, IMG submission 187763) | Tropical forest soil microbial communities from Luquillo Experimental Forest, Puerto Rico - Sample 5 (SPAdes) | ecosystem: Environmental > Terrestrial > Soil > Tropical forest ...
CATCTTCGTACTGGTTTCTTCCTTTACTTCATGTTTCTCTTCGGTAATAAGGCTTGTCCCTTTTTTTTCCTCTTCCGGCTTGTCCTCACGAAATAGTTCAATCACCTTTGAGCCCTCCTTCTGCTGCAATACTGTTTCGGAATCAAGCGAATCCGGTGTAGTCAAATTGGATAGGATCATCTTTATAGCTTTCAATTGAAAGCCCTGTTCTTTAAACTGCTTCACCTTCTTTAAAAGCTCGATATCCGATTCCTTATAGTAACGCTGTTCCATTTCGTTGCGGTTTATCGGTAGAGCAAGCTCTTTCTGCCAATATCTGAGAACATGGGCTTCTACATCAATACGTTTTGCAGCCTCTGAAATCATATACCTAACTTCTTCCACTCGTGCGCCCTCCCTTTTTTAGTGTAATTATTTTCCACTTTTTACATTATAACATAGCAAACTTCAATTGCAATATAGTTTCCACATTTTTACATATAACTTATCGACATAAAAAGGGGAAACCTCAAAGAAGTTTCCCCTTTTCTACACATTACTAATGATTATTTTTATTACTCTGAATATGTATTACTCATGCCTTTTCTTTTATCGGCCAGGCCTAAGATAAACATGGCGAACGCAGATATTAAGGATAGCACAAACATAACCGGCCATACATTAGTAACACCGTACAGCATTATAAAACCACCCATGACATAAGGAGATATGGCTCTTCCGGACTCTGAAATGATATCGATGATAGAGTTGAATCTTCCCCGATGAGTTACGGGGGTATGGTTCGCAATGTACACACCATTGTTGGTCGCATGAATAATTTCACCTATCGTCCATATGAAAGTAGATATGGCAAAAAGCAGAAAGCTATTTACAAAATACAGCATTCCAAACCCAATTGCAAAAAATACTCCTGCAATAGCCACATTATAAACTGCCTTAATTTTACGGGTTAGAAATATTATGATGGTTGTAAAGAAGATTACTTCCAGACAGTTGATCATATTGAAGGTTCCATAAAAACTTGCTCCAAGCTTCTCTCCAAAGATCAGCTTCGCCTGCAAGGGAATACCGAAAACGCATTGAGCGTAGACAAAGGAATATATTGTATTGATAAAAGCATAAATCAGAAGCTTCGGTCTGTAAAGTAGTGCGGATATTAACCCGCCCTCTACTGCCTGTTCATGAACTCTTTCTTCCTCAATATTCTCTATATCTTCATGAGATGGCTTCGTTTCTTTAACAAACAGAATTAACAGAGTGATTGAAATCAGTGCCGTTAAGGCATCTCCCAGGAATAAAAGCTTCATATATCGATTAAATAAAAGCCCTGCTATGATGGATCCTATGGCAGTACCTACATTCATTCCCATATATAATAGGGAAAATGCAGCCTGTCGGTTTTCCGGAAGTGTCAGATCGTTCATCATCGCTCCGCTTGCCGGTGCAGAAACACTGAAAAAAAAGCATGCTAATATTAGAAACAGCGGGAGATAATGGATTCCCGTACTGCTATCGATCAGGAAAGCGCCGGGTATGTAGGATAACGCTGCAAGTCCCATAAAGAGTACCATAATCAGCTTTCGTCCTATTTTATCTGTCAATTTCCCTCCCAGCAGAGATCCCGGAACCTGTACAGCTGCAGCCAGAAGCAAATACAGCCCCGCTCGCTGTTCACCCATGCCACACTTTGTCGTCAGCAATAAAGTCATAAATGGAAAGACGAAATTCCCCATGGAATTTACAACTCTCGCCAAAAATATGACATAAACGCTTCTTGGTAATCCCAAATAAGTAATTTTCTTATTCTTTGTCATGAAAGCTTCACCTCAATTTCTAGATCATGATGAAAAGTTAGTTAGTCTATCTGCTTATTATAAAAACTCACATTTTAATAAAATTAAAATGTGAGCCAGAACTAATTATTTTATATTCAAATCTCATTGGCTTAATGCTCCAGATTAGCAAATTTGGTGAATTGAGCCTGCCATGCCAGCTTCACGGTACCAACCGGACCGTTTCTCTGCTTACCGATAATAATCTCCGATACTCCGGGTTCCTCCGTGTCACGGTTATAATAATCATCACGATAAATGAACATAACGACGTCGGCATCCTGCTCAATCGCACCGGATTCTCTTAAGTCAGAAAGCATCGGACGTTTATCCGGACGCTGCTCTACGGCACGGCTTAACTGAGAAAGTGCAACTACAGGAACGCTAATCTCTCTTGCCAGAGACTTAAGAGATCTAGAAATTTCAGAAATTTCCTGCTGTCTTGACTCAGATTTCTTGCTGCCGGACATCAACTGTAAATAGTCGATGATGACTAATCCAAGATTCTTTTCCAGCTTTAATTTTCTGCACTTGGATCGGAGTTCACTAATAGAAATCGCTGAGGTGTCATCAATAACCAGATTGGAATTGCCGATAATACGGGCACTTTCCATCAGGCTCTGCCAGTCTTCCCCGGACAGGTTACCGGTACGGATTGCCTGGGAATCTACTCTGGAATTCATCGCAAGAATTCTCTTGACCAACTGGTCCTGCGACATTTCCAAACTAAAGATTGCCGTCGTTACGTTGGATTTTAACGCAACATATTCGGCTATGTTAAGTACGAAAGCAGTTTTACCCATGGAAGGTCTCGCCGCAATCAGGATTAAGTCGGAAGGCTGTAATCCTGCCGTCTTATAATCCAGATCATAGAAGCCGGTTGCAACACCGGTAACACTTCCCTGGTTTTTCGCTGCTGATTCAATACTGTCAATCGTTCTAAGTACTACTTCCCTGATATCGGTGAACTCTTTTGTTCCCCTGTTCTGCACAATATCAAAGACCTGTTTCTCTGTCTTCTCCAGAATAGCATCCAGCTTTTCTTTATCCAGATAACATTCATTGGCTGTCTCTTCCGTTACCTTGATCAGGCGGCGAAGTACCGCTTTATCCCTTACAATCTGCGCATAGTATCGGACATTGGCCGAGGTTGGAACGGAAGTAACCAGGTCTCTGATAAATTCCAGGCTGCAAACCTGTGGCGGTACATCCTTTTCCTTCAGGCGGTCCTGAAGAGTAACCAGATCCACCGGCTTCCCCTCGTTATGCAGCTCCAACATTGTTTCAAATAAAATGCTATACTGATTCTCGTAAAAATCGGTTCCTGAGATAACTTCGGAGGCTGCAACGATGGCGTCCCGGTCCATGATCATGGAACCTATTACGGATTGTTCTGCTTCTGCGCTATGCGGAAGTATTCTTTTTATAAATGCTTCATCCATTGGTAATCCCCCCTGCAGATATCTGATGCAACTTTAAGTTTCTCCTGTTTCAGGGAGAGTGTTAGATTGCATCAACCTTTACTGTCATCTGCGCGGTTACCTGCGGATGTAATTTTACCGGTACCGTATAGGAACCGGCATGCTTGATTGGATCATTTAATACCAGCTTCTTCTTATCAATATCAAGATTAAACTGCTCTTTTAAGGCAGCTGCAATTTCCTTGGTGGAAACAGAACCGAAGGTCTTGCCTCCTTCTCCTGCTTTAATGGCAACCTTGATCGTCAATTCTTCCAGCTTCTTCGCCTGAGTCTTAGCTTCTTCTAAAATCTCCTTCTGCTTCTTTGCTTCGGCTGCCTTCTGTGTATTTAAATCATATAAATTCTGTTTTGTAGCTTCTAATCCAAGCTTTTTCGGCAAAATAAAATTTCTTGCATAACCGTCGCTAACCTTAACGATCTCACCCTTTTTTCCAAGAGCTTTTACATCCTGTAACAAAATAATATCCATGTTATACCTCCATTGCACCGCTCTGCGGCGACATATATTTTAAACATTATTTCTATAGTTTCAGGGTAAATGATTACAATTCTCCCTCTTCATACATTTTGGTCAGGGTAGCTTTTAACTTAATCATTGCATCCTGAATTGTCGTATTTTCCAGCTGAGTCCCTGCTACACTCAGGTGTCCGCCGCCTCCCAGCTTCTCCATAATCACCTGGACATTGACCTCGTCGATGGATCTGGCGCTGATATATATTTTATCATTATATTCCGTTAAAACAAAGCTCGCCTTGATTTCTGTAATATTCAGAAGTTCATTGGCAACCTGCGCTCCCAGTATCATAGGGCTGTCCACATCGGAGCTGGCGCAGACTGCAATTGCGTAATGATTCAGATATATCTCCGTGCTGCTGACGGCATCCGCTTTAATCTTAAAGTCGGACATCTCGCTGCGGAAGGACTTACGTATTCTGGTCACATCGGCGCCGCTCCTGCGTAAAAATGCAGCTGCTTCGAAGGTTCTTACACCGGTTTTAGTCAGGAAGTTGTTCGTATCAATCATGATACCTGCATAAAGTGCATCCGCTTCCAAAGGCTTCAGCTTCAGATTACCACTGATATACTGCATAATCTCGGCTATCATTTCGCTGGTAGATGAAGCATACGGTTCTACATAAGAAAGTACTGCTGTATCTATCGCTTCATTGGTTTGTCTATGGTGGTCAAAGATAACGGTTGTTTTGGTATATTCCAACAACTCGGCACATTCCAGATAGGATGGACGGTTAACATCAACGATTACCAACAAAGTATTACTATCCACAAATTCCTTTGCGTGATCATTTTTCAGGAACATATCCTCCTCATAATCCGGGTTGCCGACAAATTTACTCATCATCGGACGCAGGGCTGAGGTTACCTCATTAATTACAATATGAGCTTTCTTATTAAAGGACTTCGCAATCCGGTAAACTCCGATGGCAGAACCGAAGGAATCGACATCACCGATTTTATGGCCCATGATGACAACCTTATCTTTAGCCTCGATAAATTCGCGGAAGGCATGCGCTTTCACACGAGCCTTCACACGGGTGCTCTTCTCTACAGAGATGCTCTTACCGCCGTAATAACAGATTTTCTCCCGGTCCTTAATGACAGCCTGGTCGCCTCCACGGCCAAGTGCCAGATCAATCGCAGCACGGGCATATTCATAACCGTTCATGTAGGAATCAGCATTCACGCCAAGCCCGATGCTGATGGTAACTGACATCTCATTACCGATATTCACACCGCGAACCTCTTCCAGAATGGAAAATTTACTGGATTGAAGGAGCGGCAGATATTTCTGCTGAAATACGAACAGATACTTGTCCTTCTCAAGCTTCTTGATAATCGCATCAATACCCTGCATGTATTTATTAATTTTTCGGTCAACAAGAGCCGTCAGAAGGGATCTTCTAACCTCATCGATGCTCTCTAAAGCCTCTTCATAATTATCAATATAAAGCAGACCGGTTACCAGCTTCTGTTCCTTATTCTCCTTGAGCAGGGAGATGATCTCTGTCTCATCATAAAGATACATGGCTATCAGCGCATTCCGGTCATCCCAGGCATTCTCTCCTTCATGAATGCCCCAATCCTCATCATCATCAAAATCGGGTGTTATCACTTTACGTAGTAGGACTTTATAATTTCGGCCATGCAGTGTGATATGAAGGATTTCATCCTTTTCCTTCTTTGGCAGTGTGTCCTCCGTAATTTCCGGGATGATATTGGTAATGGAACGTTTTGCTGCACTTCTCTCAAGAATGATATCCATAAACTCATCATTTCCCCACTGCATCCTGCCTTCCAGGTCGAGAATAGCATAGGGTAAATGTAATTCTTTTAATAAACGCTTCTGAACCTGTCCGTAATCCATGGCATACCGTACTAAATCCGCAGCAATCTTGTGACGTTTGGATAAATATATGGCAGAAGCCATCGCAAAGTATACAAAAGTAAAGCCGGTCATAACAAGGCCTGCTTTTCTGCTTATTGCATAAATGCTTAGATTCATGCCAAGAAGTAGCAATGTCATAATAACAGGCCACATCATATATACTCTTAAAGCACCTCTAAGCTTCAGTTTTCTGCTCATGGCAACGACTCCTTCTAAATTGGGCTTTTGGCTCTAGTGTACAGTATATCATTAAAAGTTAATATTTGAAAGATATTTATTAAAAATCCCTGTTCCTTACAAGTAAGTTCAATAAAAAAGGGATGCTGCATGAATGTATATATGACTAATATTATCATATAAATACAATTTAGCCGCAATCCCTTTTATTTTCGTTATATTACATCATTAATATAAATTCATTTATTACTGACGAGCACCAGCGGTATTTTTAAGGCTCCGCTTAACCGTCCTTATTAATAACTTCTAGCAGGATAAGATTGTCTCCAGCTCATTCAAGCTTTCAATCATATAATCCGGACTAGCATCATATTCCCATATCCGGCCCTCTCGGTTGAGCCAGCAGCTTTTTACACCAACCAGGGAAGCTCCGATAACATCACTGCTGCTGTCGCCGATATGCAGTATCTCATCAGGTTTAACCCCGAGCTTGGCTACTACCTGGCGAAAGAATTTACCATCGGGATTAGCCTTATAGCTTTCCAGATCATCGGAGATAAATAAATCATCATATTCAAAGGAATCAACTAATCCATCTATCATCTTATGACTGGAATCACTGGACAGTATGATCTTATATTTTCCTTTCAAATGCTCCATGCAGGTTAGAACATCTTCATAAATGGGAGCCAGAGAATGCTGATAAAACAGTTCATGAATAAATGCCTCAGGAGTAATTTCAAATCCGGTTTTATGAAGGACGGATAAAGCGCAGTCATAATATACCTCATACATGGTTTGGAATCGGTCCGAAGCCAATGCTTTCTTAAGGGATTCCGGATAGGAAGCGAGGATTGCCCGTGCTCCCCTCCAGCTCTCTTCCTCAGAAAGCTGCTCCCCAAGGAGTCTCCGCCAGATATGTAATGTACGTCGATTCACATCTACCAAGGTCTGAAAGATATCAAAACTGATTACTTTGATTTTCACGGTTAACCCACCTTATCCTTCTCCTAAGAATTCTTTGCACCATGTATTTTATCATTTTTACCGACTATAGATGCTCCTGCGCTTCCAGAACCGGTTCATTCCTTCCTTATAATAAACTGAAACAGCTTCGGTGACATTAACAGGTCAAATAGTTTTTTCAGCCAGCGGTTCGCTAAAAGGAAGGTAAGGACGATACTACCTATCAAAACCAGCACAGTCAGGTATCCAGGCCCGGATTTTACAATAGCAAAGAAGCCAATATAAGCTAACGCATTCCGTACCCAGACATGTGTCATGTATACCTGCATCGTACGTTCTCCAAGGGAAGAGAAGAATAATTTACATCGCGGCACCAAAAGCATAACCGAGGCTGATACAGCAATAACCAGCAGATACCACATTCCCCGGATTAAAATACCGTAGGAGGCCAGATGTCCCAGGGAAGATTGATAGGGCGAGGAGCCGTAAAGGATATCCTTGACCGGGCTGAACTGCTTCCAGAATAGCGCGATACCTGCAAATACTGCTGCCAGAAAGAAGAGCGCAGGAAGCCTTAACTTTCTGTTAAGGAATGTATCCAGCTTTGCATCGGAGAGGCAGAAACCGATTATAAAGAACGGGAAGAAGACAAATACTCTTGATAACGAAAATACATCCTTAATACTGCTAATGTACCCTGCCATTAGACCAATCAGAATAGATCCTGCTATCAGGTAATGCGTCTTAATGCGTTCCAGCAAGGGAACCGACAAGTACCAGATACACAGTGCAAGCAGATACCATGGCGCTGATGCATCCTTGAATAGGGATAGCTTCGTTCCTTCGTGGAGCAGATGCCCCAGAAGTACATTTCCTATCTTAAACAGCAGATACATCCAAAAGGTAATCAATATCTTATCTACACGCAGCTTTCCGCCTGCATTCATTCTCTTAGCCAGAAACCCATTAACAAATACAAAGCAGGGCATATGGAAGATATAGATAAAGTACAGCAGATACTTAATTTCATTGACATAGGTGAGCTTCAGGGCAAAATGCGCACTTACAACAAAGGTGATTAAGATAAATTTCAGGTTGTCCAGATAATAGTTACGTTTCTTTTCCCCGGAATCCACCGCTGCTGCCGGGTGATACCACTGTTTAGCTATTTTATTCATCCTTATCCTCCACACGAATGACTTTCTTTCCATATTATATCAGATAAAGATGGATTTACATAACAGTTTTTACATATCCCATCTATTTCCGAGAACTATAAGATCGTGAACATCCTTGCCCTCGATATACCGATGAAGAACCCTTGAGCCCGGACAGACATTCCAAGACACGAAACCCGGTCTCTGAGATGGTTGTGTATGAGACATTTTGATCTAAATTACTGCTTTGTTATTCTTGGACGTCGGGTCAACGGCATCTCTTAACGCATCTCCGATGAAACTGATGGAGATTACAAGGATTACGATTAAGGAGCCTGCAGGAATCCATAGCCAGGGCTTAGAAGTCAATACGGTTAAAGACTGTGCACCGTTTAACATATTACCAAGACTTGCCGTAGGCGGCTGGACTCCCATGCCTAAGAAGCTTAAGGCAGCCTCATCCAGCATGGAAAGAGCGACTACCGAGGTTGCATATACCAGGATCGGTGCTATGGTATTCGGTAAAATTTCTGAAAACAGAATATGTCTCTTGGACATTCCTGCCACAATATTGCCTTTTATGAAATTCGTCTCCCGAAGGCTTAAGACATTGCCGCGTACCAGTCTTGCGATGCCCGGCCAGTCAACGAAGCCAAGGATCAGAATAATATTCCATAAACCAGGCTTAAATATCGCTGCTGCCACCAGCACTAACAATATGTATGGAAATGACATTACCATATCGGTAAATCGCATAATTACCATGTCAATGATACCGCCAAAATACCCGGATACCAATCCGAGGATTACTCCTATGGCTGTGGAGATCGCTGTAGCTAATACTCCGACCAATAATGATATTCTGGTAGCATATAATAATCTGCTTAATACATCCCTTCCAATCTGATCCGTACCCAGTAAGAACTTCCCTCCGGGTGCTTTGCTAAAGGAACCTACGATATCATTAGGATCATAGGGTGCTATGACGGGTGCAAGTAATGCTGCTGCCACAATGACCCCTAGTATCGCAAAGCTGAACAGAGCTAATCGATGCCGGCAAAAACGCCGCCATATGGTCTGTAAATATTTTTCGCTTTCTATTCTTCTTTTCTTCGGCATTATTACCTCCATGATACCGATTTTACGGCATCTCAAATCAACATACATTAAGCATACACTCTGATTCATACCAGGTGGAATGCCTTTTTATTTCCTTTAATTATTTATATTGAATCGTCGGATCAACCACTGCATAGAGCAGATCCGTAATCAGATTAGCCAGCAGTACTACGATTGCCGAAAGGAGACAAACTCCCATAATGACCGGATAATCTCTGTTTATGATTGCGCTCATTGTCATCAGTCCCAGACCCGGCCAGGAAAATACCTGCTCGATGATTACAGCGCCTCCGAACAACACCGGGATTTCCATACCGATGACGGTAACGATTGATATTAATGCATTCCGCAACGCATGCTTGTTAATTACTTTAAAACTACCGATTCCTTTGGAGCGGGCGGTACGAAGATAATCCTGCTGCAGGATTTCCAGCACAGCACTTCTGATATAACGAATGTTCGTTCCCGCCATGGAAGTGGCAAGTACAATCACCGGCATAACCATATGCTTTGCAACATCAGTAAAGCCTCCTCCCGTTCCCAGGGAAGTCATTCCGCTGGAGGGAAGCCAGCCAAGCTTTACCGTAAATACATAAATCAATAATAAAGATAAGAAGAAGCCCGGTACACTTGTTCCAATAAAGGATAAGGTGACCACCGTATAATCTCTCTTGGAATACTGATGCGTCGCACTAAATATACCTGCAGGCACTGCTATCGCAAGACTTACGATAAGAGATACCCCCATCAGTAACAGGGTAGGCCCCAGATGGGTTGTAATCATCTCTGAAACTGATTGATAATTCTTAATGGAGTATCCTAGATTGCCATGTAATAATTGCTTCAGCCAGACAAAATACTGTATATAGATCGGCTGATCCAATCCCAGGGCAATTGATTTCGCTTCCACCGCCGCTTCTGAGATACGCGGTCCCTGCAGCATCGCTAACGGGCTTCCTGCAAGACACATAACGGCATAGTCAATGATTGTTATTCCGATTAGAACTGGAACTGCAATCAGGATTCGTTTGATTATGTATTTTATCATAATCCCACCTCAGCTTTCCGGCCCTGCATAACATCACATGCCACCAGATGAGAGCAGTCTTCTTTGATGGGTTTTAGTTTAGGTTCCATCAACCGGCATTGCTCCGTCGCATATTTGCATCTGGGATGGAAACGGCATCCGGATGGCAGATGTATGTTCGAGCCTATCTCCCCCTGCAGGATATGGCTGTCCTTCTTACTCCTCATCGGGTCCGGAACCGGCGCAGCATTACAGATTGCCTGGGTATAGGGATGAATGGGGTTCGTAAAGAGTTCATTCGCACTTGCGACCTCGACAATTTTGCCCAGATACATGACAGCAATTCTGTCACTGACATAATTTACGGCTCCGAGACCATGTCCGATAAACAGACAGGTCAAATTCAGCTCTTTCTGCAGCTCACGCAGCAAATTCAGAATCTGGGCCTGTATTGACACATCAAGGGCACTGACCGGTTCGTCGCAGACGATCAGCTCCGGATTCAAGGATAATGCTTTCGCGATACAGATTCTCTGTCTTTGACCCCCTGAAAATTCATGGGGATAGCGTCCCTTACTGCTCTGCGGCAGCCCCACCAGATCAAGCAGCCGGTTTACTGCCTTTTCTGCTTCGTTTTTCGCTACAAGCTTATGATAAATCATTGGAATTGCCAATAATTCATATACATGCTTCCTTGGATTCAAGGACGAATAGGAATCCTGGAAAACCATCTGCAGCTGGGTCCGTATTTTCCTAAGCTGTCTAGGCGGCATGTTCACCAGATTCTGACCCTTATAAAGAATCGCACCTTCCTCCGGTTTCTCCAAGGAAACAATCATTCTACCGATGGTAGATTTACCACAGCCGGATTCTCCTACGAGCCCAAGGGTTTCTCCCTGCCGGATCATAAAATCCACATCGTCCACTGCACGGATATTTGCTACCGTATGTTTAATAATATCACCCTTTACCGGGTAATATTTTCTAAGATTTTTAACTTCAAGGAGTATATTGTCTGTCTGAGTTGAATTCATTTAAGCCTACTCCTCCTTTACCTGAAATAATTGCTGTATATATTCTGCCTTATGACATCTGGAGTAATGATCATTACCTGCCTTTACCATGTTCTGAGGCTTATCACAAGCCTCTTCATGGTAGGGACATCTGCCTGCAAAGCGGCAGCCCGTGATGTCCTGGTAGTTTTCCGGCAC
>Ga0207834_1000709_pt1 | contig 11346 bp, 6 predicted proteins | sample LuqExpMetagenom5_FD_187763 | JGI IMG/M metagenome (GOLD analysis project Ga0207834, IMG submission 187763) | Tropical forest soil microbial communities from Luquillo Experimental Forest, Puerto Rico - Sample 5 (SPAdes) | ecosystem: Environmental > Terrestrial > Soil > Tropical forest ...
CCCGCCGATGGTTCAGATTAAGGCCGGTTATATTGATGAAGAACAGATTAATTGGTGGAAGTCACAGTATTATCTAGGACTTGGCGAATTCTTTTATACTAACCATATCGAAATCAGCCAGAAGGATTTTATGCAAATAGAAGTTATTGCAGAGAAGCCTGTAAATACCTATCCAAGAACCGAATTTAAGAAAAACGGATGTTTAATTCCCGTCGGAGGTGGCAAGGATTCCATTGTTACCATGGAGTTGTTAAGCGACAGGAAGGACAGCAACCTCTGTTATATGATCAATAAAAAGGAAGCCTCAAGACAGTGTGCAGTGACTGCGGGCTATACGGGTGATGAGATTCTGGTTGTGAATCGCAGCCTTGATGCCAACCTGCTGAGACTGAATAAGGAAGGCTACCTGAACGGGCACACTCCGTTCTCTGCAATTGTGGCTTTCTCCTCGGTCTTGACGGCTTATCTGTTTGATAAAAGATATGTTGTGCTCTCCAATGAAGCGAGTGCAAATGAAAGCACGGTTGAGGGGACTGAGGTAAATCATCAGTATTCCAAGAGCTTTAAGTTCGAGCATGATTTTACCACCTATGAAGATAAATACATTGGCAGTGGAGTTCATTATTTCAGCTTATTGAGACCCTTCAGTGAATTCCAGATAGCCAGGTTCTTCGCAAAGCACGAGAAATACGATAAAATTTTCAGAAGCTGTAACGTGGGCAGTAAAGAGGATAAATGGTGCTGTAATTGTCCGAAGTGCTTATTTGTATATATCATTTTATCACCTTTTATCCAATTGGATAAACTGGTTGAAATCTTCGGAAGTGATATGCTAAATAACGAAAGCCTAATACCTATTTTCGATAAGTTAATCGGTGCGGAGCCGGAAAAACCCTTCGAATGCGTTGGAACCTGCGACGAGATTAATACGGCGATCTGTATGGTAATCGACAGGCTTGAGAAGGCACACGATGCGCTGCCGAAATTGTTCGAACATTATAAAAGTAAGCCTATGTATTCTACTTATCGTGAGGCTGAGAATCCGTACATGAATTTCTATAATGATGAGAATTCGGTACCGGAGGAATTCATCGACCGAATTAAAAATCTGATGCTGAATGAGGTAAGACATGATTAGTCAAATCTGCGAGAAATTAGCCAATAAAAAAATACTTCTGTTAGGCTATGGGAAAGAAGGAAAATCCACCTATCATTTTATCAGAAAGCATTTTCCGGATATGGTGATTGGAATTTATGATAAAAATGCGGTTAAGGACCAGCTGGAACACGTTGTGCTGCATAGCGGCAGCTCCTATGAGGACATCTTAGCTGATTATGATATCATCATAAAAAGTCCCGGCATCGTATTTCACAGTAAAAACAATAAAGAGCTGAAGAAGCTTACTTCCCAGACGGATCTCTACCTGGAATTTTACCGGGATCAGACCATCGGAATCACTGGAACAAAGGGTAAAAGTACAACAACCTCGCTTCTGTACCATATACTTCGTACAGCGAAGAAGGATGTTATTCTCGCCGGTAATATCGGGATACCGGTGTTTGATGTTCTGGAAGAGATTACAAAGGATTCGCTTGTGGTCTATGAATTATCCTCACACCAGCTCGAGTATGTGACGTATTCCCCTCACATCGGATTACATCTGAATATCTATCAGGAGCATCTGGATCATTACGGAACCTTTGAAAAATATGCTGCTGCAAAAGAGAATATCTATAAATTCCAGCAAAAGGGCGGCCTCCTCTTTTATAATAAAGAATTCCTGAAGCCGGAGCATGCGAAGGCTGATTTAATTACGATATCCAATACCTCAGAGGAAGCGGATGTCATCGTGAAGGAAAACCTGATATCATATCAGGATAGCCGGATTGAAATCAATGAAGATGAGATCCTATTGATAGGCCAGCACAATATCTATAACATAGCTGCGGCTTATTGCATCGTAAGAAATCTGGGAGTAACGGATGAGGAGTTTTGTGAAGCGTTGAAAACCTTCCGACCCTTGCCCCACCGTCTGGAATATGTAGCAGAAGTAAATGGTGTAAAATATTATAATGATTCCATTTCCACCGTCTGTGAGACAGCGATTCAAGCGGTAAAGAGCGTGAAGAATGTGGATACCGTAATTCTCGGCGGAATGGATAGAGGAATTGAATATCAGCCTTTGGTAGATTTTCTGATGGAATCGGATGTTAGGAACTTTATCCTGATGCCGGATACCGGTATTCGAATTAAGAACCTGATTATGAGCAGTGATAAGAAAGAGAAACTTCATAACTTATTCATGGTTCAGAACGTGGAGGAGGCTGTGGCAGTTGCTAAAAAAGAAACTCCCAGCGGTAAGACCTGTCTCTTCTCTCCGGCAGCTGCAAGCTACGGATTTTTCAAGAACTTTGAGGAACGCGGTGAAGTGTTTAAGAGGTCCGTATTAAATAATTAGTTGAGATTAATACGGCGGATTTTTGGTAACCAGGAGCATGCGAATACTAAGTAATAAATAGCTATTAAATTATATATAAAGTCACCTTTCCGGAGATATTGAAATGAACCCTTTGTGGTGAAATGCTCCCCTTGTGGTGAAATGAACCCCTTTCGTTGAACTAATTTACATGTTCGACAAAAGGGGTTCGTTTTATGGTAGAGTTTGATCTATTTTATTTTCTCCCATTTAGCTATTACTTCTATATCTCCCATATAATCCTCGGGAATAGCATCCAGGATTTTCTCGCCGCGGCAGCAACCGTCCTCACAGATGGATACATCCTCATACCAGTATAAGAAGACATATCCTTCTCTAGTAGGGCTTAGCAATTCGATTGGAGTAACATCCATCGTATAGGTTGCCGGATTATCCGGATGGTTCGTACCTCCATCCAATACATAGGTAATATTGTAGGTTCCATCAAAGGCAAGGAAGGGGATACCCTTATCAGTACAGTATTTCTCTGCTGCACTGCCTAGATAGCCGTGAATATGGAAGGACTCTTCATTGGCAGGCCTCCAGAGAGCTTCGAAGTTAAAAACATGCTCATCAAAGGAGGTAACTTTCTTTGAGAAGGTCACACTGTCATTGGTATTAGGAAATGCATAAGCACCAATCGCTGTAACCTGATCAGGAACCACGATATCACCGGAAGCTGGGTTGCAGATCAGCTTCGTTTTATCGGCATTATAGAGAACGCCGTCTTCGCTGTAGAAATTAATCACGCCATTTGCCTCGTATACTTGGAAGCTTCTTAGCTGTTGGCAGGATTGATAGAGCTGCGTGCCATAGGTGACTAAGGAGGAGGGTAAGATAATTTCATTAAGCATATAACAATCATTAATCACATTATCCGCTAGTATTTTCAGGGTACTGGGAAATGTAACTTTCGTCATTTCATTAAGATCATATAAGCCAAAGGCGCCTTCCGTAACCTTCTCGATACCTTCAGGTATAATCACTTCTCCCGATTTTTGTGTACACAGGTACAATTCAGTGCCATCTTTGTTTAATAGAAATGAACCTTTTGCAGAAAATACCGGGTTATCAGGGCTTACCTCGATTTCTTTTATAGAGTTGTAGCCAGCTATAAATCTTTTGTCTATGTTGGTTAATGATTTAGGAATGGTAATCTTTTGCAGGCTTTCGCAGTCAAAAAATGTCCATTTGCCAATGGCTGTTACACCCTCCGGAATAACGATAGATTTCAGCCTGGTGCATTTGTAAAAAGCACAGTCGCCAATGGAAATAACACTGTCAGGGAGTGTAATACTGCTTATCTTTGAGGTTGAAAAAGCTTCAGTCCCTATCTCAGTCAAGCCCTCCGGTAATGTTATATTTTTAAGACTGCTTACGGAGAACGAATACTCGCCGAGAGATTTAACACCCTCCTGTAAAACAACTTCCGTTACTTTGGAATAGCGGAAGGCACCAGGGCCGATTGTTGTGACACCTTTTGGTACAGTAACACTCCCGCTGCACTTGGAAGCATCTAGCAGCATATTATTAATAATTAAAAAGGGACTGTCTTTTAACAAGGCTTCTAACCAAGGTGTCTTCTCGAAGGCTCCATCCCCGATCTGCTTTAGCGAAGAAGGTACAATAAAAGTATTTAAGCTTTTACAACCATAAAAAGCATGGTCTTCGATACTGGTAACGGTATCAGGGAGAATTACCGTTTTTAAGCTGGTGCATTCATAGAAAAGAGAACCTCTGATTACGGTTACTTTCGCCGGTATTGTAATGCTGGTTAAGCTTTTGCAGCGATAGAAGGCACATACATCAATACTTGTAACAGTATCAGGGATTATAATATTATTCAGGCTGCTGCAGTCCCTGAAGGCATGAAAACCAATACTGGTTAACTTGGCAGGGAGTACAACTTTGGCTAAACTGGTACAGCCGGCGAAAGCTTCACCATTGATATTCGTAATTTTATCTGGCAGCGTTATACTGACCAGACTGGTGCAGCCGTAGAAGACACTCTGCCCCAGGGTTGCTACGGTGTTCGGTATGGTAATGCTTTTTAAACTGCTGCAGCCATAGAACGCACTGTTACCGATGAAAGATAACTTATCTGGAAGGGTTACACTCGTAAGACTGGTGCAGCCTAAGAGCACCCCATAGTTCAATTTAGTAATTTTAGCAGGTATTATCATACTTTTAAGTTTACTGCAATCCATGAAGACACCATCCCCGAGATAATATAATGTATCAGGGAGTGTAATTGCTGTTAAGCTTTTACAGCTGTTAAATACCCCAGACCCAATGGCTTGAAGCTTTTTGGACATCTTAACTTCCTTCAGACTGGTACAGCCATAAAAAGCATAATTTTTGATTTTTGTTACGGAATTTGGAATAGTAACACTGATGATTTTCGTTTGTAAACGAAAGGCTTCTTCTCCGATGGCTTTTACCGTATTGGGGATTGTAATATTCTTACTATGACCCACATACTTTACTAATACTCCGTCTTTTATCTGGAAGTCACTGCTGGCTGCTTTTATCTGAATAGAAAATGGTAGGAAGAAGAACAAGAGAAGCAGGAAACTTAGGGATAGGACTGCTTTATTTACATTCTTTCGATTAGATTTCATTGTAAGCTCCTTTTCTAATTAAATCTGATTAATATCCTTTAAATTCATAGACGATATTAACCTAAATAGGTATCCACTGGACACTATATCCTGTTTTACCAAATATTTCAAGGACATAAAACAGAAAATGGCAAAGAAAATGCCAAGGGACCTTACCCCTTGGCATGGATCAGCTGATTATATTCGTTTATGATATCGCTGTATTTATCAGGATATTTTTCCCTGGTAAAGATACGGAGGATACTTTCATAGGCATTCTTGCTGCTTTCATAATCTTTCGTATAATCATGGATCTTAGCCACCAGATGCATGATTTGTGCATAGAACAGAGGATAATCGTTGATATTCAGCGTTTCCAGAGCTTTATTCGTATAGAAGAAGGATTTCTCCAGATAACGTTCTTCGCCGCGTTCTTTATAATAATCAAAATTTAACCGGGCAAGGTTATATTCACCGTTGGCTCTGAAATAGTTAAGATTCATCTTTGTGCAGAAATCTAATAAATTCTCCAGCATCCCTTCGGATTCCGACAGAAGCTCCTCATTATAATTAGCTTCACTTAATTCAATTAGAACCTCAGCTTGATTGAAGCTGGTTCTGACATTGTTAAAGGAATAGCTCTCCTGCTGATAATGCTTTTTACATCGGTTCAGACTATCCATCGCCTTCGCAATATTATCCTGCTTGTCCACATGATTACTCAGCAGGGTGTATATTACGGAAAGATTCAGATGAGCGATCGCATAAGAATTGACATCAACCTCTTCGGTAACGATGCTGAGGGCATGCTGAATATAATTGATAGCCTTGTTGCAATTCGTAACCGTATCAAAGCATTTGGCCAAAATATAATGGATATAGCCTAGATTGGAGATACATTGGGCATATAGGATGGGGTAATCCTCTATGGTAAATACCTTGAGGGCATTCTGCGTCATCTTGGTGGCAAGGGCTGCATTAGCCTCCGTATTACATATTTCAGCCAGAAAGCTGTAAGCGCCGGAGCAGTTCAGGCAGGCCAGTGCATGAAAATAATGATTGGAATGTGACTCAAAATAATCCATCGCCTTAGAGAAATAGCTGATGGCATTCTTAAGAAAATTACGGGTGTTTCTTATATTTGAGTAATATAGATATAGAATGCCGTAGTTAATCAGAACCTTGGAATGCTCATCAAGATTATTGATCTTAACCAGCGCGCTCAAGGAATTGTTATAATAATTGGTAGCTTTTTTTAGATTATTCTCTGAGTCCTCAAAATTAAAGAGAAAGGTGTATATTGTACCAAGATATTTATTCACTAAAGCATAATTAAGCAAATCATTCAATTGCTCGGATAACTCTGAAGCGATGTCCAGGTAATGAATGGCTTTTTGCAATAATTCCTCATTATACTGGCTTAAGGCGCTGTTTCTGTATATTAAGCCGAGGTCGGAATAGACAATAAGTGCCTGCTGGGGCTGCTCCGATAATGTAGCATCTTTCGTCAGCTCTTCGTAAATACCGATTGCTTCCTGATAAAGGTTATTTTCAAAATACTGGTGTGCCTGATTCACTTTAGTGCTTAAGCTGTGATCGATTAGCGGATTCATTTGCATTCCGATGGATATGTTATTCGCTTTTACAGTTTCCGTAGTCGTTTCACGGCTTTTTCTCAGAAGAAATGCGACATAGGTGTCTATATTTTTGATTTCCGAAAGCTTGCTCCGGATTTCCTCGGTTAGCAGATCTCTGTCATGAAGGTATTGGTTTAATCGTTCCATTAGCAGATTATTAATATGAGCATCATTTTTCTCATCAATGATTGCGCAGATGGATTGAATTAATTTATCCAGTATTGCCTTACCAGGTTTGCTGTCTACTTTATAATGCCTGATCCTGCTTGAGTCTCGATCAATCATTGTGCCAAGAGCAGTGCTGTCTATGTAATAGGTATCGACTATCTCTTTAAAGATGTCATTAAAGGCAAATTTGCTCATATCATCACCTCTTATCAATTGTCTTGTAATTCATTGTACCCTTACCTGAAATGATGGTCAACAAAATTATACATAAATACAAAATATATCCAAAAAGCTGCAATAATTCCTTATTAAATGAGCACGTAAACGCACGGATTAACACGTTGATGCGGTAAAGAGATAATGTTAATATATTATGTATCAATAAGAAAGCCTCGAAAGACTGTACCTATTTATGTCCGGTACCTGAATCAAGCTTTATTATGGATTATGGAATCCATTATTCATAATGATCAAATTTTCATAGCGTAAAGGGGAGGGGTAGTCTGAATAATATACCCCGAAGGAAAAAGGCTGGGTGAGAAATGCAAGCTCTCACCCAGCCTTTTTCTTATTTATCAAGATAGCTCAAAGAATCGTTAATTTGGTCCTGTAAAAATGAATAATTATGTGCATCACCTGGAGGCAGCTTAACTTCTTGTCTCCGTTTTTTCTTTATTGTGATGCCGGTATAGCATGATGTCTAGAACGGATTATAAAAACGTGACCCGTCGTAGAAGGTGACAACCATAGCAATTACCGTGAATATGATAATAAATGCAATAGACAGATAGTCGGGCAGCTGGAACTTGCGTTCAGAGTACCAGGTCCTTTTTTTATGCTTTCCGAAGCCGCGAAGCTCCATCGCATTGCTGATGACGTCAATCCGTTCAAGGCTGGAGAAAATGAGTGGGAACAGGATAGCCATCATACTTTTGATTCGTTTTGGGAGGCTGACATTCTTGGACATATCAATTCCTCTTGCCTCCTGTGCCTGTTTGATTTCGTGAAAATCCTTCTGTACATCGGGGATATAACGAAGGGCAATCGCAACGGAATAACCGATGGAATACTTAACACCCAATTTATTGAGGGAAGCAGCGAATTCACTGGGATTCGTGGTAACAATAAACATTAGCGCTACCGGAATGACTGTAAAATATTTAATCATGACATTAAATTCGTAGAAAAGTTGTTCTCTGGTCAGGGTGTAATTGCCAAACAGATGCCGAAGGTCGGTTCTTGAACCATAGATTTTTACGCCTTCATAGGGTGAAAAGAAGAAGATCGCAAGGATATTTATAACCAGGAAAAACCCGATAATCTTGAACACCGTGGCAACCTGTCTGTATTCTGTCTTAGACATACCAAAAACAATGATGCTGAATATCAGCATAAAGGCTAATACCCGGGTATCGTAGGTAACCATTCCGACTACGGACCAGAGAATGAAGAAGATCATCTTCGTGGAGCCACAGAGCCTGTGAATCCAGGTATCTTTATGAGAAAATGTTAATAATTGAGCCATAATAAATGACAAATGAGGGCAGATATCTAATTTCGCCCGTTATTGTCCGCGCACCTCCCTGTCATATTCAATAAAGCGTTCTACGAAGCTGGTAGGTTCCGGGATATCACAGCGCACGGCCAGTTCATACAAGGATGTAACCTTTAGATTAGCCTTTTCGATGATGGTCTCGTTGGTGAGAATCTCTGCTGCACTGGTATCAGCAATCAGGTGACCGTCGGAAATAACCACAGCCCGGTTGGAATACTCCAGCATCAGATGCATATCATGGGTAATCATGATAATGGTGATTCCATATTCACGGTTAATCATTTCCAGGAATTCCATGATATCAGTATAATGTCTGAAATCCTGTCCGGCGGTCGGTTCATCAAGTATAAGAACCTGCGGGTCAAGTACGAGGATGGAAGCAATGGTTACCCGCTTCTTCTGCCCGAAGCTGAGAGCGGAAATCGGCCAATTACGGAAGGGGTATAAACCGCAGATTTTCAGCGTCTTCTCTACACGCTGCTTGATTTCCTCTTCCTTTACTCCATGGGCATGCAGCCCCAGGGCAACCTCCTCAAATATCATAGCCTTTGAGATCATCTGATTGGGATTTTGCATTACCATACCAATCTTTTCCGCTCTCTTTTTAATGGAATCCTTAACCATGTCAACACCCTGGTAAAGGATACGTCCACCGCTAAGCGTTTCAAAACCACAGATCAGCTTGGATAGGGTAGATTTGCCGGCGCCATTTTTGCCGACGATGCTTATCATTTCACCCTTGCGGACGGTAAAGGAGATATTATTTAGTACATTCTTCTGATTTTCATAAGAGAAGGATAGGTTTTCAACAGTTAATACAGCCTCTCCGGAGATTTCCTTCTCCGGTTTCATTCTGGTGGAAAACCAGTTCTGGACTTTCGTTTTATCCTGCTCCAGTTGGATGGTTTCAATATGGGAAGGTGCGTTCTGAAGGGTAATGCCGCAGCCGGCATATTTCATCGCCGTAATATAAAGGGGCTCACGGATGCCAACCTCCTTGAGCAGCTGCGTTGACAGAAGCTCGTCCGGCGTACTGCCGGAGATAATTCTGCCGTCATTCACAACGATAATGCGGTCAACATCACGATGAAGAACATCCTCGAGCCGGTGCTCTATGATGACGATGGTTGACTTGGTCTTCTGGTGGATAGTATCGATTAACTCGATCGCATATTTTCCGGTGGCTGGATCAAGGTTGGCCAGAGGTTCATCAAATAATAAAATATCCACCTGGTTGGTCATAACCCCGGCGATGGCAACCCGCTGCTTCTGTCCGCCTGATAATGCCTGCGGAGAATGATCCAGTAATCGTTCCACACCAACTAAAGCAGCAGAGGAAGCAACCTTATCAAGCATCTCCGACTGAGGGGTACAGTCATTTTCCATCGCAAAAGCGATATCCTCGGCAACAGTAAGGCCAATGAACTGGCCGTCCGGATCCTGCAATACGGTACCTACTAATTTCGACAGGCCGAAAACCTCCAGTTTGTCGGGACTGTTTCCCGCTATGGATAGACTGCCGCTTACTTCCCCTGTATATGAAAATGGTACCAGACCGTTAATGCAGTGTGCCAGTGTGGATTTACCGGAGCCGGAGGGACCGACGATCAGCACCTTCTCACCTTCGTAAATGGTGAGATTTATATGATTTAAGGTTGGTTCTTTCTGAGTCCGGTATTTAAAGCTGTAATCTTTGAATTCGATGATCGGATTCTTCATGGTAAAAACCTTTCTTCCCTAGGTATGTTAATAAATCGCCCAATCAAGCTTATTTAGGCCACAGATTAGGATTTTGATTATGTTGGGATTCACTAAATGGGTTTCTCATAGCCAATTTACCTGTCATGAATAAGAGAGTGCTGCCGTATGCTGGATAAGCTGATGCATACGGCAACACTCATAAGTTTACGTTCAAGGTATCAGGCCTTATCTTTTATGTACTGATACTTCATTATACTATAACATTACCGGTTATGGTAGCGGATATTAATTTTCTTTGCTCAGACTGGAGGACTTAGATTTTATCTTGGAATAAGCAACCGCCAGTAAGGAGCCGATAACGCCTACGGCAACGATATTAAATGCACATGCTACTGCACCCTGGGTGAATACTTTATTGGAAGGCTCTGCGTAAATCAGGATATCTAAAACCGGTGCGATTAATATCCAGGCAAGAGCATTGGCAATAACCTGAACTACATTGAATAATACAATCTGCTTTCCTCCAAAGCCGCCTTCTTCAATCTTGTATCTTGCTGCAAAAAGACCAATCAGAAGACCTGCCACACCTTCCGGGAATACCCAGCTCCACCATACACTACCGTATTGGAGGGCATCAGCAAGTGCGTGTCCTAATAAACCAACAGCACAGCCGACAACCGGTCCAAAGATAGCAGAGATAAAGCCTAGCAGTGCTACTCTGGTCTGAATTGAGGTATTAGGGATACCGGTAGGTATAGCTACATAGGAAAGTACGATGAATAATGCAGTACCGATACCGATTGCAACTACGGAACGAATTCCATTCTTTTTCATAAATATTTCCTCCTTTAGTTCTCGTAAATGATACGAGGTGCTTTTTTTAATTTTATTCTCCAACTTGTGCCAGTTCCGATGTTATATGCCTTGGCAAAAGAACCCTGATTAATTGCTACAGCCATGTTCTGTAAGGAATTAATATAGACGAGGCATTCTCCCGCACGCACATCTGCAAAGGATTTGGCATAAGTTACGATGTTCTGGTAAACAAACCGGGTATCGTTACGAATACTGACTTCCACCCGTTCTCCTTTTTCAATTCCAAGCTTTGCAAATAAATCATAAGGAATATTTGTCCAAAGACTACCGAAACGCACATCCAGCACGTCAATGGTTCCCTCGATGGTGTTATTCTCAAAGGTGGGGTCGAT
>Ga0207834_1000710_pt1 | contig 11334 bp, 7 predicted proteins | sample LuqExpMetagenom5_FD_187763 | JGI IMG/M metagenome (GOLD analysis project Ga0207834, IMG submission 187763) | Tropical forest soil microbial communities from Luquillo Experimental Forest, Puerto Rico - Sample 5 (SPAdes) | ecosystem: Environmental > Terrestrial > Soil > Tropical forest ...
CCTGCAAAAGCGGAGAAACGACGGACATCTTATCGCCGGTTGATGGAAGGCTCGTTGGCAAAACCCAATTACTTACGAAAGATGAAATTAATGAGATCATAGCAAATTCCAAGGAAGCCCAGAAAATCTGGAGAGAAACACCGGTCAGTGAACGGGCTAAGATATTGGAACGGTCAGCAGATATCTTGGAGGAAAATATCGATTTATTAGCCGGGATACTGGAGGTTGAGATAGCCAAGGATACCGATTCTGCGATATCCGAAATAAGGAGAACTGCTGATTTTATCCGCTTTACTGCCAGTGAAGGAATGCATATGCAAGGCGAGGCAATCGGAGCAGATAATTTCCCCGGGTTCAAGAAGAATAAGTTATCCTATGTAACAAGGGTCCCATTAGGAATTGTTCTTGCCATCTCCCCCTTTAATTATCCCATCAATCTCTCAGCATCAAAGGTAGCTCCGGCTCTCATTGCCGGCAACAGCGTCATACTGAAGCCCCCGACTCAGGGTTCCATCAGTGCGCTGTATCTCACGGAGGTATTTCAACAGGCAGGACTTCCGAAGGGTGTCTTGAACACCGTGACCGGTAAAGGCTCGGAAATCGGCGATTACCTGATCACTCACGAAGATATTAATTTTATTAACTTTACCGGAAGTACCAGTGTCGGAAAGCACATCGCAAAAATTGCGGGAATGGTTCCACTTCTGATGGAGCTTGGCGGCAAGGATGCCGCTATCGTGTTGGAGGATGCAGATCTTAAGATGGCAGCGAAGAACATCGTTGCCGGTGCATACAGTTATTCCGGACAGCGGTGCACGGCTGTAAAAAGAGTATTAGTAATTGATGAAGTAGCCGATGAACTGATCCGTCTGATTGAGCAGGATGTCAAACAGCTGAAAGTCGGCAAGCCTGCAAAAGGTGTTCAGATTACTCCTCTGATTAATCATAGTTCCGCTGATTTTGTCCAGGAGCTGATCAATGAAGCAATTTCAAAGGGTGCAACCCTGATCTTAGGAAACAAACGGGAAGGTAATCTGATCTACCCCACGTTACTGGACAATGTAACTATTGATATGCGGCTGGCCTGGGAGGAGCCCTTTGGCCCCGTCCTGCCCATCATGCGCGTTAAGGACATCGAAGAAGCAATCCAAATAGCCAACAAGTCAGAATACGGGCTCCAATCCTCCGTTTTTACCAGGAATATCGATCACGCCTTCCTGATAGCAAGCAAGCTTGAGGTTGGAACTGTTCAAATCAATAATAAGACGGAACGCGGTCCGGATCATTTCCCGTTCTTAGGAGTAAAATCCTCCGGTATGGGAACACAGGGCATCCGCTATAGTGTGGAAGCAATGAGCAGACCGAAAGCAATTGTAATCAACCTGGATAAACAATAATTGATGATGGATTTGGGAGTCATGATTGATATTTTGAATTAACAGTGTTCCCATAAACGATATTATAACTTATGCCAACCCTATTGAACGAAAAATGCACATTCCTATGTAAATTTATCATGGAATGTGCATTTATTTTTTATTAATTTATGAAATTCTCTTTACGATTAAAGCTTCTTAATTCTCTCAATTGCCTCAAGCGTACTCTCATAACTGCCAAAGGAAGTCAGACGGAAATATCCCTCTCCGCTTGGACCGAAGCCGGAACCAGGCGTACCGACAACATTCGCCTTATCTAACAGATAATCGAAGAATTCCCAGGAGGTCATACCCTTCGGAGTCTCCATCCAGATATACGGCGCATTTACACCACCGGATACAGAGAAGCCAGCTGACTGTAAGCCCTCACGAATTACCTTGGCATTGTTCATGTAATACGCAATCTGTTCTTTGGTCTGCTTCTTACCTTCTTCCGTATAAATTGCAGCACCTGCAGCCTGAATGATATAGGGAGCTCCGTTGAACTTTGTTCCGTGACGTCTTGCCCAAAGGCTGTTCAACATCACATCGCCGCATTTTAATTCCTTCGGCACTACGGTGAAGCCCAGTCTTGTTCCGGTAAAGCCTGCATTCTTGGAGAAGCTGCGAAGCTCGATGGCACAGGTCTTCGCTCCATCACATTCATAAATCGTATGCGGAACATTTTCCTCGGAAATGTATGCTTCATAGGCAGCATCATAGATAATCACTGCTCCGACCTTGTTCGCATAATCCACCCATTTCTGTAAAGCGTCCTTGGTAATCGTAGAACCGGTGGGGTTATTCGGGAAACATAAGTAAATCAGATCCGGCTCTTCCTTCGGAAGCTCAGGAGCAAAATTATTCTCCTTCGTACAGGGCATATAGATAACCTTGGTCCATCTGCCGGAATCCGCCAGATAATCTCCGGTTCTTCCTGCCATTACATTGGAGTCAACATATACGGGGTATACCGGGTCACATACCGCAATCTTATTATTTACATCAAATATTTCCTGGATATTACCGGAATCACTTTTTGCTCCGTCGCTGATGAAGATCTCATCAATTGCAATCGTTACACCACGGGATTTAAAATCATGCTCCGCAATTGCCTGACGTAGGAATTCATAACCAAGATCAGGGGCATAGCCTTTAAAGGTTGCTTTCTCAGCCATCTCATCCACTGCATTGTGAAGCGCAGTGATAACGGCGGGCGCAAGGGGAAGCGTTACATCACCGATACCTAAGCGGATAATTTTCTTGTCCGGATTGGCTGCGCTGTATTCTCTTACCTTCTTTCCTATGGTAGAGAAGAGATAGCTTCCGGGTAACTTCAGGTAATTCTCATTAATCTTAAACATACTTATAACCATACCTTTCTGGGCTTAATTGATTCTTACTTTCTGATTCTTACTTTCTGATTCTTACTTTCTGATTCTTACTTTCTGTTTCTTACTTTCTGTTTCTTTCACAAGATTAGAACCAGAGCAGCCATTTATTTTAAGTTTTTATATCACTTTCTTCCAATCTTATAGATCTATTTCACCATCAAATACTTTAGCAGCCGGTCCGGTCATGAATACGGTATCCTTCACTTTATCGTAATGTATCTTAAGCACACCGCCAAGTAAAGTAACGGTAACCTCATCCTCCGTTAATCCATTCAGAATGCAGGCAACCACGCTGGCACAGGCTCCTGTTCCACAAGCCAGGGTCTCGCCGGAGCCCCTTTCCCATACACGCATTTCAATATGATTTCGGTCAACTACGTATACGAATTCCGTATTAACCCTCTCCGGGAAGATCTCATGATGGTCAAATAAAGGTCCAATAGTTTCAATCGGAACCTTCTTAACATCCTCCACAAATACGACGGCATGCGGATTGCCCATGGATACGCAGGTAATCTCGTAGGTCTGACCGCCAACCTGTATCGGCTCCCTGATGAGACTCTCCTTCTTCAATATTACCGGAATTAAGGATGGCTTAATAATCGGGGTTCCCATATCAACGGTTACATAAGCAACTTTCCCAGCTTCCACTGTTAAATCCAGTTCTTTGATGCCGCTCAGAGTCTCAATTTTCAATTTCTTCTTATCTGTTAAGCCGTTATCATATACATATTTTGCTACACATCGAATTCCATTCCCGCACATCTTACCTCTGGAGCCATCATTATTATACATATCCATCGTAAAATCTGCGATATCTGAAGGCTTAATTAAAATCAAACCGTCCGATCCTATGCCAAAATGTCTGTCACTCACTTTCATTGCTGTCTCTGGAATGTCCTTGATCATGCTCTTCGTGCAGTCTACATAAACATAATCATTACCGCAGCCATGCATTTTTGTAAATTTCATATGCGTTACCAACCTTTCCTGGAAGCAACATTTTATTGAAAGCAATTATAACAAAAACCCATCCTGCGGTAAAGCCCCCAAATTTATTCTTGGTAAGGTTTTCAAAATCAGGCTGATTAACGAAAAGGATCGGATTATGCTTGCTGCCTCTGCTTCTATTACCATATTAAAAGACATTATTTTATAAAAATAGAACAATACTGCTTTTAATATTGCATATAGTGCTAAGTGTGAATAGAAGCATATTCACACGAGAAGAACTGCAAAGTTCGCACAATGGTATGGCATAAACCAATTCAAAGGCTGGTATGTTGGCTAGCATGAAATTTATATAAATATAAAAGACGCTTAAGCGATTGTTACTGTATATGGAATTCGTTGCACCATAATCCGGTCTGAACAACGTAATTCCATGCAGGTACTTAGGCTAAAAGCGTCCCATTTTTATTGTTAATCTGTGTAATACATTTTCAGAACCATCTCTGACATCTCTATAAGATTTGTACCACTGTCCATACTGGTTTTCTGAAGATAACGATGCGCTTCTTCTTCGGTCATATTATTCCGATCCATCAGAACCATTTTTGCTTTCCGTATCAGAGCTTTCTCCTCTTCCGTTCGTTCCTTGGGCTTCTCCTTTTCTTTCTTCTTCCTTCGCTGATACTGATAAGACATCAGCTGAAGAGTGTTCAGCAAATCATGCGTCTTGATCGGCATTGGTAAACAGACGATATTATTATCCTGGCAAAATTCCAGTTTCTCGGGCGAAGCAATCAAAAGCATCTCAAAACCCTTTGGTAAATAGTTGTTTAATTCGCTGAAATGCATATCTGAAAACCGGTAGCCACAAACTACAATGCCCTCATCCAAGTCATTTGCCAATGTTACAACCTGTGAACCTAACGTACAAGCTTCGCTGACATTAAAGCCGTTCCTGTTTAATACATTTCTTATGTTGTTTGCATCTTCTAATTTAGGAAATCCAACTATTATACTAAACACATCTGTTCACCTCTTTTCTCTCCTTTTCTCTTAAATCAAGCGATGATACAGATTAAATTCGATACAGGTATTGATCAAGCTCCCATTGGGTAACCTGGGTACAGTACTCCTCCCATTCTGCTTTCTTTGCTTCAATATATTTTCTTCCGATATGCTCGCCAAGTACATTCTTTACGAAATCATCATTTTCAAGCTCTGCGATTGCCTCATTCAGAGTCACAGGCAGTCTTTTCACTCCAAGTGCTTCTCTTTCCTGCTCCGTTAAGGTAAAGATGTTCTTATCCACACTTTCCGGGGGAGTAAGCTTATTCTTAATACCATCCAGTCCTGCTGCAAGGCAGACAGCCAGGGTCAGATACGGATTGGAGGCTGAATCGGGACATCTAAGCTCAAGTCTGGCAGAGGAACCTCTGCTTGCCGGAATACGGATCAGCGGACTACGGTTAGAAGCGGACCATGCTACATAAACCGGTGCTTCATAATTAGGAACCAGTCTCTTATATGAGTTCACTATCGGATTGGTAATCGCAGTCATACTCTTAATATGCTTCATGATGCCGGCCATAAAGTAATATGCCTCGTCACTTAAGCCTAACTTACCGTTGGGATCATCAAAGATATTCTTACCATCCTTATTCAGGGACATATTCACATGCATGCCGGAACCGTCCACACCGAATTTCGGCTTCGGCATGAAGGTTGCATGAAGACCATGACGTTTTGCGATGGTACGGGCAACTAATTTAAAGGTCATAATTTTATCAGCAGTGATAAGGGCATCGTCATATTTGATATCTATTTCGTGCTGTGCCGGTGCCACCTCATGATGGGATGCCTCGATGGAAATCCCCATATCCTCAAGGGTCAGAACCATATCGCGTCTTGCATTTTCACCAAAATCAAGGGGACCGAGGTCAAAATATCCCGCCTTTTCATTCGTTAACGTAGTCGGCTGTCCGTTCTCCTCCATGTTAAACAGGAAGAATTCTAGCTCAGGACCCACGTTAAAGGTATAACCCATCTCCTCTGCCTCTTTAACCACCTTTTTCAGGACATATCTGGGATCACCGTCAAAGGGTTTTCGGTCTGTCGTATATACATCGCAGATTAAACGAGCTACCTTTCCCTGCTGAGGTCTCCAGGGGAAGGTTACATAGGTATCAAGATCCGGATATAAATACATATCAGATTCCTCAATTCTTACAAAACCTTCGATCGAGGAACCATCAAACATACATTCATTGTTCATTGCTCTTTCCAGCTGACCTGTAGTAATGGCTACATTCTTCAGGTTGCCGAACATATCAGTAAACTGCAGGCGGATAAATTCAACATCATCTTCTTCTACCATTTTCATGATATCTTTCTTCGTATAATTCTTCATTATCTCCACTCCTAACTATAATTTATTATATGGTAATCAATTTCCAGGCTTCTTAAGTAGTTTAATATATTTCATCAAGTTATTATTAAAATATAAAAAAGGGGCAAGGAATTCCGAACCGGAACTCCTTCGCCCACGTTAACTACGATAATAACAGCAGGTTTATTGCTTGTCAATAAAAACATATTGCAATTTATTTCCACTGATATGATTTATGCGCAGACAGGGCTTACTTTATACTATTTGCAAGCTTCTGGAATAAATATTAATAATATCATCTTTCGTTGGAATTACTTTTGAATTCAGGACATTTTTAGCATTGACGGCAATCCCTGCAAAGCGCTCCAGCTCCTTCTCCGACATCTGTTCCCTTTCTCCAAGCAGCCTTAAGAATAGTGCCTCAAACTCATCGATTGTTTTCAGTCCCATGACCGTCAATATCTTCTTCACAATATCCTGATCACTTTTCATAATAAATCTTAAAAAACTAGGTAGTAAAAGCCCATTCGCCCTGCCATGATCTAAATTTTTAAAATAAGTAAGCGAATATCCCATGGAATGAACTGCCGTAGTCCCTGTATGGGAAATAACGATTCCCGCAAGCATGGAACCATATAATAATTTTTCCCTGATATCGATGGTCAGTCCGGAGCCGCTCATACCCTTCTCCGGCGACAGAGAACGAAGGCAAGGCACCAGTTTCTTCAGACTTTCCACGGCAAAGCTGCTGCTGATTTCTGTTGCCTTGACAGAAAGCATACCCTCAATCGCATGGGATAAGGCATCCAATGCCGTATTAATGGTAATTTCCATCGATAGATTTTTCATATATTTTGCATCGAGAAGCGCAAGCTCTGGAAATAGCAGGGGTGATGAAATGCTTGTTTTGGTCTGGGCTTTCACATTGGTAAGTATCGAATATGGTGTTACTTCCGATCCGGTACCTGCTGTTGTCGGTATTAAAGCAATCGGCAATGCCTGATCGGTAAAATGCCCTAAGAATAATTCCTCTTCGGGTATGTTCTGAGCTGCAAGAAGTGCAATAGCCTTCGCAGCATCCATAGGTGAACCTCCTCCGATACCGATGATAAAATCTGCCTTATGTTCCCTGGCATATTGCGCACCCTCATAAACACATGCCACTGTAGGATTTGCCATTACCTTATCAAAAATGCAGTACTTGACGCCCTGGCCGGTTAGAGCATCCGTTACATCCTGCAGGGAACCATTACTTTTCGCTGAATTGGCTCCGGTAACGATAAGCGCTTTGCGACCCAGTGACTTGATAAGAGCTGCATTATTCTGAATACAGTTCTCCATCATGATTACCCTGGTAGGCATAAAAAAAATGATATTCATAGCTGCTTTTCTCCTTTATAAAATTATGCATTATGTTGTCTGGAATATTTCTAAAATCGTAAAAATCGTTACCTTAATTATACAGTTTATCCATACCGTGTCAATATACCACCGCAATTACACCAAAAATATATTGGGTAAAATACACAATTAGACCTATTATATCCTATTTCGAGTTGTATTTTAAAACAAATTGTAATATACTTAAACTGATAGGACATATACAAAAAAACGTCAATTATCATCCATCATTTTGCATGGTAATTGTGTGTATCTGCCGAAAGCAGCGAAATTTCATGCTTTGGATTTGTTCGTATATCATGATGCGGAAACAGCATGATATTATATTGTTGTTTTGGAGGTGCCGAGTTGCTTATTGAAGATTTGGAGGTGCCGAGTTGCTTATTGAAGATATTGCCGTAGGCGGATTAATTGAACTCGAAGTTAAATGTGATGGTAAGACCATGAGCTTTAAAAGCGATGTCGTACTAGTTAATAATAATTCCGTATTGATTAAAAGTATTACGGTTGATGACCGCACCATAGGCTTTTCCGACAAATATCAGGTTAACTTCCTGTATAAATTCGAAGGAATACTTTTTATCTGGGAAAGCGTTACGGTAAAGCTCGTAAAATATGATGGGGGCGTCTATCATAAAATTGATATGTCAGGTGAAGGAAAACCGTATAACCGCAGAAATTCCTTCCGTATGTATATCGGCCTGGATATGCCTGTCTATGTGAATACCTCAGCAGGTCCGACTGCAGTCTCCGTATTGGTTAAGGACATCAGTGAAACCGGCGTTGCATTCATCTCGAAGGATGAGTATGAGGTAAGCCGTACCTTCCGACTAAAATTAACTGATGATAATAATGTAATTAATCTGTCAGGCGTAATCGTTCGTAAGGAATTCTTAAATCATCTCGGTTCTTTCATCTATGGCTGTAAATTTACCGAGAAAAACCTGAAGCTCGCTAAATATATCATTAAGAAGCAAACAGATGCTCTTAAGAAAAAATCAGAACCTGCCCTGATGTCAAAGGATAAAGCCTTGACGAAAGGAAAGAGGCCGCAGCCAGCAGGTAAGAAGAAAAATATAGCATATAAAAAATAAGGTAGAATGCAGCAACCTGCAATCTACCTTATTTTTTATTTCATACGAGGAAATTGCGTCCTATGAAATAAAAATGCTCAGCATGGTTGTGCACTCAGCGCAAAACGTATATTAAAATATACGTTAGATTATGTCAGCTAAGCTGACCTTGCTCGGCGTGAGAGTTTGCCAAATCAAACTCTTTGTTCTAGTAATAGTCAAACAGGCAGTAAAGGAAGGTAATTTAAATCCATCCTCTGGCTGCCTGTTTAAAATAATAATGGTTAGGGTGTTAATAATACCATTGGTTTATTCTCTTCTTCATCATTTACTTCATTCTCATAATAATTTAAGTACAAATTCAACTGTCCTGCTGCTTCTGGAAATAATTCGCAATAAGGAGACCAACTTAATTTAACAGACTCTGTCTGTTGAATTTCATATTCCAGACAAAAACATATGTGTGGTATAATTTACTATCTGCATTCCAATTGGATTTCTGCTTCAAATTGATATCGATTCCTATCATGTGTTCCTTTTAAGAAGCACGAGACTCTCACAATGCCTTGAACGGTCAAAAAAGATGTCATTTGAAGCTGGTGGGATCTTGGCGGACCAACTCTCCTTGAGTAATTAGAACATATACAATTGCATCAGTTGAATGCTTTGGAAACACTTTTCCTGGTTGAACAACAACATGATTCATTAGAAGTTTTTCATCTTTAAAAATATTCTCAAATATCTCTTGATCCGTTATTGTATAATGATAAACCTTTGCCATATAATCACCTTCCGATACAAAAATGTTTTTGTTTTACAGCTTTATCTTGGCAAAGGCATCTGCAAATGCAGTATTAATGGGTTCCTTTTCTTCTTTCTTTACCTGATTCATATACTTTGCAATATCCTTTTTGCTGACACCGGCACCTTCTTTTTTACGTCTTTCTTGGAAAGCTGCCAATTTTTCCTTATGTCCGCAGGAACAGGTGAACATCTGACCTTCCCCCTGACCTGCCAGCTCCATCTTTTTATGGCATATCGGACATCTTGCATTACTTGTTCTGGCTATGGTCTCCCTGTGTCCGCATTCACGGTCCTGGCATACTAACATTCTGCTGTTTTTACCGCTTACTGCCAGCATATTTTTACCGCAGATCGGACATTTCTTATTTGTCAGATTATCATGCCTGAATTTACCATCATTGTCTTTAATTACAGATACAATCTCTTTTGTATAAGACATCATCTCATTCATCAGATCCTGTTTCTTTAGATTTCCTTTGGCTATTTTGGCTAATTTCATTTCCAATGATGCAGTTAATTCAGGTTTCTTTAGGTCTTCCGGTACTAATTCCAATAATTGCTTTCCCTTGGAGGTGATAAAGATATCTTTTCCCCTTTTCTCCATGAGAAAAGAGTTGAAAAGTTTCTCTATAATATCAGCCCGGGTTGCAACCGTTCCCAAACCTCCGGTTTCTCCCAAAGTTTTGACTAGCTCTTTTTCTTTCTGTTCCAGGAAGTTAACAGGGTTTTCCATGGCGGATAACAAGGTTGCTTCGTTAAATGAAGTGGGTGGTTTTGTTTTTCCTTCTGTTATAATAAATTCAATATCATTCAGAATTTCATTTTTATTTAGTTTTGGTAATCTTTCATTTTCTTTCTCTTCGTCCCTAGAATTCTCGTATACCTCTTTATATCCTAAGGCCTTTGTGATTTTACCTTTCACTATAAATTCTTCTTTTTCTACCTGTACTTTTATAGTGGCTTCCTCATATTCGTAAGGAGGATAAAGAACCGCAAGAAATCTTCTTACCACCAGATCATAAATTTTCCTCTCGTCCGTACTCATATTCTCAAGGCAGACATATTGTTCTGTCGGTATAATTGCGTGATGATCACTTACCTTCTGATTATCTACAAAAGAAGAGTTTGTGACAATTGGCTTTCTTATTAACATACCAGCCAGTTTTTTATAGGGTCCTGTACTGATTGCTTCCAGCCTCTCTTTCAGGGTTCCTACAATGTCAGTAGTCAGGTATCTGGAATCTGTTCTGGGATACGTTAAGACTTTATGATTTTCATACAAACGCTGCATGATATTTAAAGTTTCTTTCGCAGAAAAATCATATCGTACATTTGCATCTCTTTGAAGCTCCGTTAAATCATATAATCCAGGAGAATAGGATTTTTTCATAACAGAATTAATATCTGACACCAGTCCCCTCTTCCCTTTTAAGGCTTTCAGCAGTTCTTCCGCTTTTGTTTTATCAAAAGTGGTACTACCCTGGGATTTTTGATCTTTCCAGGTCAGGGTCATCCCATTCACTTTCCCAATCAATCCGTAATAAGGAACAGGTATAAATTTTCTTATATCTTCTTCTCTTTTTGCTATCATTGCCAGGGTAGGTGTTTGAACACGCCCACAGGAAAGGCTGGCATTATATTTGCAGGTAAGCGCTCTGGTGGCATTCATTCCGACAATCCAGTCAGATTCTGCTCTGGCAACCGCGGCTTGGTAGAGATTCTCATATTCTTTACCATCTTTCAGGTGAGAAAAGCCTTCCCGGATTGCTTTATCCGTAACAGAAGAAATCCATAATCTCTTTACCGGTTTTTTGTTATTCGCTTTTTCCAGTATCCATCTTGCTACCAGCTCACCTTCACGGCCGGCATCCGTAGCAATGATAATATCAGATACATCATTCCGATGAAGC
>Ga0207834_1000711_pt1 | contig 11285 bp, 9 predicted proteins | sample LuqExpMetagenom5_FD_187763 | JGI IMG/M metagenome (GOLD analysis project Ga0207834, IMG submission 187763) | Tropical forest soil microbial communities from Luquillo Experimental Forest, Puerto Rico - Sample 5 (SPAdes) | ecosystem: Environmental > Terrestrial > Soil > Tropical forest ...
TTCCCTGCCATTGCTGCGGCGCAGGTTGGCCATGGGCGATTCGCCGTCGAAGGTCATGTATTCGACCCACTGCTGCATCTCCCGAACCGTTCCGCTGCCTACGTTCCCGCAGATATAAGGCTCGGTCCCTATCAACTCGCAGAAGCGCAGAAATTCATGAGTGCCGAAGCTATTATCTTCAACGATTCCGCCCCAATGGGTATTTATCATCTTCGGCCGGTTTTCCCCCGGCCCTATGCCATCCTCCCAATGATATTCATCGGCGAAACATCCGCCCGGCCACCTCAATACCGGTATTTGAAGCTTGCGCAACGCTTCAATCACATCATTCCTTATACCGTCGGTATTGGGTATCTTTGAATCTTTTCCGACCCAGATGCCGCCATATATGCAGTGCCCCAGGTGTTCAGAGAAGTGTCCGTAGATATTTTTATCGATTTTGCCTTTTCTTTTGTCGGTATTGATTTTAACTTTAACCATGAATTCAGCTCCTGTTCATTAATGATATTGCACAGCCTTCAAAGGTTCGCGAGGCTATGTTTTTACTGCGGGTAAAACTGTGAAAATTATTTTTCCAAGAATAAGCTTATCATATAATTTGTACATATCAAAGTCCAGCTATACTTTTACTGTTGATCGTTCCTGCAGATTAAGTACAGAGTAGAATGGAATATTATGTGGTATAATTATTGATTGACGCCGTATATACAGGAGGATAAAAGAGTGAAGCTTCCGGTGGCATTTAGAGATAAAATGCTGAGCCTGCTAGGAGAAAGCGAATACAGTGAATTTATCGAGGCCTTGAATGGGGACAGGCAGTACGGGCTTCGCGTGAACAGGCTGAAGATTGAAGTGGAGAAATTCAAAAAACTATCGCCTTTCGGACTTGAGCCTGTGCCTTGGACAGAGGACGGCTTTTACATATCGGGGGAGGATGCCCCGGGAAGGCATCCGTATTATCATGCGGGGCTCTATTATATCCAGGAACCCAGCGCGATGCTGCCGGGGATGATACTCGGCGCACAGCCCGGAGAGAGGATACTTGATCTGTGTGCGGCTCCCGGCGGTAAAACCGTACAGATCGCCGCAGCTATGAGGGGGAAAGGCCTGCTCGTCTCCAACGATATAAATGCGGAACGTGTGAAGGCGCTTGTAAAAAATATAGAACTGTGCGGCGTCAGAAATGCTGTAGTATTAAATGAATCGCCCGAGAAACTTGTTTGTAATTTCGAGGGCTATTTTGACCGTATATTAATTGATGCACCTTGTTCCGGAGAGGGTATGTTCAGAAAGGACGATTCGGCGGCCAGAAGCTGGGAGAGCTTCAAATGCGAGCGCTGTACCCAGCTGCAGGAACCTATACTGCGAAATGCGGACAAGCTGCTGAAGCCGGGCGGCACACTGGTCTATTCTACATGCACGTTTTCGCCTGAAGAAGATGAAAGGATGATTGCCGGCTTTCTACGTGAGCACCCTGATTACAGCCTGGTAGAGATACCTAAAATAGCGGGGATCGAAGGCGGAAGGCCTCAATGGGCTAACGAAGACGTTGACTTTACAAAGGTAGCGAGGCTGTGGCCGCACAGAGTCAGAGGAGAGGGGCATTTTGTGGCAAAGCTCGTCAAGGCGGAAGGGGTTTCAAGCGTTACAGGCATCACAGGCATTACAAGCGTTACAGGCAGTTGCTGCAATGCCGGCAGCACTCCGGACAATACAGCGAAGAAAACAAACAGCTCAGACAGGCGAGGTGAAGGGATTACCTCGTATGATGAGCTGCCGGAAAGCTTCAAAGAATTTGTCAGAGAGAATTTAAATGAAATGCTGGAAGGCGTCTATCTGATCAAGGGCCATAATTTATACCAGCTGCCGGAGCAGCCGCCGTCACTCAACGGATTGAAGGTAGCAAAATTCGGATGGTTTCTGGGAACGTTCGAAAAAAACAGGTTCGAACCTTCCCATTCAATGGTAACGGCTCTTGGAGCTTTTGCTTTCAAACGTGTTGCCTATCTGAACTCCGGATCACGTGAAGTCGGCAGCTACCTGAAGGGCGAGACTTTGATGCTGGAGGGGGAGAAGGGCCTTACCGCTGTATGCGTTGACGGGTACACGCTGGGCTGGGCGAAGCAAACAGGCGATATGCTTAAAAACCTGTACCCGAAAGGCTGGAGGAGGCTCAGCTGATATCTCTCCAAGGAGGTTTATGATATGCGGAATACACAGCGAGTGGACAAGGTGCTTTCCAATTTCGGATTCGGTACCAGGAGCGAACTGCGAAAGGTGATCAAAGACGGGCTCGTAAAGGTAGACGGCGCCATCGTAAATGATGGTTCCATGCATGTGGATCCGGAAAACAGCAGGATAGAGGTGGAGGGGAAATTACTGAACTACAGGAGGTTTGTTTATGTAATGATGAACAAGCCTGCCGGTGTGATTTCCGCCACTTACGATCCTAAATTGAAAACAGCTGTTGAGCTTCTGCCTCAGGAACTGGCATGCTTTGACCTGTTTCCTGCAGGCCGGCTGGATATAGATACGGAAGGAATGCTTTTGCTGACCAATGACGGGCAGCTCGCGCATAATCTGCTTTCACCGGTCAAACACGTGGATAAGCGATATTACGCCCTGATCGACGGCTTTGTGACACAGGATGACGTCGAAAGCTTCAAGGAAGGCGTCGTACTTGACGACGGTTACAAAACCATGCCGGCGGAACTTGAAATCATTGGCACTTCGGGTAAGAACAGCTATACGGGCCAGAGCGATAGCGTCGATCGTCAAGTGCGTCCGGTACAGGTCAATGTTCCGGCACAGATCAGCAATACGGTGTGTGACGGAGATAATGACGCCGCAGACCGATCCGAGATAGAAATCGTGCTTCACGAGGGCAAATTCCACCAGGTCAAAAGGATGTTTGAAGCTGTCGGCAAAAAAGTGATATATCTTAAGCGTATACAGATGGGGGGTCTCCGGCTCGACGAGTTGTTGAAACCGGGGGAATGCAGGGAATTGTCGCCGGATGAGGTGGAACTGCTCAAGGGCTGAAAACAGATCAGTCTTTGACAGGCAGTTCCGGATGAGTCGAATAACCGTCCCCTGACTCACATGTCTCATTTTCTATCTATCCGGTCCAGAGCATATTGCAAAACGTCGCTGCCGGTATATTCGATATCGGGATCGATACCATTACCCTGGATGTTTATACCTTTTGGGGTAAACCACTTCAGTATGGTTGCTTTAACTGCGTAACCGCGCTTTAGTGGCAGTGTGAATTGGCCTATGCCCTTGCCGAAAGTTTTGGTGCCTATCAACTCCACATTGCTGAGGTTGTCCTTCAACGCAGCTACCATGTTTTCGGAAGCGCTTGCCGTATTTTTATTCTGCAGGATGACTATCCTGTCATACTTGAGTGGTTGGTCCTTGTTGGACTTATAGACCCTGTCGAGCCAGCGGAAATGATCGGTTGCTATCACGGCATTTCTGGGAAGGAAATAACCGGAGATATCGATCATTACATCTATATCGCCGCCGCGGTCATCCATCAGGTCGATGATCAGATTTGGCCTGCTTTTGAGCTTGTCTATATTATCCCTGACGAATTTCTGTGAGTAGCTCGAGAAATTTGTTATCCTCAGGTATAAAGTGCTGTCGCTCAATACTTTTATCTCGTTATAGGCCGCTTCTTCCCTTTCGACCTGATGCGTCTGCTGAAGTCCTTCGGGAGTGTACAGGTACGTATACCTGTCTCCCTTTTCCGCGCGTATTCTATTTGTAACTACTGCGATCACCATGTCGTCGAAGTTGGTAAAATATTTTCCTGACAGATCCTTTCCCAATTCCTTTTTGTAAACGGCATCAAGGGTATCGGTGTAAATGTAGCTGCTCGTCAGGAAATGCTTGAAAGCGAGATAGTCGTAATTCAAATAGACATATAATGACGTAAGGGCAAAGAAAGCGATAAATACGCCCAGTACGATATGGTATCTCTTTTTATATTGTTTCACCAATTCTTCGGCAGTCAGCGGCTTTTTTTTCATGTATCTATTTGTTATCCACGTATCTCTTGATCTTCTTTGTGGTAGTCTTGGCAAATTCCTGTTCTCTCAGGGTAAAGTCCTTGACATATTTGTATATGACAAGGCTCTTGTTGACTTCTTTCACTTCCTTGCGGATAAGCTCATACACTTCCTCGGAAGTCGGCTGGCGGTCCTCAAACTGCGCCTGTATGGCTTCCATTTCCGGCACGATCGTCGCCGAAACGACTATATCGCCATAAACCGGATCATCCTTGCCATAAACGATGCATTCCTTTATGAATGGACTCTTGCCAAGCAAGGTTTCGATTTCTTCCGGGTAAATATTCTTCCCGTTTTTTGTAACAATAACATTCTTTTTTCTGCCTGTGATATGTACAAACCCGGCGCTGTCTATAAACCCAAGATCTCCGGTGTAGAACCAGCCGTTCTTAATGACTTTTGCAGTATTTTCCGGATCTTCATAATAACCAAGCATGACGCTCGGACCTTTAGCCATTATCTCGCCGATGCCGTCCGCGCTCGGAGTATCCACCCTGACCTCGAGGTTGGGGAGAGGCAGGCCTGCAGCTTCATCCTTCAAATCGACGTCGCGGTTCAATGCTACGATAGGGCTGCATTCTGTCAGGCCGTATCCCTGTATGAACAGTATCCCCAAGCTTCTGAAGCCCCTGGACACCTCCGGGTCGACCCCTGCGGCACCGCTTATCAGAAGCCTCAGGTGACCTCCAAAATTGTTGTGTACCGGAGCAAACAAATTCTTTGTCACATCGATACCGATTTTTTTCATGGTATTGCTGAGCTTTATTCCGAACTTCAGCTTTTTTAAAAGCTTCGGGTCCTTTGCGGCCTGATCCCAGATACGCTTGTAGATAGCTTCGTGAATGAGCGGAACTGCAAGCATGACGGTCGCTTTTGCTTCCTGCAGGTTTTTCTGTATATGCCGCAGACCTTCGCAAAACGCAACGGCCGCGCCTCTGTAGAGTGGGCAGAGGAATCCGCAGGTACTTTCGTATGTATGATGAAGAGGCAGTACCGAAAGGAATATGTCCGACGGGTCTATGTACGTCATGGAACTCATAGCCATCAGGTTTTCCACGATATTTCTGTGACACAGCATAACTGCCTTGGATTTGTCGGTAGTAGCCGAAGTGAAAAGTAGAATGTTTACTGCTTCCGGATCGATCTCCGCTTTAATAAAATCGACGCGGCCTCCATCGACCAATTTCCGACCCTTGTCCACCAACGACTTGAGCGGAATGAAACCATTCTCGCTTTCAGACACGGCATCCATGTCTATATAATATTTGACGAAGCTGATCCTTTTGGAGATATTTTCGATGTGTTCACGCAAATTCCCGGAGAAAATTATTGCGTCCGCTTTCGATCTGACCAGCAGATTTTCGATCTCGTTTTCGGGGAGCTCCTTATCCAGGGGTACTACGATACCTGTACCGTTTACCACTGCCATGTACGATACGGCCCAGTCGTAGCGGTTTTCACTTATAATGGCTATTCTGCCGCCTTTTAAGCCCATATCGATCAATTCGGTGCCCAACGCATCTGCTTCCGTCTTGAATTGTTTGTATGTAACGGGCTCGTAGTTTTCATTTCCTTTGCGCTTTTGAAGGAATGCTATCCTGTCACTGTATAATTCCGCACTGGAATCTAATACATCTTTGATTGATTTCACTTTCCGTACTTCGTATAATGGTATGTTTTTCATGGCAACCTCCCCGAAAGTAATGAATCACTAAGAAAACTGATTATATTATTATATATCATTTATTGTACTTGTTGCAAAATAAATGATTCTGTGGATAAAATCCAGGGTATAAAAAAAGAGAGCCTTTCGACTCTCCCTTCTTTTTACCATCTGTTTCCGCCGCCGAAATTGTTCCTGGGCTGGTTGCTGAAACCGCCGCTGTTCCTTCTCTGCGCCTTTTTTGCTTTTCTGCATTCAGGGCACCTTTGCGGCTCGTTTTCGAATCCTTTCTCTTTGTAGAAAGCCTGTTCGCCTTCCGAGAAGATGAATTCGTTGTTGCAGTCTTTACACGTCAACGTTTTGTCCGGCATTTTAAATAACCTCCTCGATCAATTGGATTTAACTGGTTTAGACTTATTTCTCCAAAAATCCAGATCAGAAAAAGGAGGGTTCGGTCTACAAACAAATTAAATCGTGCTCTGTATCGCATTTGATACAAAAAATATTATAACACGGAATATCCAGCTTTACAAGCAAAATATTGGTAATATGTCTGGCAACAAGCCAAATAAGGCTTTTTTACCGTCTCCCATCTGTAAGTATTTCCCAAACAACTGATAACTCCCTGTTACCAGTTTATCCTTCTTACTACGATTTCGGACGAAATACGCGGCCACAGGGCAGGATCCTCCATGCCGAGCCTCCAGAGCGCAACTCCCGAGATACCCATCTGCCAGGCCAGACGTATCTTTGCAATAATGCTGTCTGCGTTTTCGAACCAGACCTCATGCTTGTTTCCCTGCTCGTCGGTATAGTCGAACATGGGAGTAAGAGTGTCCTGATCGAAAATAATGTTCCTATTATAGCGTTTTGCAAGGTCAGCGGCTGCAGCGTAGCTTACATAGGTATTCAGGCCGGTTGTCAGATTAAAGTCGAAGCCGAATACCGATATTGCCGCGACAACTTTGCTGGCAGGCATTTTAGTGATCGTATAGGATATGACTTTTGTCATCCAGCCGCTCGAAACAACGGGCCCCGGACCGCTGCCAGGCCACCCGTGCTCGTTATAAAGCATTACGATGAATTGGTCGACGGCTGCGCCGATAGCTGTGTAATCGAAAGGATCCGAAAACGGGTTGAACGGTGGATAATCCCTGATACGCGACGGTACGGAGGCTGACAGGAAATAGCCTCGGCTCTTCAGTGCCCGGCCCAGTTCCACATAAAACAGGGAAAGCCTGTGGCTGTCTTCCATAAACACGTCTTCTATATCGATATTGACACCATCGAAGCCGAACCTGTCTATAAGGGCGACTATATTGGAAATAGCTGTCGTACGGCTTTCGGGCGTCGCAACCATAGTCTTGACGACCTGCTTGCTTGCGTTCTGACCGCCTGATTCATAAAGCAGATTGTGTATGACCGGTAATATCATGATATTGTTTCTGTGCGCTATCGAAACAAGCATCTCGACATCACTGTCCGGGAACTCACCAAATTTCTCGATAGAAGTAGGATTGTTACGGTCGAATCTGTACATGAATAAAGGAACCTCGGTCAGTCGCTCGGTGTTGTCGGCGAAGGAGCGGAAGGAGCCCGGAAGGGCAGGCCCCTCCGACAATGTATAGAATCCGACTATATTCTGTATCGGTTTTGAACCGTCATAGGTCCTGAAGTTGGTCACGTTTCGCGATATCCATCCGGAGGTACCGTTGTGCAGCCCAACTCTGAGCCAGTCCCGTGTGGTCTCTGTTACAGGTAATTTGGACCCTGATGAAAGTGTGGTGATCACGGAATGATTGGTACCAGGTCCGCTTCGCACACTTGCTCTGCCTACGTTGACTACGGCTTCGGTATATTGCGGTATCACCAGCTGTTGGCCGACTTTTAGATTTGTGCCTGTTAACCTGTTTAGTACGATGATGCTTTCGACCAGCGTATTGAATTGCTTTGCGATCTTGTACAGTGAGTCGCCTGGTTTTACGGTGTAGGTAATTACTTTAGAGACCTGTATCGGTATGAATAGCAACTGTCCTGGGATTATTTCGCTGCCCAGTATCTGATTTGCTGTTATGAGCTGCCTTGAAGAGATCCCAAACTTCTGGGCAATGGAAAAAATAGAATCACCGGCCTGAACGGTATACCACATCAATCTCACCTTATTTATAAATAGATACACCATTATATTCCGGCCCTGCAAAAAAGGTGCGCAGGGCGAGGATGAAGAGAACGCACAATCCGGCAGACAATTATTTTCCATATTCGTACAATTCATTAGAAAATCGAAATGAGGTAAGTATATGAAAAAGTTAATATTGGTTGTTTTGTTGGTTATATCAATGATCTCTTTATTCGCGGGCTGCACCGTTGACCTTGATGTTCCTGCGGAGCATTCGGATGGAGCAGGCTCCGGAAAACAGGATACGGGTAAAGCTTCCGATGATCTCACGATCGACGGTAAAGACCTGAGTAAACTCGCCATAACCGACGGAGTCGGGGATATAAAACTGTCAAAGGCGTCAGGGGACAAAGTTGAGATACATTACAGCAAAGAAGTAAAGGGATTCGGTGCGAATAAGGATGAGATAATGAACCAGATACTGGTCATAACGGAGACGAATGATAACAAACTTACTATTGATGTAAAGGTAAGGGATGATGAAACGGAAGATTTCTGGCATTGGCTCTCAGCCCATTACAAGGCAGTCAACGTATCGGTGAATTTCGACATAAAAGTACCGGAAAGCATAAAGGAATTCAAGGTCGTAGACGGTGTCGGCGATATCACGATCGATGATTTGAAGGGTAAAGCTGAGATTACGGACGGAGTTGGAGATATCAAACTGAAAAATGTATCGCTGACCGATGAATGCACCTTTACGGTCGGAACAGGCGATACAACAATAGACGGAGATATCAGGGAGCTTTCACATCTCACGATAAAGAGCGGCGTTGGGAAAACGAGCCTCAGACTGCCGGGGGATTCAAAATTCAGTATCGATGCAGCGACCGGAGTCGGCAGTATAGACGGGAATCTCATTAAGAACGGCGAAGGCTTTGTAGGCGATACACTGGTGCAGGATGTCAACGGCGGCGGAGCAGATATCGAGATCAAATGCGGCACCGGCGATATAAAGGTTGACAAGAATTAAACCCGGCAAAAGCATCACTGCAGTAATTCGTTCAGGTCCGCGGCGTCTGTCGCGGGCCTGTTGCATGTAAAGCTTCTGCAGACGTATGCGGCAGCTTTGCCTCCGATTGTTGAATAGTCTGTAATGTGAGGAACCAGCTTTGCCAGATCCTCCGCAGCTTCATTATAATGCATGGTTACGGTAAACGGCCTGAAACCTTGCCTGAGTGTGTTGATAAGCTCTGTTGCTCCTTCCTCAGGCCTGCCTGCGACGATCACCTCATGACCTCCTGCTTCAAGCATTACCGCAGCATTCAGCATATGGCTGAAGCCTGCCGGATAAGCGTCTATACTGCCCGAGAAAGCCTTGATTATCTGATGGGCTTTTTCTTCTAGCTCGTATTTTCCCGTCAGCCTGGCAAGCCTTATCAGATTATTGGCGGAAACAGAGTTCGCCGAGGGGGCAGCCCCATCATATCCTTCCTTGGGGCGTGAGATGAGTTGTTCGCTGTCGCTGCCGTACATGAAAAGGCCGCCGGTGTCGTCATCCCAGAAAAGCCTGAGCAGTGAACTGTTCAGCTTTACTGCGCTCTGAAGATACTGCGGTTTATAAGTCGTTTCATATAGCTCCAGCAAACCCCAGACCATAAATGCGTAGTCGTCCGCATAAGCTTTCAGAGGAGACGCTTCGCTGCGATAGACGGCTAACAGCCGCCCTTCTTCGTTTTTAAGCTTTGACATTATGAATTCCGCGGCTTTTTCAGCTGCCGAGGTATACGTCGGATCGCCGAGTATCCTGCCTCCCATTGCCATTGCGGCTATCATAAGACCGTTCCAGGAGGCCAGTATTTTGTCGTCCTTAAACGGGTGTTTTCTTTTTTCACGGCTTTCAAAAAGCTTTTTCCTGCAACGTTCCACAAAGTCCAGATCGCTGCCGGGTACGCTGCCCTTTATTGTGTTGGGTATGCTGCGCCCCTCAAAGTTACCTCTCCCGGTAATATCAAAAAGAACCATGAACCTTTCTGCATCATTTCCTTCCCCGAGTACGCTCCTTACTTCTCCGGGAGTCCAGGTATAGAACCGTCCTTCTTCCATATGTTCTTCCTCATCCTCGGAGTCTGCGTCTTCAGCCGAATAGAATCCACCCTCGGGGGAGGTCATATCCCTCAACACATATGAGAAGATCTCTGCGGCAGTTCCGGCATAGCTGCCGTTGCCTGTAGCCTGGTATGTTTCAAGATTGGCTATTGCCAAAAGTGCATTGTCATAAAGCATCTTTTCAAAATGCGGTATGAGCCAGGTCCTGTTCGTCGAATACCTGCAGAAGCCGTAGCCTATGTGGTCGTATATTCCGCCGCGCCTCATGGCGTCCAGTGTCTTTTCTGCCATCTTCAGCGCAGCTTCGTTGCCGGTCAGCTTCCAGTATCTCAGCAGAAAGCTCAATATATGCGGCGAGGGGAATTTCGGCGCAGTTCCGAAGCCGCCGTGCATGCTGTCGAAGGAATTTTTGTAAAGCTCATATGCAGCCGTTATCATATGGTTGTAATCGATTTGTTCCAAGGCCGCATGTTGTTCGGTTAAGGAACCTGTGATCTGCGCGCAAACGTCCATGATACTCTCGCGGCTGTCCTTCCAGGCTTCGACGGCCCTCTCCAGAATGGTGACGAGTCCCGGCATGCCCATGCGGTTATTTTTAGGGAAGTAGGTACCGGCGAAGAACGGTTTTTTATCCGGCGTCATTATGATCGTCATAGGCCAGCCACCCTGACCGGTAAGCGCCTGGCAGACCGACATGTAAATGCTGTCTATATCCGGGCGTTCCTCACGGTCCACCTTGATCGCAACATACTCTTTATTCAGCAGGTTTGCCACCTCGGTATCCTCAAAGCTCTCATGTGCCATGACGTGGCACCAATGGCAGGTGGAGTAGCCAATGCTGAGAAAGATTGGCAAATCAAGGGTTCTGGCTTTTTCGAAGGCTTCCTCACCCCATGGATACCAATTAACAGGATTATATGCATGTTGGAGCAAATAAGGCGACTTTTGATGTATTAGTCTGTTTGGTTTTCTGTTTTCCATAAACGTTCCTTTATCAAGTTTTGTCTCTGTCAATAAATAATTTGCCCAGATCATTTTGTTTTATTTGTGAAACAGGTGGCGCAAAGAGTTCTAAAGACATTTGTACCCTTTCTTATATTGGTATAATATGCTATTACTTTCTATTGGAACATTTATCCTCCACTTATTGTCTAAATGTGAATAAATGGGGGGCAGGTATTAACAGCCGATATGTTGATTCTATAAAGGATGGTGATGGAAAATGGAGAATAGATTGGTTGGCTGCAGGACGTTAATTATTACAGGCATCCTTGTGTCTGCATTATCCGGTTGCCAACAGAACAGTATTATTAAGCCTGCC
>Ga0207834_1000715_pt1 | contig 11235 bp, 12 predicted proteins | sample LuqExpMetagenom5_FD_187763 | JGI IMG/M metagenome (GOLD analysis project Ga0207834, IMG submission 187763) | Tropical forest soil microbial communities from Luquillo Experimental Forest, Puerto Rico - Sample 5 (SPAdes) | ecosystem: Environmental > Terrestrial > Soil > Tropical forest ...
TGATTTCAGAAAATGGCAGCTGCAATAATCTGACCGATTTTATCGTGAAGTTGGGTCAAAGCCTGGATATGTGCATTGTAGCCGAAGGTATCGAAACGCAGCAGCAGTTGGATCATCTCTCCGGCATTGACTGCGATAAGATGCAGGGTTATCTGATGAGCAGGCCGCTGCCCGAAAAGGATGCGCTCGAGGTACTGCGCCGGAAGGACAAGGGAGCTTGATAAATGGTTTTTCTCAACTCAATAGGAAGTATATTCACTATCATAATACTTATCGCAACAGGTCTTGTTCTGACGCATGCAGGCTGGTTCAACGAGGCTGTGGGGACAACATTCTCAAAGGTCATAATGAACATTTCGCTGCCGTGCTATATGCTTTACAACATAACAACGACCTTTGACAAATCGGAACTCGAAAGCATGAGCCGGAACCTTATCGTTCCGGTCATCTCCATAGGCGTATGCTATCTGCTTTCCATTTTAGTCAGCAATCTGATAAAGGTGGATAGGAGCCGAAAAGGAGTCTTCCGCTCGATGTTCTTCGCTTCGAACACCATGTTCATAGGTCTGCCTGTAAATCTGGCGCTGTTCGGAGAAAAATGCGTATCGTACGTACTGCTTTATTACCTGGCCAATACGAGCTTCTATTGGACAGCAGGCACTTACGAGGTCAGCCGTGACAATCCGGAAAACAGGACCGCTGCACTTCTGAATATCCAGACGATCAAACGTGTTTTCAACCCTGCCGTACTCGGATTTATATCCGGCGTAGTCCTGGTGCTTCTCAATATCAGGCTGCCATCCTTTATTATGGACAGCTGCAAATATATAGGGAATCTCACCACACCACTAGCCATGTTTTTTACGGGTATAGTCCTGTATTCGGTAAAGCTGAAGGATATCAGATTCAATAAGGATGTGATAGCTTTGCTGCTGGCCCGTTCGGTTATCAGTCCGGCTCTGGTACTGTTGATGCTTCCGGTATTCGGCGTTCCAAGTCTGATGGGGAAGGTGTTCGTCATACAGGCAGCCATGCCTGCTATTACGAGCACCTCTGTCGTCGCAAGGGAATACGGTTCGGATTATCAGTTCGCAGCATTGATGACGGCCATAACTACTGTAGCCAGTCTTATAGTCATACCATTTTATATGTGGTTCATGGCATAGTAAAATAATGCATCCTTTTTCATTATGTAACAAGGGTAAGGGTGCATCATCGCCGGGGCTGGTTGCCTGATGGCCAGGGTATCAGGACATATCGAGATAACTGGCGCGGCGTTCTACTTTTTTCTTTTTTGAATTTTCCTCGTAATTTTCACCCTCAACGATGGTAGAATTGACGTGAGCCTTCTCCATGACCATATCCATGAGTAGTTTCTCTATCTCATCAGTGTCTTCATCAAGCTCAAAATAATCTTTTAGTTCTCTGAGGACTTCTGTGTGATCGATTGATTCCAGGTCGACGCTCTTGGATTTACCGGATGCGCTGAGTATAAACTGTGCCTTAAAGCTGTACTCATCTTCGGATATATCAAGGCCGGACAAAAGAAGCTGCTTGGTCTTCATAAAACACCTCCGAATCATATGGCACTTTCAGAATTTGATTATTATAGTTACCCTTGAATATATATGCTAAAACAAGAAAATTCTGATTGATTTCTGTTGACATTTTATAATAATATTCTTATAATATGTGTGAATAATATATTTAGGTTTGACGGTTGGACAGGAGACTGTTTTCAAGATTTTGGCTTTCAGGGTGGGAAGCCGGGTTTTGTTCGCCCCTGTCTTTTTTATTGCCATTTTCATAAAAGAAAGACTTCAACAAATAATAATGAAGGAGATGACATAAAATGAAAATCAACATTACCGAAACAGTTTTGAGAGATGCCAATCAGTCCCTTATCGCAACAAGAATGCCGTATTCAGACATGGAAGGGATACTTGACGCGCTGGATAACGCGGGCTACCACTCTCTGGAGTGTTGGGGAGGAGCTACGTTTGATTCCTGTCTCAGATATCTGGATGAAGATCCATGGGAGAGACTTGAAAAAATCAGGGCAAGAGTCAGGAAAACCAAGCTTCAGATGCTGCTGCGCGGCCAGAATATCCTTGGCTACAAACATTATCCCGACGATGTCGTGAGAAGATTCGTGGCTCAGGCGGTAGACTCCGGAATGGATATTTTCAGGATATTTGACGCATTGGACGATTTCAGGAATATCGAGGTCGCAGTAGATGAGACGATCAGGAGGAAGGCTCACGCCCAAGGCTGCATAAGCTATACTACGAGCCCCATCCACAATCTGGAGAGCTACGCTAAGATGGTCAAACAGCTTGAGGAAATGGGCGTACATTCTGTCTGTATAAAGGATATGGCAGGTATCATGGGACCCAGGGAAGCGTATGATCTGATTAAAACGATCAAGGAAACCGTCAAACTGCCCGTTTATCTTCATACGCACTCAACCACAGGTCTTGGTCCGATAACGCTGATAAAAGCCGTTGAAGCGGGCTGCGACGGTATAGACTGTGCGATTTCGTCCTTCTCCGGCGGTACATCACAGCCGGCAACAGAGACTTTGAACTATGCTTTGAAGCAACTGGGTCACGAAACCGGGCTGGACGAAAGCATTCTTAAGAAAATCAACGATCACTTCAAGCCGATAAAAGCAAAATATGTTGCTTCCGGTCTGATGGACCCATTTGTTATGGGAACTGAAACAGATGCGCTCGTTTATCAGGTACCCGGCGGAATGCTGTCCAACCTCATCGCGCAGCTGAAGTCGCAGAATGCTTTGGACAGGCTTGATGAAGTCCTTGCGGAGACGCCGAGGGTAAGAAAAGATCTGGGCTATCCTCCGCTGGTAACGCCAATGAGCCAGATGGTAGGCGTTCAGGCGGCTGCCAATGTTCTTGCCGGCGAGAGGTATAAAAACGTATCAAAGGAGATAAAGGCTTATTTGAGGGGCGAATATGGCAAAGCGCCCGGAAAAGTCGATCCTGATTTGGTTAAAAAGGTCCTTGGCGATGAGAAGCCTATAGAGGGAAGGTTTGCCGATACACTCGAGCCCGGATTTGAGAAAGCGAAAGCTGCAATCGGGAGCCTTGCAAAGAATGACAAGGATGTACTGTCCTATATTGCGTTCCCCCAGATTGCGGAAAATTTCCTTAAGAATAGAGAAGAGAAGGCTTCGGTAAAAGTAACCTACTCTATCAGAAAACTGTAAAGGAGAGTTTGTATGTCAGTTATCGAAAGTGTTGTAGTAGGGCTGTTTTGTCTCTTTATTGTCTTTCTGGTCCTTGCTGTGCTTTATGCGATAGTAATACTGCTCTCCACTGCCTTGAGGACCGTGACGGACAGAAATGCTTCAAACAGGAAGACGGCTATTGAAAACATTCCTGAGAAAACAGAAGTTGCAAACGATCAGCAGATAGCCAGCGGGAAGCTCGAGCTTCTCAACGTGGATGATAAAACTGCGGCAACTATTATGGCGGTCGTAAGCCATGAATCAGGGATACCTCTTGATGAGCTGAATTTCAAGTATATAAAGGCACTGGATAAATAGAAGAAAGGATTTGACCAGGATATGAAATACATCGTAACAATCAATAACAAGGACTATGAGGTTGAAGTCGAAAAGGGGCAGGCTATGGTCACAGGAGTAAAGGCTTCCGCCGTTCCGGCGGTACCTCCGGTACAGGCTCCCGCAGTTGAGCAGACCGCGCGTACAGCCGACAAACAGGCTGAGCCCGCTGCTGTTTCCGGCCAGGGCGAAGCAGTCAAGGCGCCAATGCCGGGAACAATCCTGGATATCAAGGTAAGTGCCGGTTCAAAAGTTAAAAAGGGCTCTGTTCTTCTGATACTTGAAGCGATGAAAATGGAAAATGAAATCGTTGCGCCACGTGACGGGAGTATCTCTTATATAAACGGAGCCAAGGGTTCGTCCGTAAACACGGGCGATCTGCTTGCCGTAATTCAATGAGGTGAGGAAAAATGTTTCTTGATGCTATCAAATCGATTTTCGCCGATTCGGGTTTCGCTGCGCTCACTTGGCAGCAATGCCTTATGCTTGTTGTGGCTTGCGTTCTTGTATATCTGGCAATAGTAAAGAAATTTGAGCCTTTGCTGCTTTTACCGATCGCCTTTGGCATACTTCTTGCAAACCTGCCTCTGGCCGGACTGATGAATCCTCCTGTCGAAGGGTCGAAGGAACCGGGGGGACTGCTGTATTACCTTTACCTTGGAGTAAAAATGGGAATATATCCGTCTTTGATATTTCTAGGTATCGGCGCAATGACGGATTTCGGTCCTCTGATCGCCAGGCCTTCGAGCCTGTTCATGGGAGCAGGGGCTCAATTCGGTATTATAGCGGCTTTCATCATAGCTACAGCTCTCGGCTTTACTCCGCAGGAAGCGGGTTCGATCGGAATAATCGGCGGCGCTGACGGTCCTACCGCTATTTACCTGACTACGCGCCTCGCTCCGGATCTGCTGCCTGCTATCGCTATCGCCGCCTATTCCTACATGGCGTTGATCCCGTTGATACAGCCGCCGCTCATGAGGCTTCTGACGACCAAAAAGGAAAGGGAAGTCAAGATGGAGCAGCTCAGGGAAGTAAGCAAGCTTGAAAAGATTGTTTTCCCGGTAGCTGTGACCATTTTCTGCGTGCTGCTGCTTCCTTCCGTTGCGCCTTTGATCGGAATGCTGATGCTCGGGAATCTTTTCAGGGAATCGGGCGTTGTGGAAAGGCTTTCGAACACTGCTCAGAATGCGCTGATCAATATCGTTACCATATTCCTCGGCACTACGGTCGGCGCCACGGCGGTAGCCGACAGGTTCCTCAAACCGCAGACCCTGATGATCATCGGCCTTGGTCTGCTGGCTTTCATGTTCAGTACGATCGGAGGCTTGCTTATCGGAAAGGTCATGTATCTGCTGTCCGGCGGCAAGATCAATCCGCTGATCGGTTCTGCAGGCGTATCCGCAGTTCCTATGGCTGCAAGGGTATCCCAGGTGGAAGGGCAGAAGGCAAATCCTGCGAATTATCTGCTGATGCATGCTATGGGACCGAATGTTGCCGGAGTTATCGGCTCGGCAGTTGCAGCAGGCGTGTTGCTTGCGTTGTTTGGATAATAAGTATGCCTCACTGATGCTGAAAGCACTTGTTAAAACATTGCCTGATGGGTTTTGCAGCCCATCGGGCAGTATATTTTGATGGTTATTTATTACAGTTCATTTTTATGTAAAAACTATTGCATTATGTACAGCCCATGTGCTATAATAACCTCTGTCGCGAATATTGCGGGATTGTGTAATGGCAGCACTACTGACTCTGGATCAGTCTGTGAGGGTTCAAATCCTTCTCCCGCAGCCATTGATTAAAGCCTTGGAAGATCGATTCTTCCAGGGCTTTTTATTTTTTCTCATTCATTGAACATAGGACTGCTGTGTAGCATTATAGTGAAGCTTATGTGCTGATGCAATAAGCTTTGCGAAGTCTCGTTCAAAAATCACCTGTGCTCGATACGACGACGATTTTTATTTATCTGGACAAAAATTGAAATTTGATATATAGTATTTCCTAACAGGAACACTATTACCGGAGGAGTGGTTTTTGATGGATATGGTCGAGCTGCTGACACAGTTCAATCTCACAAGGCAGGAAGCCGCTATATATTCGACTCTGCTTTCCGAGGGAGATCTGAACGGGTATGAAGTTGCTAAAATAACAGGCATTTCACGCTCCAATGCATACACTTCTCTTGCCGCTTTGGTCGATAAGGGAGGCGCATTCGTAATTGAGGGGCCGACGACTCGATATACGGCTGTCCCCATTGAGGAGTTCTGCAGCAACAGGATCAGGAAGCTGGAGGAGACGAAGCAGGAACTGATAAGGAATATTCCGGCCAAAAGGGACTGTGCCGAAGGTTATATCACTATTAAAGGAAAGAGCCACATCCTTAATAAGATGAGGAATATGGTATCTGAAGCCAGGGAGAGGGTGTATCTTTCGGTATCGGAGCAGATACTCGAATGTCTGCTGCCGGAAATTAAGGATGCAGTAAGCAGGGGCATCAAGACGGTTCTGATAACCAACGTGCCATTTTGCCTTGACGGAGCTACGGTATATTTCGAAGAGAAAACACAGCAGCAGATAAGGCTTATAGCAGATTCGACCAATGTGCTCACCGGGGACATAGATGACGGTGAACACTCTACCTGCCTGTATTCCAGAAAGAAAAACCTGATCGATTTATTGAAGGATTCACTGAAAAATGAAATCAAGCTCATTGAAATGATGAAAGGGGTCAATATCAAATGAAAAAGTTATTTTTCAACCATGAACAATTAAAAGAAATTGTCAACGAATATCATACACCTTTTCATTTATACGATGAAAAAGGCATACGTGAAAACGCGCGCAGGCTGAAAGATGCATTTTCCTGGAACAAGGGCTTTAAGGAATATTTTGCAGTAAAGGCCACCCCGAACCCCGCAATACTGAAAATCCTGAAAGAAGAGGGCTGCGGAGTGGACTGTTCATCCTATACGGAGCTTATGCTGGCTGAAGCAACGGGATTTAGAGGCGATGAGATCATGTTTTCATCGAATGTGACCCCGAAAGAGGATTTCATATATGCAAGAAAATTGAAAGCAGTGGTCAACCTTGATGACATTTCTCACATCGATTATCTGGAAAAAGCGGCAGGTATTCCTGAAACGATAAGCTGCCGTTTCAATCCCGGCGGAGCTTTTGTCATAAACAACGCAATCATGGATACTCCCCAGGAAGCAAAATATGGCTTTACCCGCGAACAGCTCACTGAAGGCTTCAGGCTGCTTATCAGCAAAGGGGTAAAGCATTTCGGACTGCACGCATTTCTCGCGAGCAATACGGTGGCAAATGAATACTACCCGCAATTGGCAGCGATACTGTTTAAAACTGCTGCGGAGCTTAAGAGGGAGACAGGCGCACATATTGCCTTTATAAACCTTTCGGGAGGCATAGGTATTCCATACCGTCCTGAGCAGCAGCCGGCCGATATATACGCGATAGGGCAGGGAGTAAGAAAGGCATTCGAAGAGATCCTTGTACCTGCTGGAATGGAGGATGCCGCAATATACACCGAACTGGGCAGGTTTATGCTTGGACCCTGCGGCTGCCTTGTTGCAACGGCAATACATGAAAAGCATATTCATAAGGAATATATAGGGCTTGACGCCTGTGCCGCAAACCTGATGCGTCCGGCAATGTATGGAGCATATCACCACATATCTGTAATGGGAAAAGAAGATATGCCTTGTGATCACAAATATGACATAACCGGAGGCCTGTGTGAGAACAATGATAAATTCGCGATCGACCGGATGCTGCCCGGAATCGATATCGGAGACCTTATAGTTATTCACGACACCGGCGCACATGGGTATTCGATGGGCTATAATTATAACGGCAAGCTGCGGTCTGCAGAGATTTTACTAAAGGAAGACGGCAGTGCGGAGCTTATTCGCCGTGCCGAAACTCCTGCCGACTACTTCGCCACCCTGGATTTTTCCGGATATAAATTCAGCCTTGTATGATCAGGGTACCATAACATCAGGAATGCCAATGCCTCCGTCTGAAGCAGGCACCGTTTCATTGTCGGGGGCACTTATGGCTCCGCCTGTGGTTGGCACGGCTTCGTCATATGTAACCTTGATGGCTCCGTCGGTGATTACCTTATCTTTATTGCTGGCAGGCAAGGCTGATTTAATTACCGGCGGGACGGGCTTGCTGCCGTACTCGGGCTGTATGACGCCCCATTCCTTTAGCTTGGCTTCGGAACCGATCCATACCGGGGCTGAACGTGGAATAATAGTAAACAGTTGCGTAACGTCGGAGTTGATCATCCTGATACAGCCATGCGACACGTTTTTTCCTATTGAATAAGGGCTGTTGTTACCGTGTATCCCTAGTGTAGAGCCGTTTTTATATGACAGTCCCAGCCATCTGTATCCGAGCGGGTTCTCAGGAACACCGCCTTTTACTGGCTTGGCATAACCGCCGCCGCCCCACGAGGGATTTATGACCTTGCTGACAATGGTGTATTTGTCCTCGGGCGTGCGCGAAGGCGGATTTCCTATTGCTACGGGATACTTTTGGACAACTTTGTTTCCTTCATACAAGGTCAATATTCTTTTGGTTTTATTTATCACGATCCATTTTCCTGGAACGGGAGGTGCGGTGATCATATCCTCACAGGTGGTCACACCGGTCTGCAGCAGCTTCGTAAGCATGGAGAGGCATTTTTTATCCCATTTTCCGCTTACTGCGACATTGCAGCTGCTTTGAAAGCGTATCACGGCATTTCTCAGGTTAAGCGCTGCATCCTTGCTTTCTTCCTTAAGGAATCCCAACTTTTTCAGTTCTGTTTTATAATTGATTTTATCAGGATCGATTGTTGGGGGAGCAGCTGTCACTGTCGAGGGTTTATCGACTGCTGACGCCTGTTCCGCTGCGGCGGTGATCAGCGTTCCGTTCAACAGCAGCAGGAAACAAAGCATTGTTATCAGTCTTTTCATGTAGAGCCTCCGAACCGGTTGAGTTTTGTAAACTCTAAATATATATGTGGTTTCATATATGCAATATGACTTGTCTTTGTGAACGTTTTCTGGAATTGCACCGATAATCATGGTATAGTAATAAGAGTTTATTAGCAGTGGAGTGAGCAGACATGTTTGGTAAGATACGCGGGTTTTTGAAGAATTACGACAGGGAATTCATATTGTTTCTTCTGGTCGGAGTGTTTTTGGGCCTTGGCCAGAGCGTCGACGGTTCTACTTTCAACAATTTCCTGAAAGAAAAATTTGATATGCTCATACTCCAGAGGACCGCCCTGGAGATGCCCAGAGAATTGCCCGGCTTCCTCGTTTTTATTATAGTCGGTTTTCTTTATTCCATGGGCGATGTCAGGATCGCGGCTATCGCAAACATGTTTGCAGCAGCCGGAATGCTGTTTCTGGGCCTCATACCTCCCGTCTATGCAATCGCTGTAGTCTGTATCTTCATTTACAGTGCAGGCCAGCATGTTTACATGCCTCTGTCGAACACGATAGCAATGAACTTTGCCAACGACGGCCGGCTTGGCAGAAAACTGGGGCAGGTCAGCGCCGCCAACACCGCTGCGCTTGTTTTCGGAAGCGCCGTGCTTTTCGTGGTTTTCAGGTTGGTCAAGGTAAGCTATACGGTAACGTTCGCATGCGGGGCAGTCGCCTTTTTTGCAGCTGCGGTACTGCTGCTGATGATGAAGCCGCATAGGCCTGAAAATGCGAAAAAAAGATTCGTGTTCAGAAAGAAATACAAGATCTTTTACATACTAAGCATTTTATACGGAGGACGAAAGCAGATATTCATTACTTTCGGGCCTTGGGTGCTCGTGGATGTTTACAAGCAGAAGGTAACCACGATGACGCTGCTGTTTTTCATCATCTCCGTTATTTCGATAGTGTTCAAGCCGCTGGTCGGCCATCTGATAGATAAAAGGGGAGAGAAGTTCGTTTTGGGCATGGAGGCTTTTATCGTTTTCTTCGTTTGCCTGGGCTACAGCACTGCGGATTGGCTGCTCCCGGAAACCTGGGCCGTGGTGCTGATCTGCACCTGTTATGTATTGGATCAGCTGTTCAGCGCAGTTTCGATGGCACGTTCCACCTATCTGAAGAAGATAGCGCTGAATGACGAAGAAGTGTCTTCGACGCTTTCCCTCGGTATCAGCATAGATCATATCATGTCTATGTCTTTACCGGTCATCGGCGGGCTGGTTTGGTACGGAAGCGGCAGCGGAGGGTATAAATATGTTTTCATGGGCGGTGCGGTTATAGCCGTATTGAATTTTATAACGACGAGATTCATAAGAATGGACAAGCCGCAGGAAAATATCGGGACGGCAAGCCTGAAGGCATAAGGCCTGTAAGCATAATTCCGGAAAGCATAAAGCCGGGCAAACATCAGGTGACCAGCCGGCGATAGTATGACAGTATGGCTTAAAAAATGCTGAAAAGGAAAATACAGAGTCCCAATTGGGACTCTGTATTATCTCAGTTGTAAACTTTTTATCCGGGTTAAACAAAAGAGAGTCGTTCATCGAACGAATAAATTTATTATACTAGTGCTAAAGTACCATGTCAATGAGCACGTAGTCCTATTTTTTCTGCTCTGTTCCATATCATATATTTTATTGCCGGACCGCAGAAAACACTGCGATAAACTGATATGAGAGGCTTACAGGTTACAAATATTTTGCAAATTCTTCATAAAGTGTTATAATGGATAAGGTGTTCAGGAACAGTATACATATTGAACGGTAAATTGTTGAAAGATATAACGTAAGAATGTTTTGGAGGATCTAACGTGTCAAAAAGTAAACAGAAACTTAAAGTAATACCACTTGGCGGTTTGCAGGAAATAGGAAAGAATATGACCGTATTCGAATACGGTGAGGATATTATAGTAGTGGATTGCGGTCTGGCATTTCCCGAGGACGACATGCTTGGCATTGACCTTGTATTGCCCGATGTCTCATACCTGGTGAAAAACAGGGAAAAGATCAGAGGAATAGTATTGACGCACGGTCACGAGGATCATATCGGCGCCATGCCATATTTTCTCAAGGAGGTCAATGTTCCGGTCTATGCAACAAGGCTGACCAACGGTCTGCTAAAGTATAAACTGGAAGAGCACGGCCTGCTTTCGGTGGTCAAATTAAACGATGTCGAGCCTGGCCAGACTTTACAGCTCGGTGCATTCAAAGTGGAGTTCATACGGTCGACACACAGTATTGCCGATTCCGTCGCGCTTGCTTTGCATACGCCTATAGGGATTGTCGTTCACACCTCCGATTTTAAGATAGATTATACGCCGATACAGGGCAAACCTATCGATCTGGCCCGTTTGGCCGAACTCGGCAAAAAAGGCGTTCTGCTGCTTATGTGTGATAGTACCAATGCGGAGCGGCCCGGTTATACAATGTCGGAGAGAACGGTAGGGGATACCTTCGACGAGATATTCATAAATGCAAAAAGCAGGATAATAGTCGCAAGCTTTGCATCCAATGTAGACAGGATACAGCAGGTGATCAATGCCGCGTATAAATTCGGCAGGAAGGTGACGGTCGTCGGCAGGAGCATGGTGAATGTCGTGAATGCCGCCAAGGAGCTTGGTTACCTCAATATACCCGAAGGTACGATGGTCGACAT
>Ga0207834_1000717_pt1 | contig 11229 bp, 12 predicted proteins | sample LuqExpMetagenom5_FD_187763 | JGI IMG/M metagenome (GOLD analysis project Ga0207834, IMG submission 187763) | Tropical forest soil microbial communities from Luquillo Experimental Forest, Puerto Rico - Sample 5 (SPAdes) | ecosystem: Environmental > Terrestrial > Soil > Tropical forest ...
CGGCATGGTTCCGTCAGAAGCAGATAATGCAAAAGAGACGGCTCGTAATATATTACAGGAAATAAATCATTATTTTATCCTAAACGAGAAAAAAGAACTCTCAATGGATCAGATGGAGAAGTTTACGGATATCGAAGGAGTTCAGGAGGAGCTTTCTTATGAAATCTCAACCATGGAGGATGCCCTTTATGAAGTGAATACCACTCACAGACCGCTGGCACAAAGCCTGATGCTGGAGTCTCTGCTCCATGTTCTGCTTCGCACGAAGGACTTATTATCCAGCAGCTTATTTATAGATCTTGAATCGGAAAAAGCAGAATCCGTTGTTGTTGATGAGGAAAGAGCAGAGAAGGAAGTAAAATTGCTCGAGGAGGAATTGTCAGATTTATTTCATAAGCATGATAAAGTCATCAGCCGGGCAGTCATGGCAAATACCCTGAATAAAATGCCGGTTTTCTTTATCGATCATAAAGAAGTTATGGATTATGTATTATACAGTCTGGAACGCTGCTCCGATATTTATGAAAAAGCAGCCTGCTTTGAGATAATTAATGAGATAATGACGGATTAGGACTGTATTATTGATGGTAATATGTGGTATACTTACGTTATGATATTTTTGAATATATATTAGATTAAGGGGTTCTTATGATTTCATGGACATCACGTCTTTATGTGGGCGAAAAGATGAAAAAGAAGAAGGAAAAGGTAATTGCTTCGATTAATAACAGGGAAGCTACCTTTGAGGTATATTGCATTGCATTCGCATCTCATCCGGATAATCTGTTTGATATAATGGATGCGAATGAACTTCTGTTCCCATTTTATAAGAAATCCCAGATTCAAATTGTCGGACTTGCAAAAGGAAAAGATGAGGCAATCCATCTGGTTAAGGATATGCTTATGGAGATTTATAATCAGACCGGGAATTTTGATGTCAGAGCATACTTTACATAAAATTTCCGGATAATGTTATTAATTATAATGTGACAGGCGGTTGATATCGAAAGATGCTACATGTAATACTTCTGATCTTAAAAATAATAGGGATAATTCTGCTTGCTGTCATAGGCCTGCTATTACTTATCATACTGACTGTTCTGCTCGTTCCCATACGATACAGGGCTGTGGCAGAACACGGAGAAGATTTGCTGCGGGTGGATGCCAGTGCAAGCTGGCTGCTGCATCTTTTGCATGCCCGTATCACGCATCTGGAGGGTGTACTTCATATTAACGTGAAAGTGTTGTGGATTACGTTATACGATAATCTGCAGCCGAAAAACCCGGCTGAGAAAACGAAAGTCGAAAAGAAGAGGAAAAAAGATAAGGTTAATAACAAAGCATCCGATTTATCAGAAGATAATAAATCAAGACGGAAAGAAGAAACCAATAGGATTACCGAAACAAAGAAAGACAGCAGTACCAATGTACAAAGAACAAAGGACGCAGATGAATTAATTAATAAACCAGTAGATATAACGAAGACGGAGCCAAAATCGGAGTCAAAGCCGGAACCGGTGCAGAAGCAAGTTCTGGAATTAAGACAATCCAAGGAGAATAGACCAGAGGATAAACCGGAAAATGGACTGGAGAATAAACCAGAGATTAGTCCAGAGAATAAACCAGAGAATAAACCAAATAATAAACCGGAGCAGATTCAGACAACGAAACCTGAAGAGAAGCAGCCAGTACAGCTGGAAGTTAACATATCAAAGGATCAAGAACAAAAAGAAGATAAAGAATCTATTTTTCATAAGTTCTTTATGAAAATAAAAAACCTAAAGGACAGAATAAAAGCGTTTTTCGCAGGTTTGAAGGATAAAATCGTTAACATTTTAAAAACGGCGGCCAATATTAAGCATAAAATTCATCTGATCCTAGAATTTATAAAAGATGAGTATAACCGTCAGGGTTTTAAAATCACTTACAGAAGTCTGAGGAAAATATTAAAACATATCCTGCCAAGAAAATTAAAATCCAGGATTGTATTTGGAACCGGGGATCCATGTTCTACTGGACAAGCTCTGGGTGCCATGGGAATTCTATATAGCTTTTATGGTGACAGGATACAGATTATTCCTGATTTTGAAAATAAGATTTTTGAAGGAAAGCATTATGCACGGGGCAGAATAAGATTAGTTACATTACTAATAATAGTAATTAAGCTTATATTAGATAAAAGATTTCAACAGTTAAAGAAGAACTTTCAAATATTAAAGGAGGCGTTATAAATGGCAGAGAATCATTTTAATTCAACAGTAGAATCGTTATTTAAAGGTATGGATAGCTTTATTACAACAAAAACAGTAGTTGGTGACGCAGTCAGAGTAGATAATGAAACAATTATATTACCTCTGGTAGAGGTTAGCTTCGGTGTGGCAGCAGGAGCATTCGCTAACGACAATAAGAATAATGCCGGTGGTGGTATGGGTGGAAAGATCTCACCCAGTTCCGTCCTTGTAATCCAGAACGGTTCCTCTAAGCTTGTTAATATTAAGGAACAGGACAGTGTTACCAAGATTCTTGATATGGTGCCGGACCTCATTAATAAATTTACCAAGGGTTCAAAGAAGAAAGATGATATCGACGAAAAGGTAGAAGAAGCCTTGAAGAATCAGGCAGAAACAACAATGCATGAATAGATGCTGGTATGCAGATATAAGGATTTTATTATGAAAGCACTTGCAAAACTAGTACGGAAGAACAAAATTATGCTTGCATTATAAATCATATTCTGTTAGAATAAGTATGTTTGTAGGGCCAATTGGGTCTATATTATCCCTAAGGAGGTGCTTTTGATGGCTAAATGTTCAATATGTGATAAAGGTGCTCACTTTGGAATCGCTGTGAGTCATTCTCATAGAAGATCTAACAAGATGTGGAAATCCAACGTAAAATCTGTTAAGGTAAATGTTAACGGTGCAGCAAGAAAATTGTATGTTTGTACTTCCTGTCTTAGATCCGGTAAAGTAGAACGCGCGTAAGGAAAACGATGGGTGTCAGGGGATCTTGACACCCTCTTTTTTTTTGACTCGTATCGGAAAAAAGAATGATTTATACGATATTCTGCTGGCATTTTCGATGACAGTACGATGAGCAGACTCAACAGCAGAATAAGTTATAACCGAGCAATAAACATAGAATTATGATACATATTGCTAAGATTCCATTTGTAATGAATAGCATGATAGTCATACCAATAGCAATCCAGAACAGTATAAAACCAATCATTCTCTTCATAATTGTCACTTCCAATCTATATGGGGAGTACTATATATTATGCAGTCAAATCATTACTTAACACGAAAAAATGATGGAACGTTAACACGAAAGCTGAGAGCTGTGTTGGACATATGTTTACCCTATAGTGAAAAGTGGGTATACTATATTATATAAAGTTTTCAAGCTTTGCTTATCGTGAAATATATGTTATAATGAAGTATAATCCAAACATAGTATAAAGGCAGTAGATAATTTCAGCATCATAGCCGAAATGGAGGTAATTATGAAAGGACATATGAATACAAAAATCGGTGAGATATTAATTGACAATGATGTACTGGCAAAATATGCCGGAGCTTCTGCAATCGAATGCTTTGGTGTAGTAGGGATGGCATCCGTCAATATGAAGGACGGCATCGTTAAACTTTTAAAAAAGGAAAGCTTAAGCCACGGTGTCAATGTAACAATAGAAGAAAATAGGATTACAATCGACCTGCATATTATCGTCTCCTATGGTGTGAGTATTTCCGCAGTTGCTGATAATCTGATCAGTAACGTAAAGTATAATGTTGAAGAATTCTCAGGACTCGAGGTAAAGAAAATCAATATCTATGTAGAAGGTGTCAGAGTTATTGACTGATCCTGAGATGAACAACGTTTAAGGAGGAAGAACCAGTGGTTATTAAGACGATAGATGCGGCTACTCTCAAGAAGATGTTTCTTGCTGGTGCCGCTAGTATAGAAGCGAAAAAAGAGATAATTAACGAATTGAATGTATTTCCCGTGCCGGATGGTGATACTGGAACGAACATGACCCTTACCATCATGTCTGCAGTGAAGGAGGTAAATGCACTTTCCAATCCTACCATTGAAGAATTGGCTAAGGCAATATCCGGAGGTTCTCTCCGCGGAGCCAGAGGCAATTCAGGTGTCATCTTGTCCCAATTATTCCGTGGCTTTTCAAAGGAAATCAGAGATTATAAAGAGATCAATGTAACTGTTATGACAAATGCTTTACAAAAAGCAGTAGAGACAGCTTACCGTGCCGTTATGAAACCTAAGGAAGGTACAATCTTAACAGTAGCAAGGGGAGCTGCCGAGAAAGCTGCACAATTAGTTTCGGAAACAGATGACTTGGTATATTTTTGCCGTGAAGTAATAGCTCATATGGAGGTTGTATTAAAGAATACGCCAGAGCTTTTACCGGTATTAAAGGAAGCTGGAGTGGTTGATTCCGGCGGACAGGGCTTACTGGAAATTGTTAAAGGTGCATATGATGCACTGATCGGCAAGGAAGTATCCTTTGCCAGTGTTGCGCTTAATGAAGCAGCAGCAGAAGAAGGTCGCACCAGAGAGAGAATATCTACCGATGATATTAAATTCGGATACTGCACAGAATTTATTATCATGCTGGAAAAAGAATATAACGATAAGACGGAAGAAGCATTTAAAGCTTACTTAGAGTCCATCGGAGACTCACTCGTAGTTGTATCGGATGATGATGTTGTTAAGGTTCACATACATACGAATGACCCTGGTCTTGCAATTCAGAAGGCATTAACGTATGGTTCCCTGACACGGATGAAGATCGACAACATGAGAGAAGAACACAATGAAAGAGTAATTAAGGAAGCTGACAAAGCGGCTGTGCAGCAGAAGACGGAAGAAAAGAAAGCAGCTGAGAATAAGCCCAGAAAGAAGGCAGGATTTATCGCTGTATCCATGGGTGAAGGCTTAGATGAGATATTTACGGGACTTGGTGTTGACTATATCATTAAGGGTGGTCAGACCATGAATCCCAGCACAGAGGATATGCTGAATGCTATCAGTGAAGTAAATGCAGATAATATCTTTATTTTACCGAATAACGGCAATATTATTCTTGCAGCAGAGCAGGCAAAGCACCTGACAGAGGGAAAGAATATCTATGTCATTCCTTCCAAGACAGTTCCTCAGGGTATCACTGCAGTGATTAATTTTGTTTATGATAAATCTCCGGAAGAGAATGCTGCCAGAATGGCTGAAGAGATGAAGCGTGTGAAATCCGGCCAGGTTACTTATGCTGTCAGAGATACAAGCTTAGACGGCAAGGAAATCAAGCAGGGTAACATCATGGGTATCGGTGATAAAACAATTCTATCTGTTGGTGAAGAAATCAAGGATACGACGATAGAGTTAATTAATTGTCTTGCAGATGATGAATCTGAATTGATCAGCTTATATTATGGTGAAGAAGTTAGTGAAGAGGATGCCACTAATCTGGCTGAGGATGTAATGGAGTTATATCCAAATCTTGATGTCGAGATTCATTATGGCGGTCAACCGATTTACTATTATGTATTATCAGTAGAATAATGAAGTGAATGTGATTATTTAGTGGTTCGAACGTGAAGGCGAACCACTATTTTAATACCATTATAATATCCTTAATAGGAGGATGAGCAATGGACAATAACAGGTTACCTAAGCAAGGGGAAATATATAAGCATTTTAAGGGTAAGCCTTATCAGATAATAACTGTTGCCACACATACCGAGACCAAAGAAGCCATGGTTGTATATCAGGCCTTATACGGTAATTTTAAAACATATGTCAGACCTATGGAAATGTTCCTGAGTGAAGTTGATCACGTGAAGTATCCGGATGTAAAACAGAAATTCCGTTTTGAACTATGGAATCCAGATATAACTGTTGAGGAATCAGATGCAGTTAAAGTGTCGGAGGTTGCTGCAAAGAGTAATACAGCCGCAGAACCGCTGCCTTCTATAACATTGCCTGATACTGATGAAAAGGTCATTACGGATAATAAGGAACAATTATCCGGTCAGAATGAAAATTACGATATCAATACGCCGGATGGATCAGTGAATTTACTATTATTAAAATTCCTGGATGCTGAATCCTATACAAAAAAGCTGGAAGTATTAACTACGAACAAGAAACATCTGGATGACCGCCTGATTAATGATATGGCTGTTGCCTTAGACTGTGCTGTGAACGAAGGACCTCTGGAACAACGAATCCAGGAATTGATCAACTGCCTTGAGGCGATGAGAAGGTTTGAAGATAGAAGATTGCGTTAAGATGGATTGAATTAACTTAAGAAGCTTCCGTTTACTTTTTTCAATAGGCATTCTATGAAAACATTAAATGATAGGAAAAACGCTATTAATGAGTAATATGTACGGTTATTTAGATAAATCAATATTAATAAGTGTAATTGCAGACCCTGATAGTGGGAGACAATTACACTTATTTTTTGGCTCATGTCCATACGTAACTATTAAAGTTTATATCAGTTTTTTGAGTTTACACAGATTTGAGACAATCTCGGCTCCGTCACAATAATAGGTTGGAATTAATTTAGCCAGCTGTTGGTAAGCATGTTGTAATGGCCTTAACTACTCTATCCTTATCTAACATAATACCAAGATACCACGGTAATTCTTCGCCATATTCTATATTTACCATGATTATATCACAATAACTTTCACACCAGCCTTCAGGAAATGAATTTACATTCCAGGTTAGTACTCCGTTTGCAATAGCTCCTTCAGAACTGTTTGGCTTACAATTAATACAATCCGGTAAAAGAGCATATACTTCCTCCTCTGTCATTCCTACATGAATACCACATGCAAGGGTGTATTGTTCTCCCACGATAGCATAATTCAAATAAGTTGGTTCTGATATTGGTTTTGAATCCTTATCTAGCAATTGATAGTAAAAATAAACGATACCATTGTTTTCTATCGTATACCAATTAGTGTCGGTCCCGGCAAAAAATCCTTCTGATTGAGTAACAATACTTTTTTTATCTGTACTAATCACATCATAATCAGGGATAATAAAATCTTCATCAAATACAATATCCTTCTCATTGATTACTTGAAAATTTGTTACTGCATTTTTATTATCGGCAGTTACTTCATCCTGTACGTCTTCTTTGGTATTTATTATATCTGTTTCAACTTCATTCTCTGTTTTTTGCAGGCAGCCACTAAGAGACATAAGTGTAACACTCATAAGAAGAATACTTACCTTTTTTGTAATTGACCGTTTCATAATCCTCCCTTTTTATATAAGCTCTTTATAAAACCCTTTATAAAACTCTTTATAAAAGCTTTTTCCATTAACCATCAATATTCATCCAATTTATCAAGTTTGTTGTTTATAATAAACATGAATTACTTACAAAATTATACTACATCAAACTTCATAAATTTACCATAACAATCTCAGATGAAAAAAATTTAATAACAGGTTATATATAAATTTTTCGGTATCTATTGTCTAATTGATACAATAGTTTTTACTTCCAGCCATTCTATCATTATTCTATACTACCAGAAATTAGCGGAATAGGAGAAATTGTGAAATGACTCTTCGTGGTCGCCCCCCTGTAGGAACAGCTATTTAAAATGACTGCTCCTATAGGGGGGTATTGTTTATTTTTGGACTGATGACGACACAAGGTTCTGCAAGTGGCGCAGCCCTGCTGCACCCCTGCGTATGTTCTCCTTGTCCAGTTGAAAAATCTTCACTATAATCAGCTTATTGCATGAATGTTAATTTAGTCAATTTCATACAAGAATTTTTATAGTATCTATGATAGAATTAACGTATTGTAAAAATCCATGATATAGATATAGAAAGGAGGTCCGTCCTTGGAGCAGGAAGAAAGATGCGTTCGCTTTGATAAGGATCTTGGGATAGAAGCCTACCGATTTAAAGGAATCATGCAGAAGTTTCCCAATCATTTTCATGAACATTATGTTATTGGTTTTATTGAAAACGGAAAAAGATTATTATTCTGCAGAAATAAAGAATATATCGTCGGATGCGGTGACCTTCTTCTGATAAATCCCATGGATAACCACGCCTGCGAACAGTTGGATCAGAATACCCTGGATTACCGCTCGATTAATATTAGCAGGGAAGTAATGGAGAAGGCAGTGAAGGAGATAACAGGTAAAGCGTATTTACCGAATTTTATTCCAACCGTAGCTTTTCAAAGTGAATATGTTATACTGTTACGGGAGCTTCATGAAGCAATTATGGAAGAATGTCAGGATTTTCGGAAAGAGGAAGCTTTTTATTATCTGATAGAGCAATTAATTACGGACTTCACAAATACACATCCTCAGGTTACTAAAGATGTGATTCCTGATGAAATGAAAGCAATCTGTGATTATATTGATGAACATTATACGGAGCGGATAACCTTAGAAGAAATCAGCAGCTATCTGAATATTAATAAATACTCCATGCTTCGGTCCTTCGCCAGACAGGTGGGAATCACTCCATATCGTTATCTTGAGACAATACGGATTAACAAAGCGAAAAAGCTGCTTGAATCAGGAGTTTCACCTCTTGATGCGGCTATGCAGGCTGGATTTTCCGATCAAAGTCATTTTACGAATCATTTTAAAGAATATATTGGGCTTACGCCGAAGCAATACCAGAATATATTTAAGGTAGATGGAGAGAATTAGGCTTTCTACGATATCATGAAAGGGAATTATGGAAAAGGACAAAAATACAACTGGGCATGTCATCGCACTATTTACAATCATTATCTGGGGTACCACATTTATTTCAACGAAAATTCTATTAAGGGAATTTACACCTTTTGAAATACTATTCATCAGGTTTGTCATAAGTATCGTTGCCTTAACCATCGCGGCTCCTTCCAGGATGATCATGAAAAATAAAAAGCATGAAATCATCTTTGTATTTGCCGGGTTAACGGGTATTACTCTTTATTATTTATTGGAAAATATCGCTCTTACCTATTCCATGGCTTCCAATATCGGAGTTGTATTATCGGTAGCACCGATGTTTACAGCAATTCTGGCGCATTTTTTTCTGGAGGGAGAGAAGCTGAGATTCAATTTCTTTCTCGGCTTTTTAGTAGCTATCGTTGGAATCTGTATCATCAGCTTTGATGGAAGTGAGAACCTCAGGCTTAATCCGATTGGCGATTTCCTTGCCATACTGGCTGCATTTGTATGGGCAATTTACTCCATTCTAACCAGAAAAATCAGTACATATGGGTATAATACGATACATGTTACGAGAAGAACCTTTCTCTATGGTATCTTATTCATGATACCGGCTATGTTCATCTTTGGCTTTGATATCAAGGCAGAGCAGGTAATAAAACCGGTTAATCTGTTTAATATATTGTTCCTTGGCTTGGGTGCCTCTGCTCTGTGCTTTGTTACCTGGAACTATGCGGTAAAGCTGTTGGGTGCCGTGAAAACCAGCGTATATATCTATTTGGTACCGGTAGTTACTGTTATTACCTCCATCCTTGTCCTGCATGAAAAGATCACACGAATGGCAGCCATAGGTATGATCCTTACATTGCTTGGACTGGTTATCTCGGAAAGTAAATTTCGATTACAAAAAGGACAAAAAAAATAATCAAAAACCCTGGAAGTGTACTTTATACACCGTCCAGGGTCTTTTCAAAGTATCTATTCTATTCATCCCAAGTGAACTTGTAACTTCCTTTCTGCTTGTCACCTTTACCTTGATGGTATATTTTCCCGGTCAAGTTATTGTAACAGTGAAGGAGGAGGCTGGGATATCGTGGCCCTTGTAGATGTAATCAAGTTTATTAATCTAAGTTCAGCTTTCTGTTGAAGATAAAATTCGTTACCCAATAATATGCCACATTCAGAACCAGAAGGAACAGGATTTCGACGGGGAACATAATCTGGGTTATCGTATTAATATCAGATACTGCATTTCTGAATAATAAACTGAATATGACTGTAATAACTGTGGTAAATATCTGTATTGCAGTACTGATACCAATGTAAGCTGCAAAAGAACCAAGAACCTTATGTCCGTTGAAGAACTGTCCGACTGCGATAGATACATATATCATCAGGATACTATTCGGTATGCTTATGATAATCATTAAAATCATCTCAATTGCAAATATAGTCGTAGTATCACCTAACTGACTTTTAATAACGGATACCATTTCTCTCCAGACATTCGGAAGTTGTGAAAATTGAGGAGAACCTGAAAATATAATCAATAAGGATACAATAACACCTGCAAAGCTGGCTACAGTCCAAATGACAGAGGCCAGCAGCTTGGAGTTAATCAGTTCATATGATTTGACTGGCAGAGTAAACATCAAATAACCTTCATCCGTCATCAGGTTTTTATAAAAACGAATGATGATAATGACAGAGGACACTACAATGATTGCTATTAAAGAAATAACATAAGCAAAAGTAATAAATCCTGGGATTATGGCCAATACACCTTTGAATATATGCAGGTATATAACAATACGATCCATGATCGTTAAGACTGCCAAAATTAAATATATGGGCAGAAGCAATCTGGCAGTCGCTTTCATTTCATGCTTAAATAACTTGCTTAACATCTGAATACCTCCCTGAATAATGTGTCTACAGATTTACCTTCCTTGCTGCGGATATCATCCACGGATGCATGAAGGGTTACAAAACTATCTTTGATGAAAATAACTTCATCCAGAACCTTTTCGATATCAGCGATCAAATGGGTAGAAATCAGGATCGTTGCATTCTCGTTATAGTTCGAAATGATGGTATTAAGAATATAATCTCTGGCAGCAGGGTCAACGCCGCCGATCGGCTCATCAAGGCAATACAGATCAGCTTTGCGGCTCATTACAAGGATCAGCTGTACCTTTTCCTTCGTTCCTTTGGATAAGGATTTCATACGCTTTTGCGGATCCAGGTGAAGACGCTCCAGCATGTCGTAGCAGGTTTTCTCATCAAAATCCTTATAAAAATCCTTAAAGAATTCAATGGTATCTGACACACGCATCCATTCAGGTAAATATGTTTTTTCAGGTAAATAAGATACGATTTTCTTTGTTTCGGGACCGGGCTTCTTACCATTAATCAGGATTTCACCTGAATTGGGTACCAGCAATCCGTTAATTATTTTGATTAAAGTTGTTTTGCCGCTTCCGTTTGGACCAAGGAGTCCAAT
>Ga0207834_1000719_pt1 | contig 11186 bp, 11 predicted proteins | sample LuqExpMetagenom5_FD_187763 | JGI IMG/M metagenome (GOLD analysis project Ga0207834, IMG submission 187763) | Tropical forest soil microbial communities from Luquillo Experimental Forest, Puerto Rico - Sample 5 (SPAdes) | ecosystem: Environmental > Terrestrial > Soil > Tropical forest ...
GATGGTAGGGTATCCCTAACGGCTTTCCATGCCGTCTGAGATGAACAAACGAACGCGACGAACGCTCTTGATTGTGGCCGCAGTGCTGGTGCTGCTGGCTTTTGCCATTTTCCTGCGATCCAAGGCGCCGCCGGAGGCTGCGCGGCTGCTGCCGGAGTCGGATGGCATTGTGTATGTGGATGCCAAGCCATTGCGTGCCTTCGCGCACAAGAATGTGACTCCTCCCCGGTACGAGCCGGAATACCAGCAGTTCATCAACGAAACCGGAATCGACCTGTGGCGGGATATCGATCAGGCGGCCGTGGCGCTACATGCCATGCCGGATGCGAACGGACCTAACGGTCCAGTGGCCTATTCCTGGGTGCTGGTGGGGCGTTTGACCGGCAAACGGCTCAATAGCTGGCTGAGCGCGCATGCGATGGCTCGCGAGGAATATGGCGGCAACACCATCTACAGCGTGATGTCCGAGGGCCGAACGGTGCGTGTGGCGCAGATCGGCTACGACATGATGGCGGTGTCGAACTATCCAACGGCGGAAAAGATCCACTCCATGATTGATCGGCATCGGACCGCGGCCCTGCCGTTTTCCGGTTCCACGCTGCTGGAGCGTCACTACCGCGATGTGCCGTTGCTGTCGCTGGCCTGGGGCGTGGGCAAAATCGGGCTGCCGTTCAGCGAAAAAGGTTCGCTGGCGATTCTGGGCTACCGTCTGCCTCTGGAAGCGGATTCGAATATCGTGGCCAGTGTGCGTTGGGCGGGATCGCTGCATCTGCGCGTGGAAGAGTTTGCCCCCAACGAGGAGAAGGCGCGTAGTCAAGCTGCTGCGTTAGCTACTCTGCTGACCCTGGTGCGTGGCTTCTCCGAGCCGTTGGGCAGCAACGCAGCCAACAACGGCCTGCGGGAACTGGTAAACAATGCCGCCGTGGAGCAGAAGCACGATCGTGTGGTGATGACCGCTACGTTGTCGCCTTCGTTCATCGCCAACCTGACGCAGTGATGTGCGCCGCAGGGTGAGGCGCAACAAGAAGGGCTCCCCACGGGGAGCCCTTCTTATTCGGCTGGATGTGCGGATTACATTTTAGGCGGGGTCAGATCACTGACGCTGGCCACTTCACGATAGGTGAGCCGCAGGTATTTGTGCGGGTTGACCGGCACGTTGTGGACGCGCACCTCATAGTGAAGGTGAGGTCCGGTAGCGCGGCCCGTCATGCCCACATAGCCGATCACCTGGCCACGACTTACATGCTGGCCGGGCAGGGCGACAATCGACGACAGATGGCCATAGACGGTCAGCAGATCGTGGCCGTGATTGATGACAATCTGTTTGCCATAGCCTGCGCCAAAGTTGGCGCCAGTCACGTCGCCATCGGCCGTGGCGCGGACTGGGGTGCCTATGGGTGCGTCGATATCAATGCCGGCATGGAAAGCGCCTTCACCGTTGATGGGATCGGAGCGTCCGCCAAAGCTGGAGCCTACGCGGCCTTCAATGGGCCAGATGGCGGGAGCGTCCGCCAGCGAGGTCCAGTCCCCAACAAAGGTGGGTGACAGGCCGCCCTCAAGGGCGTGGGCGATGCGTCCGCTCATGGCTTCGGCGCGGAGTGCATAGAACTGGTCGACGGAGGTGGCAATCTGTTGCTGGCTGGGCGAATCGGTCTGCGCCAGTGGGGATGGAGCGGAAGCAGCAGCGGCAGTAGCCGCCGGTCCCTTGGCGGCAGCCAGACGGTTCTGACGAAGGCCGTAAAGGGCGGTGACTTCATTGGCCAGGGCACCGAGCGAGGCCACCTGCACGTCACGATCGTGCGCAATCTGGGCCATGTGCTGGTAGTTCTGGCGAAGGGTTTCGCGCTCCGCGCGCACCTGGTTGAAGCTTTCGGTCTTGAGCAGCATCCGGGTATAGGAGCCGGCCAAGCCAACAATGGTGAAGGCGCCCAGCAACGCCGCGGCTACAAAGCCGTAGGCGTAAGGCAGAGGCAAAGGAATCTTGCGAACGCGCCCGTCTTCATCCCTGGCAACGAAAAGAATGTAATAGCGCTTGCGCAGCATGTATCGCCTTTCGATCCTGCTCCGGGCAGGATCGCAATTTGCCTGTACCACTCGATGGCATAGAACAACAAAACCCGCCTCCGCGTAAACTGCACGCGTGCGGCCGGGCCCCGGATCAGTAAAACTGTACGTCAAGGCTAACAAACGGCCTAACGCCGGGTCAACGAATTCATGACAGAGCCCAAAGGGTTTTCCCCCATTGGGCCGCCATCTGGGTACAACGGCTTATGCGAAGAAATTAGCCGGGCACCGGTTTGGGCTTGCGTGGCGGGAGATCGATCCCCCTGTCCTACCCGAATGGCACCGCTCCGGACGGGTTCCGGAAAGCGGGGCCCATCCGTGCCCTTGGCTGCGGGCCCTCCGGGCTGGCGCAGCGTTTGGCAACATGTGTCAAATATCGTCACCCGCTGTGGAAAACTTTAGTTTGCGCTCTACGGGGCAGGAAGATTACCTCTCTTATCTGCCCGGACGTTGTCCTATGCTCAATCTATGGCCACCAGAAAACAGGCGGGAAAACAAAAGGTAAGCGGCGAACGGGAGCTGATTGCCGGTATTCGCAGACGCGTGGCGGGAATCAGCCCGTCCACGCGCGGAGCATTGCGTTTGGGCATTGGCGATGACTGCGCGCTATTGGCTGCGCGGCCCGGGGAGGAATTGGCGGTAACCACAGATCTGTCGCTCGAAGGGCGGCATTTCCGGCTGGATTGGCATCCGGCGGAGGCTGTTGGTCATCGCACCCTGGCCCGGGGACTGAGCGATCTGGCGGCCATGGGGGCACGCCCCCTGGCGGCGTTTCTTTCGCTGGGATTGCCGCCGGAGCTGACCTGCGCCAAGCGTGGGCAAAAGCCATGGATGGAACGGTTTTACAACGGCCTGCTGGCTCTGGCGGAGGCCCATGCTACGCCGTTGGCTGGGGGCGATCTGGCTCAGGCGCCGCTGGCTCTAGCCGACATCGTCCTGGTGGGCGCGGTGGCATCCGGCAAGGCCTTGCGGCGTTCCGGCGCCCGGGTGGGCGATCAGCTTTATGTGACGGGTAGGCTGGGCGGAGCGGCATTGGGGCTGCAACTGCTTGCCGAGAGTCAGGGAAAGGCGCGCCGTCAGGCGCATCCGGAGCTGGAGAGCGCGCTTGGTCCGCATTTATACCCGCAGCCCCGGCTGGAGCAGGGGCAGATGCTAGCTCGCAAGGGGCTGGCGACTGCCGCGATGGACCTGAGCGACGGATTAAGCCTTGACCTGCCGCGACTGTGCGCCGAGTCCGGGGTGGCCGCCGAGGTGGAAGCTGAACGGGTTCCGTGCTTTCCGGGGGCAACGCTGGAGCAGGCTCTGCATGGCGGGGAGGACTACGAATTACTGTTTACGGCCAGTCCCACCGCGCGGCTTCCCCGGTCGATTGCCGGTGTTCCACTGACGCGCATCGGGCAAATAGTGGCGCGGCGGAAGGGGCGGCCGGAGGTGACGCTGTTGCATAAAGGCCGTAGATCCCCGTTCTTAGCCGGAGGGTGGGAGCATTTTTCCGCCTGAACTGCGGGGCCTTCACCCCGTCCAGGCGGGGTTAGTTGGCGGCGGGCATGCGGGTGGCGAGTGGAATTCCCTGCGCACCGGCGTAGAACACAACCAGGACGGCAGGTTCGTCGCCGGCCGTGCCGCGATGGACCACGTTGACTGTCTCCGGAATCACCTGTCCAGCGGTAAACAGCTTGCTCGGCCTGTTTTGCTGCTCGACGGTGATCTGGCCGGAGACGATATAGGCGGCGTTCGGTACCGGGTGCAGGTGCCAGGGGAGCTGACCGTGGGGCGCTACGGTGATGCGCAGAACGCTCAACTGGGGCGCACCGCTGGGATAAGCGGTATAGGTGTCGCCGTTCCAGGCCGTCGAAGTGCTCAGCAGGGTCTCGGAGTGGCTGGGCTCAGGCGCGGAATGGGCTACCAGGACCAGAGGCGAAAGGCTGAGAGCGGCAAGCAGCAGCGGCAAGGACGCGATACGACGCATGAAAGCCTCCAGAAAGTCCGGCAGATTGAGTAGTGGGCCAAGGCCGGATGCCAGGCCAAGGCGATTGTATGCCAGGCAGAAATCCGTGGGCCGCCGGAGCGGGTCCAGAGCGGGGAATGTGCGGGGAAACAGCGGGGATTTACTGGAGCTGGAGGCCTAAGGGCAAGTTGGGCGACATGCGCGGGTTACGCGCTAAGTACCCGCCGCTGAGTCGGTCCTGCAGCCGGCGGGGCAGCGCTTAAGCCATTGTGTTACCGTGTGAGTACGGCCTGTTGGTTCCTTGAATCCAGGCCTCGCGTGAGTGCATGCCAGAGCAGCCGGAATCGAAAACGACTTTGCCGAAAACGGCCCCGGTTCCGGGCATTGGACGCGTAGCAGCATCCAAGGCCGTAACAGTGGGCCCGATGGCTAATACCCCGGTGCTGATACCCGAGCCGGAACTGCTGTCCGCGCTGCCTCCCCAATCAGTTCAGCCCTCTGCTCCGTCGCCTTCACCCGATCATGCGCGCATTCCACATTGGCTGGAGCGCAGCGAACTGTTTATCCGCGTGATGTTGAGGATGTACATCGGCCTGGCGGTCTGTTATGCGCCCTGGTGGCCGATGGTGTGGGATCGCAATCCGCTGTTCGCGCGGTTTCCCACGCTAGCCATCTATGCCGCCAATGGCGCGGTGCGCGGGCTGGTGTCGGGCCTGGGACTGCTGAATCTCTGGATTGCCTTGCGCGACGTGATTCGCCGGCGCGAGGGCTAAGCCAAGGGCTGAGTCTGGCGTGTTGGCCGGCTTCGGCCCGGACAGGATCAGACCATGGATGAAAAGAAGCAATCTGACGTATCGGCTGGTGCGCAGGACGCAACCCATCTTCCGGCCGTGCCAGGACGGGGAATTCCACCGGCACTGCCTGCCGCTCCGCTGGCCTATGAGAATTCAACTTTTTTGAACAGTGCCGATGGCCGGTTGATCCGCATTGTGGCCGAGTATGTTGAGCCGCTGGCGCGCTTCCGCCGTGAGAAGATTCGCGATACGGTGGTGTTCTTCGGATCGGCCCGCTTCCATGGACGCGAGGAAGCCGATCACGCGCTCGAACTGCTGGAAAATACCGGTTCGCGCAAGGCCGCGCCCAGTCACGAGCAACCTGCCACCGCGCCGGCCATTGCCGACGGTACCGCGACCGAATTGCAGAGGAAGCGCGCCGTCTCTGCCGTGGAGATGGCTCGTTACTACGAGGACGCGCGGCGTCTGGCGGCCATGCTGACGCGCTGGTCCATGGAGTTGCCTACCCGCGAGCAGCGTTTTGTGATCACCTCCGGCGGCGGGCCCGGCATTATGGAAGCGGCGAATCGCGGCGCATGGGAGGCGGGGGGCAAGTCCATCGGCTTGAATATCAAGCTGCCGTTCGAGCAATTTCCTAATCCATGGATCACACCCGCGCTGAACTTTGAGTTCCATTACTTCTTCATGCGCAAGCTGTGGTTTGCGTATCTGTCTAAGGCGCTGGTGGTATTTCCCGGAGGCTTTGGCACGCTCGATGAGATGTTCGAGCTGCTGACCCTGGCGCAGACCCACAAGCTGGCCAAGAAGATCACGGTGGTGATCTACGGGCGGGAGTACTGGAAGAAGGTCTTCAATCTGGAGGTACTGGTGGATACCGGCGCCATCAGTCCCAAGGATCTGGACCTGTTTCAGTTTGCCGATTCGCCGGAAGAGGCTTTTGCGATTCTGCAGCGCGGGCTGACAGAAAACTACCTGGTGCCGGAAGCTGAAGCCGCAGCGGCTTCGGCGACCGTGGCGGGCAGCGCCGAGAATCCCACCGCCGAGCCCAGCGAAGGCGATCTGATGGCCGGATGGACCTTTGACGACTTCCTGAGCCCGGAGATTGCCAAGACCCGGCGGTAGGCTGCATGGCGGTATTGAACGCGCTCTCTGTGCGAAGACAGTCTGGGGTCGGATGGTTCTCGAATATCCGGCCCGGGCGACCGCCTGCACGCGTGAGGCTGGTTACGCCGGAAACCGGATCTCTTCCTGTTTCATCCCTCTTTTTCGCGAATTGAAGGGTTATTCGTCCGCCGTTCATCCTGCGTTCATGCGGTTCCGGGGATACTGATGCTGCCGCGCGGATCGGCAGCGAGCGGCAACCGGCGACTCGGACGGCTTCCCCTGTTGGTCACGAGCTCCGGCCGAAGGAGCGATATGCCCACCTCTTCGATCTCCTATCTGTGGCGCGATGGTCTGGCCGCCAAAGGTTACCGCGCTGGCGTTTCACTGCACAGCCACACCAATCAATCCCGCGAGACATTGGATTTTCTGGCCAGCTTCGGCAACCAGTATCCGGTGATGCGTCCTTTGCTGAACCGCCTGGAAGAGCGTTCGGAGCGGATTCACGGTGTGCGCATCGATTACGCGGCCAGCTACTGGACGCCACCGATGACGCCCAAACTGGCTTACGACCTGGAGAGCCGCCAGATTCACAAGCTCGGTCTGGATGCGATGGTCTCCATTACCGACCACGACACCATTGCGGCGCCCATGCTGCTGCGTACGGTGCCTAGCGCGCGCCAGATTCCTGTTTCGCTGGAGTGGAGCGTTCCTTACGGTGGCGTGCAGAGCTTCCATCTGGGCATCCATAATTTGCCCAGTGCGCGAGCGCAGGAGTGGATGCAAACGCTGGCGGAGTTTACCGCCAATCCTTCAGGGACGCGGTTGAGCGAGCTGTTGGTGGCCTTGAATGATGAGCCTCATGTGCTGCTGGTCTTCAATCATCCCATGTGGGACCTGTACATGATTGGCGAGCAGAAGCACCGCTTTCTGGTGAACGAGTTCTTGCAAAAGCATGGCGCGCATATGCATGCACTGGAGCTGAACGGGCTGCGCCACTGGCAGGAGAACCGCGAGGTGCGTCGTCTGGCCGAGCAGTGGAATATGCCGCTGATCAGCGGTGGTGACCGCCACGGTGTGGAAGCCAACGCCAACGTGAATCTGACGCGTGCTGAAAACTTCACTGAGTTTGTGCATGAGATTCGCCGCGACCGCGTGAGCCATGTGTTGTTCATGCCGCAGTATGCCGAGCCGTGGAAGCATCGGATCTTGCAGTCCACCATCGACGCGGTGCGCAACTATCCGGAGTTTCCGCAGGGTTCGCGCAAGTGGGATGAGCGGGTGTATCACCCGGATGCGAATGGGGTGGTGCGGCCGCTCTGCGAACTGTGGCCGGAGGGCGTGTCGCCCTTGGCTCTGCGGATGGGAATTGCGCTGGTGCAGATGCTGGGCCGCGCGCCGCTGGCCGGTGGATTGCGGCTGGCGTGGAGCGAGCAGCATCAGTTGCGCCTGGCGCTGGGCGAAACGGAGAGTTGAGAGTCCCAGAACAAAAAATCTGGAAACTCCATGTTCGTTCTCCGCTCCGGGTATACAGCCCGGATTTTGCCCAGGCATTGAGAAGGGGCGTTGGCGCGGGTAGCGTGCGCGCTGCAGAATAGAGCTTCCAGGCCTGTGGCCGCGCAGGTCTGGCATATCCGTAGTGAGATGGTTCACGCTGTACTTTTCATTCCCTCTGTACGTTGACGATGACTGCACTTGCTGAAATGCCGATGGCGGAATCTCCTGTGTTGACAAGGACTCCGCGTGTTGCCTTCTTCCCGGACTCGTTCCATGAAGTGAATGGCGTAGCGCATACCAGCAGGCAGTTTGAGGACTTTGCCCGGCGTCGCGGCTGGCCATTCCTGTGTGTGCGGGCCGGAGAACGCGAGCCTGCCTTGATCGAAGATGGACCGGTGTGGACGCTGGAGTTGCCGCGCGGCATGCTCTCGTTTGCGCTGGAAAAGGATTTGCGCTTTGATCCTGCTTTCCTACGCCACTTTCCGCTGATAGAAGAGACGCTTGCCCGCTTTCGTCCGGAGCTGATTCACATCACCGGACCGAGCGAATTGGGCATGCTGGGAGCTGGGCTCGCGCACAGCATGAAGCTGCCGCTGGCGGCCAGTTGGCATACCAACGTGCATGAATATCTGGCGCGTCGCTCGGAGTGGTTTCTGCGCCTGCTGCCGGAGCGGCAATCGACGGCGACAGCCAAGATGATCGAGGACGTGACGATGAGCGCTGCAGCTTTGCTGTACGCATCGGCACGCGTGCTCTATGCGCCGAATCCGGCGCTGTGCCAGCGGTTGACGGAGGTTACAGGCCGGCCTTGCCACATGATGCCGCGCGGCGTGGATGCAATGTTGTTCTCGCCGGCCAAACGCCAGCGTGCAGTAGAGGACGACGAGCTGGTGCTGGGCTTTGTGGGGCGCCTTTCCGTGGAAAAGAATGTGGCGCTGCTGGCCGGAATACAGGATGCGCTTGATCGGCAGCAGAAGAGGTTTCGCTTCCGCATTGTTGGCCATGGCAGCGAGGAGCAGTGGCTGCGCGAGCGCTTGCCGCGCGCCGAGTTCACCGGAGTTCTGCGCGGCGAAGAACTAGCCTGCGCCTATGCCGGGATGGATATCTTCGTCTTTCCCTCGCACACCGATACGTTTGGCAACGTGGTGCTGGAAGCGCTGGCTTCCGGTGTGCCTGCCATCGTGACGCGCGATGGCGGACCGCCAACGATTGTGCGCAACGGGCTCACCGGATGCGTGGCGGACGATGCGGATTTCGCATCCGTGATCGAAGCCCTGATGGACGATCGGGCACGTCTGTGCGGGATGAGCGCGGCTGCGCGCACCTATGCCGAGAGCGCCAGTTGGGATGCGGTGTTTGAGGGCGTTTATCGCGGCTATGAGCCCATGCTTGCGGAGCAGGCGGCATTGGCCAAGGCGTAAACGGCAACGAGCTGTTTGCTCCCGTTGGCCTCAATTGGCCAGTTTAATGGTGGCCAGCTTTTTTACCCCCGCCAGATCGCGCGCGTTTTTAACCAGGATGCGCAGACCGGTGCCTTCCGGGTAGCGCGGAGCATCGTCGAGTGCCTTGAGCAAGCTCTTGGACAGGTTGCTCTCCCGCGCGGCCTGCAAGGCGCGGTCGCCAAAGATGACCGCCACCAGAAAGCTGCCGCGCTGCGGGCTGAGGTGGAGGATGTTGCGTTTTTTGAGCTTGAGCTTGCAGCTCCACCCGTACTTGGGCGAATAGGATTTCCACTCGGTTTCGGTGACGCCATGCTGTTGCGCCATCCAACCCACCAGTTCGCACCATGCCGTGGCTGCGGGGCCCAGGGCCTGCTGCACCTGCTCGATGGTGGGCTCGGTGGGGTGACCGGTAAAGGCGTTGGCTGGTTCCATTTCAACCTCTCCTGATCGGCGTTGCGTCCTATGGGACGCAGCCGCAAGCTGTATGCGTGTTCTGGTTTCCCAGTAAAGCACAATTGGGGGACGCCTGGGGAGGATTTGCCCGGCATTCTGGCGAATCGTGGAAGGCGGAGAATGTGCTCCGGGAGGGCAGAGCGAAATGGTGTATTTGTGGCTAATTTGGGGTTCGGCAGAGGGGCACTGCCGGAGTCTGGAAAGGCCTCTTTTGGGTGCGCTGGATGCACCGAAAGGGATGCAGGTTTCAGGGGGTGAGAAAGCGTGTTCTAAGGTTTGCTCTCTCGCCCGCTCTGTGCTAACTTAGCTCTTGTGCCGTTGATGTGCGGAGTGAAAGTGTGTCCGCACATTTTTATGCGCTCCGGAGGGTTTTCCGGGTGGTTTTAGGGCTGGCGTAGCTCAGCTGGTAGAGCATCTGATTTGTAATCAGAGGGTCGGGGGTTCAAATCCCTTCGCCAGCTCCACTCAAAGCCCCACAAAAAGCGCGGAAGCGGTTAGAATGAACTGGCGAGTTGTTCTTCGCTAGCTGTCCTTGGCGGTAATCCCTCCCGAGGCGTGGTGCTCCGGCGTACCGGACAAAAATCCGGGCGCAGCGTAATGCGTCAAAGTAGGGTAAACTAAGGGCAGGAAACAATTTGTGCACAGGTGGCCGAGTGGTTAATGGCAGCAGACTGTAAATCTGCCGCTCCTTGGAGCTACGGAGGTTCGAATCCTCCCCTGTGCACCATGAGAACGGGTTGTGAGGTTCTGGAGGGAGGGCGCGTGAAGCAGCAAGAAAGCGCTCAGAAGCCTGGAGCCGCAGGGTTACACCGTACGGGATCCGATTTGGATCGCAAGTTCTGGGTGGCTCTGGTGTTGTATGCTGGACTAGCCGCTGTGGCCTGGTTCACTATGGATGAGGGTAAGGTCCTGGTGGCGGGCAGGCTGGTGGATCTGAGGTTGCTTCCGCTGCTTGTGATTGGCGGTTTGGCGCTCAGAACGGTTTTAGCCCGACAGGCGGACAAGATCCGCAGGGAAGGCAAATAAGGATAGCTGGAAACGGCATCCTGAAGGTTTTGTAAGGCTGATGTAGCTCAGTTGGTAGAGCACTCCCTTGGTAAGGGAGAGGTCACCAGTTCAATCCTGGTCATCAGCTCCAGTATTCGCAGGAAGCAGTGGTCAGTCGTCAGTGGTCAGAGTTGATTCGGCAGCGGCAAAGTTGCCGGGCTGCCGCAGAAGGTAGCTGATCACTGGTAGCTGTCCACTGTTTGTTGTGTTTAGCGGGAGTAACTCAGTGGTAGAGTCACAGCCTTCCAAGCTGTTGGTCGCGGGTTCGATCCCCGTCTCCCGCTCCAGATCGTAGCGGCAGGCAGTAAAGGGTAAACGGCCCAGGCGGTGAGTCTGTGGTTCGGTAGAGGTTGGTTCAGATGTTGGAGCAGGCTGCCATCGCGGTCGTCGACGTTGAGGAATACAAGCAGTTGCATGCACTCCTTGATGCTGCTTTCGCGGAACGTGATGTGGAGATTCTCCTGGATCGCGTTTGCCGCTCCCGGTTCGGCATCCGCAGTTTTGAGGCGATCCTCGAACGTGGATGGCTGGGCAAGCAGGCCGCCGGTTTGTATAACGGCTTGCCGATCTCCGATCAGGCTCTGACGCGCGAGCGTTATCTCCAACTGGTCGAAGCGGTTTCCCCTGAGCTGCGTTTGCGGTATCGGAAGGCTTACGCCCAGTACTAGGGCGAGGCAAGAGTTTAGGCGTCCGGCTGAGCCGGACCAGAGCATAAAGTTTAACGGAAGGGACTGGAAGCCAATGGCGAAGGAAAAATTTGATCGTTCGAAGCCACATGTGAACGTGGGCACGATTGGACACATCGATCACGGCAAGACGACCTTGACGGCAGCGATCACG
>Ga0207834_1000720_pt1 | contig 11184 bp, 9 predicted proteins | sample LuqExpMetagenom5_FD_187763 | JGI IMG/M metagenome (GOLD analysis project Ga0207834, IMG submission 187763) | Tropical forest soil microbial communities from Luquillo Experimental Forest, Puerto Rico - Sample 5 (SPAdes) | ecosystem: Environmental > Terrestrial > Soil > Tropical forest ...
CTCAGGTGTTTGAAAAGTATTCCAGAGTTGAAAAGGCTATTTTAACTGCAGTAAGTGAATCTTACCTTCAAGGTGTTTCCACTCGAAGAGTAGAAAAGGGCAGCGTGCTAATTTTTCTGTAAATTCACTTCATTTTTATGCACAGGTTTTATTGTAAAACCTTTTTACTCAAGAAGACAACACTTTATTGAAATTGTTGTGTTTTCCTTCTTTTTTCCAGTCAAAAGCAAAAGTTTTTCAGGATTTTTCCACTAAAAACCCAACACTTAATGCAACTGTTGGGTTGTATTTGGACATTGAAATTTTAATATGATTAAAAATTCTCATGGCTTGAGCCTTATCCATTAAGCCTGTAAAAGCTCATTGGCTTTTCAAATGTATGGGTAATGTTCCAGTTCCCACTTTTTCTGAAAAAGCTCCACGGATTAGGCTAAGTAATTTAGGGTCTATAAAAATATGTCCAATTAGAATTCCAGATTCAATCTTTCTTTTCAAGTACCGAAGGAAGTCTCTGGCATTCATGGAGGTATAAAAATGGCAACTAAAGAGGAACTTATTCAGGAGCTTTCTGACGCAGTCATCTCCTGTAAGAAAGATGCAGTACTCGCTGCTGTTGAAAAAGCTAAAGGAGAAATGGAGCCTTCCGAAATAATTGAAAAAGGACTTGCAGCCGGCATGAACGAAGTTGGTGTCCGTTTTGAAAGGGGCAAACTTTTCCTTCCACACGTTATGATGGCTGCCGATGCGATGACTGCAGGAGTAGCAGCTCTTAAGGATCTTATGCCTGAAGGGGCTTCTAGCTCAAAGCTCGGTGTTATTGTGAACGGTACCGTAGAAGGTGACGTCCATGATATTGGAAAAGCAATCGTGTCCACAATGCTTCAATCCTCTGGTTTTGAAGTGTACGATATTGGTCGTGATGTTCCAATAAAGAATTTCATAGAAAAGGCAAAGGAAGTAAACGCTGATATGATTGGAATTTCCGCCCTTATGACCACCACCCTCCAGGGCCAGAGAGATGTCATTGAACTTCTCAAGGAAGAAGGCATGAGAGATAGGGTAAAAGTCATGGTAGGCGGTGCACCTGCAACCCAGGCCTGGGCTGACAAGATCGGTGCAGACTGTTATGCCGAAAATGCAAGTGAGGCTGTCGTAAAGGCAAAAGAACTGCTGCTCTGAACCCAAATTCTATCTAAATTAATTTAAAAATATTTGAAGGACGATAAAAATGGCAACTGAATATGCTTTGCGTATGGGAGACGGTAAGCGTGTCTTCCTTACCAAAGAAAAGATTATGGCTGAGATTGAAGCAGGTACTGCAAATGCTGCCGATCTTGGTGAGATTCCTACCCTCAGTGCTGATGAGATTGACAAACTTGCCGAGATTCTCATGATGCCTGGCAAGGCTGTCAGTGTTGAGCAGGGTATGGAAATTCCTGTAACACACGATATAGGTACTATTAGGCTTGATGGAGACCAGGGTAACAGTGGAGTTGGAATTCCTTCCAGCCGTTTAGTTGGGTGTATGACACACGAGCGGGCTTTTGGTGCCGACACAATGGAACTTGGTCACATTGACTATAGTTTCAAACCTGTCAAGCCTGTAGTATCAAATGAGTGCCAGGCAATGGAAGTCTGCCAGCAAAACATGGTCATCCCACTGTTTTACGGTGCAATGCCAAATATGGGGCTTTACTATACCCCTGATGGACCATTTGAGAATCCGGGAGACTTGATGAAAGCTTTTAAGATCGAAGAAGCCTGGAAATCTATGGAACACGCTGCCGAACACCTGACAAGGGACACGGTCTGGGTCATGCAGAAACTCTTTGCCTCAGGAGCCGATGGAGTCAACTTTGACACAACGGCTGCAGCAGGCGATGGAGACATGTATGGCACGCTTCATGCAATTGAAGCTCTCAGAAAAGAGTTCCCTAACATGTACATAGAAGCCGGAATGGCTGGGGAATGCGTACTCGGTATGCACGGAAATCTTCAGTATGATGGAGTTACTCTTGCAGGCCTTTGGCCTCATCAGCAGGCACCTCTGATTGCAAAGGCAGGTGCAAATGTTTTCGGGCCTGTAGTAAATACAAACACCAGCAAGACCTCGGCCTGGAATCTTGCCCGTGCAGTTACTTTCATAAAGGCTGCAGTACAAGCGTCTCCAATTCCCTGTCACGTAAATATGGGTATGGGAGTCGGAGGCATTCCAATGCTTGAAACTCCTCCGATTGATGCGGTTACGAGGGCAAGCAAGGCAATGGTTGAAATTGCCGGCGTCGATGGCATATAGATCGGGGTCGGCGACCCTATGGGTATGCCGATTTCCCACATTATGGCTTCAGGTATGACTGGAATGAGAGCTGCAGGTGACCTTGTTGCAAGGATGGAGTTCTCAAAGAATATGCGCATAGGCGAGGCAAAAGAATACGTAGCAAAGAAGCTAGGGGTCGATACTCTGTCCCTTACAGACGAACACGTTATGCGCGAACTGCGTGAGGAACTCAATATCGGAGTCATAACTTCAGTACCTGGAGCTGCCAAAGGAATTGCAGCAAAAATGAATATCGAAAAGTTACTCGATATTAAGATTAACTCCTGCAATCTATTCAGAAAGCAGATAGCTTAAGAAAAAACTCCGAAATAACTACAAAAATACGGAAAAGCGAAAATAGAACTTCTGTAAGCTTTCTCAGGGTATTGAAGGATAATATTCTTGACAATATTCCTGAGAAAGGATTGAATTTTCCGAATTTTCTCGCTTTTTCTGTTTTCAGGCTTTTATGTGTCGATTTGTACTGCAAGAGCTGTGCGAATCGTCAGTTGTTATTAAAACGAATTATAGGAGTGTGCGTGAAAAATGAGCGACGAAAACAGTAAAAATGGAGGACTCCAGCGAACAATCGATTGGAAGCAGGGCCTTGCGATTGCCCTTGGAGTCCCTGTGCTGATTCTGCCGTCTATAGGTTATTTCACAAATTATGTGTGGGCCTTTGCAATCATTATCTGGGCTCTATCTGTCTTTCAGGGATTCATGCAAAATTTTGCCTACGGAGAACTTGCCACAATGTTCCCTAAAGCTTCCGGGCTTCCAGGATATGCCCAGAGTGTTTTTACGGCAAGAGATGAAAGAAAGCGATATGATCGCAGTAAGTTACTTGGAGGTTTCAGCGCATGGAGCTACTGGTTTGCCTGGAATCCAGTTCTTGCAATCTATTCAATCTTGATTGGAAGTTATCTCAAAGGTCTGATCCCTGCGTTTGCTGGCGTACCTAACGTGGTCATGTATCTTGCTTCCGGTGCAATTGTATTCGTGCTTCTTATTTTGGTTAATTATCGCGGGTTATCAGGCGGAGCGACGCTCGGGTACATTCTTGCTATACTTTCGCTAGCCCCTCTTATCGTTATTTCCCTTGCTTCTTTTGTAACCGGGCACTTTGAGATTAGTAACATTACCGGTGCCTGGATGCCTGTGGATTGGACCTGGGATATTCATCATGTTCTGATCCTGCTTGGGCTTTTTGCAATGGCTCAGTGGAGCGCCTGTGCTTGGGAAACCGCAGCAATCTACGGACCTGAATATAAGCAACCTAAATCAGATGTCCCAAAAGCCCTCTTTATCTGTGGTACTATCTGTCTCGTAACTTTCATTCTTGTTCAATCAGCCTGTACCGGGACTCTGGGAATCAAAGGAATTCTGGCAGAACCTTTCTCGCCTATGCTGCCTTTAGCTCATATCACTCTAGGCCCAATAGGTGGATCTCTGACGATTCTCATGTTAATTGCGGCAATGGTTCTTATTATCCAGACAGCCTTTCTCGGTGCATCAAGGGCTATGTACTCTATGGCTGAAGAAGGAAACCTGCCAGGGTTCTTTGGAAAAATGAATTCACATGGAACTCCAGTTAACGCAATGATTGTCATTGCCCTCTTGAATATGGGTTTTATCTTCCTTGGAACCCCTGCAGCTATAGTGGCTGCGTCAGCAATAGGTTATGTCTTCGCCAACGGGATAAGTCTACTTGCATATGTGAAAGCGAAAACTGACTCAAAGTTCTCGAAACTTGAAAGACCATTCAAAGCCCCGAGAGGTTGGCAATATGTAGCTCTTTTCTTTGGGCTTTTTAACCTGCCTCTATGTCTTATCGGAATAATATACCTGAACAGTCTTGAAGTAGGCTGGACTTCAACGATAGTCGGCTTTGTGGTACTTGCCCTTTATATTCCTCTCTGGTACTATTCCCAGAATGAAAGTCAAGCAGCTTTGGAAAGAGATAATTCTCTATCAAGCGAGTCAACGATGCGACAAGTACAAAGGTAAGGTTACGAAAGTTTCTATTGATTACCTTTCCCGAGGAATAGCTCAGTTTGTGAATTGGTAAATATTTTAGAACTATGAATCCTTGTTCCGGATGCAAAAATGATTTGCAGGAAATCTGCGACTGCAGGATGTATAATCCGATATATGGAAAATTTATAACGATATACTCCTGTAGCTATATTTTATTCCTAGTCATAAAAATTAAACTTGTTTTACATAGTCTCTATCCTACGAAAAAAATAACTTTATTAGCTGGTAATGTTTTAACTCCAATTTGACAGAAGCATAATATTTAAAATGGAAAAAGGGGCTTCAGATCCTTGTTTTCCCGTACATTTGATATCTATGTACATTGTTTCTTGTTTTTTGCTATTTTCATTTTTCTGAATAATTATACGTCAATACTATATGTTTTTGTAGAAAAATGCTTTGTCAATTAATAAATTCTGTCAATTTTGGGTTAATGAGTGATATCCTAGTGAAGACCAACTTGTTCTATAGCTTGCTTGAGGTCTTATTATCCTTACAGCTTCAAAAACTATTATAATTTCTATGGTTACGGAACAGTAGAAAAACTTGCTTATAAGCAGTTGATTAAGAATGCTTTCAGTTATGCGAATAAACTTGACGTACATCTGAAATATATTTAGTCCAATGTATGAAATTTTTTTCAGTAAATTTGAATTATGGAGCCAATGTTAAGTTGTTAGATATTACTGAATAACTTTGAAAAAAAGAAATTAGTATTTAAAAGGTTCTTTTAATCCTTTGAAAAAAATAATTCGGTTACGGAGGCACCCAAAAGCTATGGTATTCCCACATACCATAGCTCTCAAGTACATTTTTAATGCATTTGCTGGATTAGGAGCACAGAAAGTTCCAATTATAAAGCCTGAAATCCTCGATTTTAGTTTTTGTCGGAAATTTATTGGAATTTAATTTAGATATCTATATACAGTCGGCATAACTTCCTTTCGATCTCACATTTTTTCCTTAGAGAATGAAACATTTTACGCTTTTAATGTGTGTACTTTTAAATCGTTTTTAGTTCACCGTTGTTAGTTCGCCATTTTTAGTTCATTTTCGTGTCATTTTTAATCTGTTATTTACCCTCTCTGAAGTCTCCTTTATTCTTTCAGGCAATTTTATTTTGTTATATTTTTTGTTTACTAGTTAAGTGATTTTACTTCCAGCTTTAATGATATATAACCCGATCCATAGGGTTTTTGTAAAAGTTTCAGGTAAAAGAAAGAGTGACACGTAAGTTCTAAAGTAAAGCGATTTATCAATGCGTTTAAATTTTCACTTGGGTTTATCAAGACTTAGAATTCTTTACAAAATCAGAATTTTTAATATGTTTTCCTTATTTAACATAATCTTTTAATAAAAGTGCTCCCATAAATACAGAGTAACAATGAGCTCGTCTTTATGTGATACTATCTGGCTTTCTGAAAAAAGAAAAAATCTCCTTCTCCTGCTTATGGAAGGTTCTAGAGATATTGAGCAAATTAAAACTTCTCTCAATGTAACCTCAAAGACTATGATGCCTCAGATTAAAATCCTTAAAAAGCAGGGTTTGATCCTCCAGAAAGAAAAGACCTATATGCTTTCAGAGATTGGAGAGCTTGTTGTAGGAAACATGCTTCTTTTTCTGAATACGCTTGAGGTTATTGAAGAAAACAAGGAATACTGGGTAAGTAGGGATACAAGCGTAATACCACGTCAACAGTTTATGCGGCTTGGAGAACTGGGACAGTGTATGGTAATCGAACCTGACCTAAACCACATGTTTGACCTTCCAAGGGAGTTTACTGAGAATCTTATAAAATCCAGATGCATTATGAGCTCACTTTCTTATTATCATCCTCTTTATCCTTCACTTTATTCCAGGCTTGCCAAAAGTGGAGCTAAAATGGAGATCACGCTTACGAAATCCATATTCGAGATACTCAAAAACGACTCCAAGGACGAACTAGAGACTCTACTCAATTCCAAGAATACGGTTGTTAAGGTCTATGAGAAAAAACTGCAACTTCCGACGATTGCTGTTACTGAGAGGTTCATGTATCTCTGCCTTTTTAATAAACAAGGGAAATACGACCACAGGAAAGTGATGAGTTTTGATGTAGGCGCTCTTCGTTGGGGAAAGGAGCTTTTCGCACATTTTAAAGAACTGTCTCAAGAAGTGATCGAAATATGAAGCCTGCCTCGCTTTTAGAGACAGAACAGAAATAAGCCTCTCGATCTTTTTTATAACTGGCTGGAGTCTAGACTATGAGATTTAAAAATTTCCCCCTGAAATCAAAGCTAGTTATCTATATCGTTGTTGGGGTTTTTCTTGTTCTTGCGGTCTCTACGGCTGTAATTATCAGTACTGTCACTTCCCAAGAAGAAAAGCTGGCTTATCAGAAATCAATCGAAATGGCAAGCAGTTATGCAAACCAATTCGATACCGATATGAAAGCTAATAGCGCAGTTGCAAAGACGATCGCCCTTACGATGGAAAATTATGAGGCTTCCAACAGGACTGAAGTAATCGGTATTCTTGAAAATATTCTTGAAAAAAATCCAAACCTTATAGGGACCTACGTGGCGTATGAGCCAAATGCTTTTGATGGTAAGGATGCAGAATACATTAACGCCTCCGGACACGATGAAACTGGCAGGTTCGTTCCCTATTGTAATAAGATTAAAGGTTATGTTGTGGTTGCACCTCTTCTTCATTATAATTCTTCAGATTATTACCAGTTGCCCAAAGCAAAAGGCAAGGATGTCTTAACCGAGCCGTACTTTTATGAAGGAGTGTTCATAGTAAGTCAGGTTTCCCCTATTTTCAAGAACGGGAAATTTGTCGGGATAGGGGGAGTAGATGTTCCTCTAGATTATATGGATAAGGTAGTGAGTAAGGTCAAAGCTTTTGATACGGGGTATGCCTTCATGGTAAGCAACACAGGCGTCATACTTTCTCACCCTACTCGCAAGGACTGGATCGGGAAAAAGAGCCTCTATGACTTTGATTCTAATGAAATATCCAAAGCCGCAGATGACATAAAAAATGGAACTGGAGGATATATTGAGACCATAGACTCTACCACAGGCAAAACTGTTGTAATGTTTTACGAGCCTGTGCGAACCGGGAATCTCGCTTTTGTGCTTGTAATTCCAAAAGAAGAAATGCTTGCAGGTGTTATTGATCTTCGGAACAGACTTCTGATCATTTCTGCAGTTTCAATTATCTTTATGGCTGCCCTTGCTTACATGATTGCCCTTTCTATCACAAGACCAATAGATGAAATCGTTGAGGATTTCAAGAACATTGCCCAGGACGCAGTTAAAGGAAAGCTTGATGTCAGGGCAGATACGGATGTAGAAGTAGACTTCAGGGAAATTCCAACAGGTCTGAATGAAATCCTTAAAGCTGTAATTGTTCCTGTAAGAGAAACTATAAGAGTGACTAATTCGCTTGCAAGAGGAGAGTTAAAAGAAAGGGTGAATGTGGACGTACACGGAGAATTTAGGGAATTAGGAAATACACTTGACAAATTTTCCGAAACTTTGAACAGTATTATTGACGATTCAAATGCAGTTCTTACAGCATTTCAACAGAATGATTTTAAGCGGCAAATCAGCATTCACGGGCAGGGTGATTTTAAGCTCCTTACTGAAGGAATAGAAGAAACGCGTCAGGCTCTTGATATTGTTACCACTCAGCGCATAGCCGCAGAAAAAGCCCTTCTGGATTATGCAAAAGAACTTGAGCATTCCAACAAGCTTAAGGAAGATATGGAGAGAGTTGTCAATACAAGTCCTGTAATCGTGTTCCTTTGGAAGTATGAACCTATGTGGCCTGCAGAGTTTGTTTCGGAGAATATTATTAGATTGGGTTATGAAGTGGAAGATTTTACTTCAAACAAGCTTCTTTATGGAGATATCGTGCACCCTGAAGACGTGGAAAAATTGGCTGCCGAACTTAAAATGCATGTTGAGGAAGGATGTTTGGATTATACCTCGGAATACCGGATTCTTACAAAGTCCGGCGAGGTTCGCTGGGTTGACGAAAGGACAGTTATCCAGCGCAATGAGGAAGGGGAAGTTCACCTTCAGGGTATTATTCTTGATATAACTGAACATAAGAAAGCCGAGGATTCGCTTCTCCAGATGGAGGAAATCAGGAAAAAAGAAATCCATCACCGTATTAAGAATAATTTACAGGTAATCTCTATGCTTCTATACCTGGAGTCAGGAAATTTTACGGACAAAAATGTGATAGAGGCTTTCAGGAACAGCCAGCACAGAGTCAAATCAATGGCTCTAGTCCACGAGAAACTTTACCAGTCAGAGGATATGGTAAGTGTGGACTTTGCGGATTATCTTAAGAATCTTGTAGATTACCTATTCCAGTCATATTCTCTAGACAGTGGGAAGATAAGCCTGAAGCTGGACGTTGAAAAGGTTTTTTTAGGAATGGACACGGCTGTTCCCCTCGGAATAATTGTTAATGAATTGGTATCGAACTCTCTGAAACACGCCTTTTCTGGAGAAAAAGAAGGAGAGATTTATATTGCGCTGCGCAGAAATACAGAATACTATACCTTGCAGGAAAATAACCCTGAAAATCCTGGAAATACAAAAAACAGACAACAGAAGAATGAACGAACTACTCTTAATGACAAAACAGAGAATAAAGAAGAGAAGTTAATCCTTATAGTTAGAGATAATGGCAGGGGATTTCCTGAGAAACTGGATTTTCAGAACACAACTTCTCTGGGATTACAGCTGGTGACAACTCTTGTAGATCAGATTGAAGGGGAAATTAGACTTGATCGAAGCAGGGGAACAGAGTTCGAGATTAGTTTTTTCAGAAAATAAAATTTAAAATAAGGTGTGAAAAATGGTGGAAGGTAGAATTCTCATCGTTGAAGATGAGTATATTGTTGCAATGGGAATAAAGAGAATGTTAAAGAGTTTGGGGTACACGGTTACCGGTGTGGCCTTGTCAGGAGAGGACGCCATTAGCAAGGCTGAGCTTACTTTCCCTGATATAGTGCTTATGGATATCATGTTAAAAGGTGACATGGACGGCGTAGAAGCTGCAAAGAAAATTAGGGAAAGGTTTGATGTTCCAGTTGTTTACCTGACTGCTTATTCTGATAATAAAATTCTTGAGAGAGCCGAGAGGACCGAACCTTTTGGTTATATTATAAAGCCCTTTGACGAGAAAGATCTCTATAGCAGTATTGAAGTAGCTCTGCAGAGGTACAGGAAAGAAAAACAGGGAAATAATTACAGAGAATAATAATTTCAGATCTATCCGAGGGAAAAGTTCACTTCTTACAGACAGGCATCAAGAAGGTAATTTTAAGCATCAAGGCTTCCTGACGATATAAACTCTCCTTCAATATAAGCCCTCAACCTATCTCCTTTAACCTGGTGGTTGGCAGTATGCCTTAATTTCTGTAAATTTTACTCTATACCCCTTATTCTTGTTTTTTGATTACTGTTGCATTACTATATACCTGTTTCCTGTAATCTATTCCTCATTAATATCAATCAAAATTGAGACTGCTAATCTCAATACTGACTCCTGATTCGGGAATGCTCCTACTACTTTGCTTCTTCTTTTTATCTCCTTGTTAGTTCTTTCCACAATATTTGTTGTCCTTATTCTTCTCCAGTGATTTTGTGGAAACTGCATATAGTTCATAACATCATATTGAAAAATTTCAAGGGTATCAGCTACACCTCTATATCCCATAATATCCAATTCATCAATCAAATTAGTGTATTTCTGACGGTCTACCAATGCTTCTTTTATCTTTTCAGACACTTCTTTCTGTTTCTTTTTTGGAACTTTCTTTAGAGCTTGTCTTATTAGGTGAACGTGACACATCTGCCAACTTGATCCTAAAAAGGATTCTCTAACTGCTTTTTGAATTCCTTTATGGCCATCAGAAACAATTAACTTCACACCTCTTAACCCTCTTTTTTTAAGGTCATCAAAGAGATCTTCCCAAAAAAGAGAGTCTTCACTGTCTGCTAATGTTCATGTCCACAGACCTCCTGCAGTAACACTCAATGAAACTCTCGAGGAATTCCATATTTCCACTGGACTATGTCAGAAGATTTAAATCGAATTTACTGCGGAAGGTCTCTGGACATGAACGCTAACGGATGAAGATAAAGCTGAAATAATAAATCTCTTTTTGGATGATACAAACAGAATCGAATCATCTAAACATGCGTTTGTTGATGCAATGGAAAAAACAGACCATGCCTTAAAACCAGAGAGAATAAAGCAATTGACGGGATTAATGGATAAAGCCGTGAAGGGAGTTCGAAGAATTGCAGCTTCATTCAGTAGAAAAAAGGAAAACAAAGAAAGCTTAGTTCGTGTTGGCAAATCATGGGTTCATCATATTCTTGCTATTGCTGGGCTTACTGGGAAACAGAAGACGGCTATAAATTCCAAACATCTTCAACGCCCTCAAGAACCATTGAGATCTTTCAATATGGACTATACTCAACGGAGAATTGGAAGTGGCGAGACTGCATATGCTTTTGGTGTGCTTGATATTTTTAACAGTGGTATTGTAATCCTTGATGCTCATAAGACAAAATCAGGTGCGAATGTGGTAGAATCTCTTCACCAATTACGCAAAATGGTACCAAAAGGTGTTGTAATTGAGATTCGGTCTGATGGAGGTTTGGAGTTTAATAATGCGACTGTGCGTGAATATTGTAATAAAAATAATATTATACACCATATTCTTCCAAAGGCACATCCGTGGTTAAACGCTTTCATTGAACGAGCAATAGAGACTTTGCAATATGAATTCATAAATTTACAATACCATGCGACG
>Ga0207834_1000721_pt1 | contig 11180 bp, 9 predicted proteins | sample LuqExpMetagenom5_FD_187763 | JGI IMG/M metagenome (GOLD analysis project Ga0207834, IMG submission 187763) | Tropical forest soil microbial communities from Luquillo Experimental Forest, Puerto Rico - Sample 5 (SPAdes) | ecosystem: Environmental > Terrestrial > Soil > Tropical forest ...
TGGGGAAAGCAGCTATAAGGAGGAAAAATAATTGATTATTACAATATTAACGAAGACAGGCACATGGTATGGACCAATCGCTACCTTACTTGGTTTTATCATGAACGCGCTGTATGATTTTTTTAGTCTGTTCGGAATACAGAATATAGCTTTAACGATTATTATATTTACCTTTATTGTAAAAGCCTTAATGCTTCCTTTGACCATCAAACAGCAGAAATTTACGAAGCTGTCCTCAAAAATGAATCCTGAATTGCAGAAAATTCAGGCTAAATATAAAGGGAAGAAGGATGAAGCTTCTTTAAAAAAGCAACAAGCCGAAACACAGGTAGTTTACGAGAAATACGGTGCGAATCCGACATCCGGATGTCTGCCTTTATTAATAACTTTACCTATCATGTTTGCATTGTATGCTGTTATTAATAATATTCCTGCTTATGTAGATCATGTTTATAATTTGTATGCAAATATTGCAGACCAGATTCAGAAGACTGATAACTGGCAGGCAAGTTTAAAAACACTTGCAGCTACAATAAGCAATGCAAGAAGTATGCCTTCAGAATATTCTAGTACAAGATTAATAGTAGATGTTCTTAAGCATTTTAATCAAGATACCTGGAACGCATTTGCTACAAGCTTTTCCAGTATCCAGGAAACAGTTGTTAGCGGCAAGGCAACTACTGTAGCTGATACAATTAAAAATATTAGAAATGTTAATGAATTCTTTGGCCTTAATATTGCAGATGCCCCAGGATTTAGACTTTCACCTGCTCTTTTAATACCAATTTTATCAGGCTTATTACAGTTTATCCAGGCTAAACAAATTCAGGTAAAGACCCAGGATAATAATCAGGACAATCCGGCAGCTGCAGCAATGAATTCCATGAATGTTGTTATGCCTTTAATGTCAGCATTTTTCTGTATCACATTTCCAATCGGTGTTGGTCTTTACTGGATTGCAACAAGTGTATTTACCATTATCCAGCAGTTCTTTGTAAATAAATATATGGACCGTATTGATGTTGACGATTTAATAGCTAAGAATGTAGCAAAAAAAAGTAAGAGAAATGCTTATCTTGAATCAAAAGGTATTTCCATGTCAGATTTAGCAAAGAAACAGACAAAATATATTGAAAGTGCAGCTACAGATAAAACTAAGAGTTCAGATGTATCTGAGAAGCAAAGCAATGAAGAAGAAGTAGTAGAGGAAGAAAGTAATAAGAAAACCCAGTCATCTACAAGCGGTAAAAGTATTTCTGAAATTGCTAATCTTCTTAAGAACAAAAATGAGAAGGGGGATAAATAGTGATGGATTGGAGAGAAATTACTGCTAAAACAGTGGATGAAGCTTTAACAAATGCTATGCTTGAACTTGGCACTACCATAGATAACATGGAGTATGAAGTAATCGAAAAAGAAAGTAGCGGATTTTTAGGTATATTCGGAAAACCTGCAAAAATTAAGGCAAGAGTAAAGATGACTGCCCAGAATGTAACAAAGAAATTTCTTGATGATGTATTCCATGCTATGGGAATAACTGCTTCCTCCGTGGTTACTTATGATCAGGAGAATGCTACCGTAGAAATTAATATTGATGGAGATGAGATGGGTGTTCTTATCGGTAAAAGAGGACAAACCCTGGATTCTCTTCAGTATCTGGTTAGCTTAGTAGTTAATAAAAATAGTGAGAATTATATAAAAGTTAAATTGGACACCGAGAATTATAGGGCAAGAAGAAAAGAAACCTTAGAGAATCTTGCGAAGAACATTGCTTTCAAGGTTAAGAGGACTAGAAAGCCTGTTTCCTTAGAGCCTATGAATCCTTATGAAAGAAGAATCATTCATTCAGCATTACAGAATGATAAATATGTAGAGACCTATTCAGAAGGTGAAGAGCCTTACCGCAGAGTCGTAATCAATGTAAAAAAAGGTGTTGTTGAAAATAATAAAAAATATACAAACAACAAACAGAATGGTGGTTACCGTAAAGATTTTAACAAAGATAGTAATGGTGTAACCAATAAGAATTATAAGAAACCTTATAATACAAGTAAGAGCGGCTTTAATAAAAATTATAGCGCGGATTATAAGAAAGATTACGAAAAGTATAAGGAAAGCAAGGAAAAGAAAGAAGAGCAGGCAACGGAGACGAATTAGTATTTTATTATGTAAATTATAATTAAAAAGGTTTGTTTCGTAAGTTTTATTTTCGGCTGTTAGTGCAGAACTGCCGCTATGATAAGGTCATATTTTATTAAACAGTTCAAGTGGGATTTACAATTGTAAATCTTTACAGTAATTATTTGTATGTTGAAAATAGGTGTCTTAAAAGTAGAGCATACTTTAAGGCACCTTTTATTCATGAGATGGAGGGAAGGCAATGAAGACAGACACCATTGCAGCTAATGCAACGGGATTGAGTAATGCGGGAATCAGTATTGTTAGAATCAGTGGAGATAAAGCATTCACAATCATTGATGATATATATCAGTCAAAATCCGGGAAGAAAATATTATCGAATGAAAACAGTCATACCCTTCATTATGGATTTATTATTGACGATGATAGAGTGATAGATGAAGTAATGGTAGCTATCATGAAAGCTCCAGCTACCTATACAAGAGAAGATACGGTCGAGATTAATTGCCATGGTGGTATTGTTGTTACGCGCAAAGTACTGGAAACGGTGCTTAAGCATGGAGCAAGAATTGCAGAGCCGGGGGAATTTACAAAAAGAGCATTTCTGAATGGACGTATCGATTTGTCACAGGCGGAAGCAGTATGTGAGATCATTCATGCCAAAAATGAGCTGGCCTTAAAAAATTCGTTAAGTCAGCTACGCGGAAATGTGTTACAGTTAATTAAGGATTTACGAGAGAAGATTTTAAGAGATATTGCATTTATTGAAGCCGCACTTGATGATCCGGAGCACATCAGCCTTGAAGGTTTTGATACGGAATTATCAGAACATCTTGATAGTGAATGCAAGATGATGGAGCAATTGATTCGCGAATCAAAGAATGGTAAAATCATAAAAGAAGGTATCAAAACTGTTATCATTGGAAAGCCGAATGCAGGAAAATCAAGTCTATTGAATAGTCTGGTCGGCGAAGAGAGAGCAATCGTTACTGATATAGCAGGTACCACAAGAGATACTCTGGAAGAGACAATAAATTTAAATGGAATTATACTTAATGTCATTGATACAGCAGGTATCCGTGATACAAAAGATATTATAGAAAAAATGGGTGTTGAGAAGGCACTTAAGATAGCAACGGATGCTGATTTAATTGTTTATGTACTCGATTCCTCGACAAATCTGGATGAAAATGACGAAGCTATTCTTAATTTGATAAAGGATAAAAAGGCTATCTTATTATTAAATAAATCGGATCTGGAGCCTAAAATAACCCAAAAGGATGTCAGCAGCAGGTCGCAGCATCCAGTGATCAACGTATCTGTAAAAGAGAATACTGGATTAGAAGAATTTGTGCAGACGATAAAAACAATGTTCTTTGGAGGAGAATTATCTTTTAATGAGGATATCTATATAACAAACGAGAGACATCGAGAAGCATTTATTGACGCACTGCAGAGCTTAAATTTAGTAAAGCAGAGTGTTGATGACGGTATGCCGGAAGATTTTTATTCCATAGATTTAATGAATGCATATGAAACTTTGGGTAAAATCATTGGAGAAAATGTAGAGGAAGATCTGGTTAATATGATTTTCAAAGAATTTTGTATGGGGAAATAGTGAAATGGAATTATGTTCCATAATACTATTAGGAAAGCCACTAGCGTGACTTTTTCAGGTTGTGTACCGCTGATGGCGGTTTTAAGGAGGAATAGTGAAAGAAAAACGTCTTTCACTAGGTGAATTATGTAAACATAATTCACTGGTTTATTAGAAGGGAAGGAAAGTTATGTCATACGTATACGAAAGCTATGATGTTGTAGTTGTTGGTGCTGGACATGCAGGTTGTGAAGCTGCATTAGCATGTGCGAGACTATCTTTAAATACATTGATTTTTACAGTCAGCGTAGACTCTATTGCAATGATGCCTTGTAATCCTAATATCGGGGGTACTTCAAAAGGACATCTGGTACGGGAGATTGATGCACTTGGCGGGGAGATGGGGAAGAACATTGACAAAACCTATATTCAGTCAAAGATGCTTAATGTATCAAAAGGTCCTGCAGTACATTCCCTAAGAGCGCAGGCAGATAAGCAGGAATATTCCAAATCCATGAGGAAGATTCTTGAAAATACACCTAATTTGACTGTAAAACAAGCGGAAGTTACGGAATTACTTACGGAAGATGATATAATAACTGGAGTAAAGACATATTCAGGAGCTATTTATCCTTGTAAAGCGGTAATCCTTTGTACAGGAACATATCTTAATGCAAGATGTATTTATGGAGAAACGGTAAATGCTACCGGACCGAACGGATTACAGGCAGCAACTCATTTAACCGATTCGTTAAAAGCACTTGGAATAGAAATGTATCGTTTTAAGACAGGAACACCGGCTAGAATAGACCGTCGCTCCATTGATTTTACGAAAATGGAGGAGCAATTTGGAGATGAAAAGGTTATTCCATTTTCCTTTACAACAAACACGGAAGATCTTAATAAACCACAGATATCCTGCTGGCTTACTTATACAAATGAAAAGACACATGAAATAATTCGATCAAACATCGATCGATCCCCTTTATATTGCGGAGACATTAAAGGAACGGGACCAAGATATTGTCCATCTATTGAAGATAAAGTAGTGAAATTTGCAGATAAAGACAGACATCAGGTATTCATTGAACCAGAAGGTATCTATACAAATGAAATGTATATTGCCGGAATGTCCAGCTCCTTACCGGAGGATGTACAATACCAGATGTATCGTTCTGTACCTGGTCTGGAGAATGCTAAAATTGTTCGAAGTGCATATGCCATTGAATATGATTGCATTAATCCGATGCAGTTGAAATCATCATTGGAATTTAAGAAAATTGAAGGTTTATTTACAGGAGGCCAGTTCAACGGAAGTTCAGGATATGAAGAAGCGGCAGCACAGGGTTTAATAGCCGGAATTAACGCTGCCATGAAATTATTAGGAAAAGAACCTTTGATTATTGACCGATCAGAAGCATATATTGGTGTTTTAATCGATGACCTTGTTACAAAAGAAACGCATGAACCTTACAGAATGATGACCTCTAGAGCTGAATACCGATTGTTACTTCGCCAGGATAATGCTGATATCAGATTAACAAGAAAAGGATATGAGGTAGGCTTAATTGATGATGAACGTTATCAAAAACTATTGATGAAAGAAGAGCAGATAGATAGCGAGATTATCAGACTGGAGCATGCGAATATTGGTGCTAATAAAGAAGTTCAGCAGCTTTTGGAAAAATATGAAAGCTCACCTCTTAATACAGCTACTACTTTAGCAGAGCTTATACGAAGGCCAGAATTATCTTATGAAGTATTAGAGTTAATAGATAAAGATCGTAAATATTTACCGGAGGATGTAATTGAGCAAGTAAATATTAATATTAAATATGATGGGTATATCAAGAGACAACTGAGACAAGTCGAGCAATTTAAAAAACTGGAGAACAGGCAAATTCCTGTTGAACTGGATTATATGACAGTTCCAAGCTTACGTATAGAAGCACGGCAGAAGCTTACAAAATTCAGACCAATTTCTATTGGACAGGCTTCAAGAATCTCAGGGGTTTCCCCTGCAGATATTTCAGTCTTATTGGTCTATCTGACGCAGTATGCACATGAAAAGTCAAAGAAGAATGAATAACAGCCTTTTGGCAGGAAATGGAGAAATAAATGGAGTTTCATTTGTATCCGGAGGTAAAAGAATTTCGAAAAGGATTAGATGATTTAGGAATACAACTATCTGATATGCAATATCAGCAATTTATAGATTATTATGAAATGCTTGTTGAAAAGAATAGAGAAATGAACCTGACGGCAATAACAGAGCTGAAGGAGGTTATCAATAAGCATTTTATAGATAGTCTATCATTAATTAAGGTGTTAAAGCTGACAAATCAGAAGGTCTTGGATCTTGGTACAGGAGCAGGCTTTCCCGGCATACCATTAAAGATAGCGTGCCCTGATATTGATGTTGTATTATTAGATTCCTTAAAAAAGCGCCTGGTTTTTCTTGATGATGTTATAGAAAAACTAAACCTTAAGAATATAACTACTCTCCATGGAAGAGCTGAAGATTTCGGTAAAAATATAGATTACCGTGAAGCTTTTGATTTGTGCGTGTCAAGAGCTGTTGCCAGATTATCGTCTCTATCTGAATATTGTCTTCCATATGTAAAAAAAGGTGGATATTTTATATCTTATAAATCGGGTAAAGTAGAAGATGAAATAGATTTATCCCAAAAAGCCTTTAAGATATTGGGAGCACAGCTGGAAGAAGTTAAAGAATTTGTATTACCAGGAACAGATATTGAACGGTCTTTGGTTCTTATTAAGAAAATCACACATACTCCTGCTAATTACCCTAGAAGTGCCGGAAAGCCGTCAAAGGAACCGCTGTAACAATATTTATAACAGGATTAGAGCGTGAAGGCCCTTTAAAAAGCAATTCGTCAATTTACAAAAATTAGCCTCGTACTATATTGCATAAAAAGAAAGTAGAACTCATTTTTTAATGCATATATTCCTTTTAGAAACGATTCTGCTAAAAAACGAAAGTTATGTTTTGTGCATTTTTAACCAAAATTAAAATTTGACCTTTTGGCTCCCTAATCATAATAGGCAAATATGAAACAAATTAATTATAAGTATTTACTATATAATAGATGTAATGTTCTCCGTTCCACCGCATTTATACGTAACTTCGATTCCGAATCTTTTATTAATTGTATAGTAAAAAAACTACATCTATAGAGACCCACAATTATATATATTTTTCATCATAGGAGGATTCATGCTAATTCAGGGTAAGCTTTTAACATATGGAAATGATTTATCTGAAGCCTACAATATAAGAAGGAATGTTTTTATTAGTGAAATAGGATTAAATGAAAATGAGGAATTTGATGGTTTAGATCAAGAAGCAATGCATGTAATTGTTTACGAGGAAAATCCAAATTGGAAGGATAGTAATTCGGACGCGAAAAATCAAAAGAAAGCGGTTGCTACTGGTAGAATTATATTTAATGGAGCTGACTGTATTATTGATAAAGTCGCAGTATTACAGGATTACCGTAATATGAAATATGGGGATTTTGCGGTTAGAATGTTGTTGAATAAAGCATTTACAGCAGGAATTAATATCGTAACAATTTATGCAGCGCAATCAGTAAAGGACTTCTTTAAAAAAATTGGATTTCAAGAGACAGGTAATACCGTACTGGAAAACGGAATTGAAAAATATAGAATGGATATTCATTCAAATAATCTGGTAAAACAGTGTAATAGATATAAACAAAATAGCTAATTTAACCTATTGCATAAAAAAATGCTTTTAAATTAATAAATTATGTTATATGATATAAATATTAATATAGTCTTAACATTTAGACAATTCTATCGAAAATTTAGAGAACAGGGTATATTTGATCATAATAAGTATGCGATGAATAGAGCAGACTTAATTTTAATAATTATTATATAAAATATAATTATTATTCATAATATTTCTATTGCCCGATGAGATAAGAATTTACATGAGCATAGAAAGGAAGCTGTTAATATGAATAACAACAATTTGAATAATGAAGATAAATCAGAAGATTTACTCGATAGGAAACATGCTTCGAGTATAATATTAAAGAATCTTATTATAGATTTTGAAGAGCAATTATATTCCGTTAAAATTCAATTGAAGTCACATATTAGTCTACTTCAGGAAAAAGAGCAAGAGCTTATTGAAAAAGAAAGGACCAAAGTCCATAATCAGGATTTATTTTCACCTATTTATAATAAATCTTTTGATACGACTGAATTGATATCAGTTATTGAGCAATTGAAAAAACGTATTGTAAACCTAAATGAAGAACAGCAATTACTGATTAATAAGATAAAAGCTCTTAAAACAGCGACTCATTGTGTAGACTCAGAGTCTGAATATAATTCCTTAGAATTAGAAAATCAGAAAAAGATAAATGATAAAGGATTAAGTATCCTGGAATCTCAAGAAATTGATAGACAAAGAATTGCAAGGGATTTACATGACACGACAGTACAAAACCTAACTAGCATGGTTCATAAAGCAGAATTATGCGTTAAATTAATAGATATAGATTCCATTAGAGCTAAGCTTGAGCTAAATACAATGTCTAATACTTTAAAATCTGTAATAAATGATATGAGAGGTATTATTTATAATCTTAAGCCAATGACCCTGGATGATTTGGGATTAACGATTACTATCGAGCGATATGCTAATAAAATTATGGATATTAATAACATTCATGTAAAGGTTCAGTCAAATGAAGAAACAAAAGAAATTCTTCCGGTAATTAAATTAACAATTTTTCGAATCATACAGGAAGCATGCAATAATGTTTTAAAACATGCTAATGCTTCTATGATTAATATAGATATTACTTATGATGAACATAGAATAAGAGTAATTATTAAGGATGATGGTTCAGGTTTTAATATGGATAGATTACATCCAGTAACAACTGAACAATCCTCTAGTTTCGGCTTATCTATTATGAAAGAAAGAACATCTTTATTATCTGGAACATTAGATATACAAACAGAGAAAGGGAAGGGAACAACCGTTACGGTGAATGTTCCCTTAACAAATTGCGAGGAGGATAAAAATGAATAGACCGATTAACGTAATGATAGCGGACGATCATTCAATGGTAAGAGAGGGAATAAAACAATTATTAGAATTAGATGGTGATATTGTTGTTAAGGCTGAAGCAAACAATGGGAAACAGTGCATTGATTTACTTGACGAGAAACAAACAGATGTTCTGCTGTTGGATATTAATATGCCAAATATGAACGGGCTCCAGGTTTTACAATATCTCAGAGAATCTAAGAAGAAAGTTAAAGTATTAATTCTTACGATTCATAATGAAGTTGAATATTTAGTTCGTGCTGTTGAAATTGGTGTGGATGGTTATGTATTAAAAGATTCAGACTCTTCCTTATTAAAAAAAGCAATTTTCAGCGTTTATAGAGGAGAGACATTTATTCAACCTGAGTTGGCTCCTATGTTAAAAGTTAAATTGGATGAAAGAAATAACTATTTCAATAATGTTGATGATGCATTGACAAAGAGAGAAATAGAAGTATTAAAACTTTTAGCAGAAGGTTTATTTAATAAAGAGATTGCTTATATGTTGGCTATCAGTGAAAAAACAGTAAAAAACCATGTTTCAAATATCTTTAAAAAGATAAATGTATCTGATAGAACTCAAGCAGCTGTATATGCAATTAAAAACAATTTAGTCGAGTTATTATAGAATAATTTATTAGTAAAAGGAATGTTTCACGTGAAACATTCCTTTTTTCAATTAGCCAAATATGTGCGTATTTCAAAAGGATGAAACACCCTAATGCACCCTGATAGTGGGGAATATATAGTTTAAGAAAAGGGTGTCTGTCGTGAGGCATAATCTGAATGAAACTGGCGGTAAACCTCTGGTCTGACGTATGGGAATCACTTAAAGAAAAGGTATATCCGATACTTGCAAAACCGCATGAGCGGCGGTGCTAGAGGACGGAGGTTAGTGTCACCCTTACTAGGTTGGAGTTCTGTGTTAATAATTAGGGTTAGATTCTCTGAATCCGTTCTTTTACTGTGTTTAGAGCCGTTTAATATTTATGTCTGTAATTCATGTTTATGGATACGAAATGATATCATCAAGTGTTTACGCAAAATAGTATTTAACCGCTTGGTTACCGGAAGTTAGCCCGCAATGTAGATACTTCGCCAATAATTCCCATCTGGTTAAGATATTTCATGTTCATGAAAAGTTTTGTTCCCCACTGGATGCCCTATTCTTTACGAAGTTGAGGGTAAATAATCTTCTCCATGTCATTCTTTCTTTATCAAATTGACTGTGAATAATTCTTGTTCGCAATATTTGAAACTACTGGCCAAAATACGGAAAGATATTCATATGGGGCTTTATTTTAATCCAATGTGACCATATAAATTTACCAGAATAGTTTTTATTATTATATCTTAAAAAATTAAAAATTAATGTAATTAGATTGAATTTAAAATCCTCCTTTGAAAGGGATTAGTAGATGGTATTTTCAAGGGATGTCAACTTTTTTTAGAGCACAAAAATATTAGAAATGTACTATTTATACATCTCAAGATGCATTTTAGAACATTTTAATTGAAGTATATAAAAATTTTAGAATGTGATATATATCCAAAAATTCATTATAATTATCGATACATGCTCAAATTCATTATAGAACCTATTTACTTTAAAGGAAAAAGAATGTTATGAATGTATTATCGATACATTCCACAATTTTTTATAGAACCTATTTACTTTAAGGAAAGAGAATGTTATGAATGTATTATCGATACATTCCACGATTTATTATAGAACCTATTTACTTTAAAGGAAAAAGAATGTTATGAATGTATTATCGATACACTCCACGATTTATTATAGAACCTATTTACTTTGAGGAAAAAGAATGTTATGAATGTATTATCGATACATTCCACGATTTATTATAGAACCTATTTACTTTAGAGGAAAATGAATGTTAGGATGTATTTGTTTTTTGCAATCGTTAAGTGTAACGAAATGCAATGCAAAAGTGTAACAGTACAATTCTCAAAAAATTTATTAAGATGTTGGGGGCTACACCCCCAAACCCCAGTAGATTCGTAAGAAAATTATCTTTAAATTGCAAAGACAATTCTTCTTACGAATAAATTAGGTGTTACACTTTTTGACTGCACAATGTTACACTTTTGCTTTGCACTAAACATGTATTATCGATATATCCTACAAGTTCATTATAAAACCATTACTTTAAAGAAAAAGAATGTTAAGAATGTATTATCGATATATCCTCTAATTCATTAAAAACCTTTGTAACTATTCAGAACCCCTATTAAAGACTAGGTTCCATATGTGCAAAACAGAGAAAATAAATTTCTTTATTTTTGCATAATTGCCCCTTTTTCAAGGGT
>Ga0207834_1000724_pt1 | contig 11158 bp, 10 predicted proteins | sample LuqExpMetagenom5_FD_187763 | JGI IMG/M metagenome (GOLD analysis project Ga0207834, IMG submission 187763) | Tropical forest soil microbial communities from Luquillo Experimental Forest, Puerto Rico - Sample 5 (SPAdes) | ecosystem: Environmental > Terrestrial > Soil > Tropical forest ...
AAGATGCTGTAAGCCTGGGTCTTAAACTGGATGAAAAATACCACGGAATGTCGATGCCTTCCAAGCTAAAGATGGCTGTTTCCGGTTGTCCGAACTCTTGTTCTGAACCTGCCATTAAAGATATAGGGGTAATGGGCACTGCTAAAGGGTATACCCTGATGGTAGGAGGTGCTGCGGCTGCAGCTCCAAGACTTGCTGAAGTTGTCGCAAAAGAACTGTCAGAAGAGGAAGTTCTTGATGCAATCGAAAGAATCGTTAATTTCTATAAAGGCTCTGGTACTAAAAAAAGGCTTGGAAAATTTATTGAAGATGCGGGCCTTGAGAATTTCAAAACGCAGGTAGGCCTGTAATATCTACAGCCCTTAAATTGTCTTATTCAGCTTTGAGCGTCTTCTGATATGTTTCTACATAATATGCTTTATCCTGTAAACTCTTGATTCCATAAAAATCAAGAGTTTCAGGAACTAAAAACTATATTCTCTGGAAATAATGAAAAATTTATATAACTAGAAATATAGAACAGATACAAGGATATGGGAGAAATATTGTTAATCGAAAAAACCAAAAATATTAACACAAAATATGTCTTTACAATGCTAAGGCCTATCGCTAGACATAATGCTGAGAAATGCTGAGAAGTAAAAAAACTGTGGTCAAAAGGGGAGAAATACGTGAAAGTTACTGAGATGAAATCCTCATCTGAGAAGCCAAATCCTCACAATGTTAGTGTTCGGATGCTTTACGACAAGGAATATGCTCAAGTAGTTCACGTAGAGCTAAAACCAGGAGAGGCCTTAAAAAAGCGCATCACCCCCACAGATGTCTTTTTCGATGTTCTTGAAGGAAAAGGTGTCGTTGAGATTGGCGACGAACAACAGGAAGTAAGCCGGGATATGATAATTGAGAGTCCTGCAAGGCTTCCTCATCGACTTCTGAATCCGGAAAATCCTATTTTCCGGGTGCTGGTAGTAAAAGCTCCAAGACAAACCGAGGCATAAATGGAAGAAAAAATAAAACCTACAAAAATAGCGGTCGTACGCTGCGACATAGTCTCAGAAACCTGTCCGGGTGTAGGCTGCTTTAAGGCTTTCAATGAAAGAAAGTCGCATTTTGAGGCCTACGACGAGAATACTCAGATGATCGCCTTTTTCACGTGCGGAGGTTGTTCTGGCAGGAGAGTATATCGTCTGGTAAATACCCTCAAAAAGTATGGTTTGGATGCCGTACACCTCAGTTCTTGTATGCTTATGGAAGACACTTATCCTAAATGCCCCAACTTGGATAATATCAAAAAAACGATTCAGGATGCGGGAATAAAGGTTGTAGAAGGTACTCATCACTAAATATCGGTTTTGATAAAAAAGCTTATAGGCAAGAAATACTTCAAAAGCCGAACAGATACAACGCAAAAGAGGGAAATATGTCTACAGAAGAGAACAAGGCAATAGTTCGCCGATTCTTTGAAGAAGAACCTTCTAAAGGAAATATGAGTGCTGCTATAGAGTTCTTCCGCGTTAAGGACATAAGATCATTGAGCTGTGTAAGGCTAACCTTCTTGGTCTGATGCAACAGCTAGGGATTATTCCTGTGCTTGGAAACAGAGATTAAATTTTATTAGGTAGAGACGGTACCATTTTCATATTTCTTACATTTAAAATTCCATAATGAAAATTTCATTTAAAATTCTACAATGAAAGTACAACTTAGAATAAACTAGGGTAATAAAATGAGCCATGATATAACTCGGGATCGAGATATCGAAAAAGATGAAAATTACGAAGGTGCAGACCTTGAACTTCGGGACATTTCCCTTCCAAACACAGGTAATATCCTGTATTCGATTTTAAACTCTTTAAACCACAATATTGCAAACTTTTATGCTTATACGAAGTTCAAAGACTATATTTCTGAAAAGACCTTGGATATTGAACTGCTCCAGAGGAGCATGAGCATCCATAGGGATTTTTCAGCCCTGTTCCTGCACACCAAAGAAGAACTGGTACTTACTTATCCTGATCTTCTCGAAAAAGCTGAAAAGTTGTTGTTCAAAAGAGAAACAGGTATGGATTTTATAAGCTATACTCGGAAGATGTGCAAATTAATAAATGCCTATAAAGAAACGTTGTACAGGGAAGGATATTTACCGGACATTTAAATAAAATTCCCAGCGATATCATATTCTATAATTCATCACGCAACACACTTAATATATTTTTTATCTGGACTATCTTTGAAGGGGGTCGATTTAATGGTAAAAAGAATGATAGTAAAAATTGATGAAAAAAAGTGTACAGGCTGCGGAAAATGTGTTGCACCCTGTGCCGAAGGTGCTATTAAAATCATCAACGGAAAGGCAAAGGTCTTATCTGAAGAGCTCTGTGACGGCATGGGTTTTTGCGTCGGCATTTGCCCCGAAGGGGCACTCTCGGTAGAAGAAAGATACACTGTAGAATTTAACTTGGAAAAAGCAGAAGCCCAGCCCAAGCAAAAAGATAGTTCCATTAACTGTTTTTCCTGCGGAACCGGTGAAGACACCAGCTATCTCCTTCCTCTCAGGCATAATTTGCAAAGTCTTTGGGTTTGTACCCGTTGTCTTCCTAAACTGATTCATGGATAATAACTTTTATCTGCCTAAATAAGTCAGCTGAGCACAAGTGTTGCACTGCAACTGTTGTGCTGCAACCGTTGCGCCGGTTGATCACACCGATAGGGTTTGGGGATAAAATTCTCAAACCCAAACGTTGTCAGGGTTTTCGATCAAGCCTTTTTTAAAAAGGTTTGCTGAACTTAGGCTGGGGAGCCGTAATTCTCCCGAGGTCGATCTCCATGTTTTCAGGTTTTCTTCCTTCTTATGAAGGGTGCAACTACTAGAAATCCTACTATAGTAAGGGTAGGACCAAATCCTGGGGAATCTTCTTCACTTTGATCATATGAGGATTCGTTTTTCTCCTGATTGGATTCCGTTGACCCATCTTGCTGCTTGCTACTTCCATTAAGGGGGATTGGTACTCCAACATAAACCACAGGAGCGTCTGAAGTAACCTCTCCTGAGTATTCGTCAAGGTCGAGGAAACTTGCTTTGCATGAAGGCAGACGAATTTCCCCTTCTTTATGCATCTGTAGGATGTAAGTTATCGTTTTTGAACCACTATCGCTTGCAAGAACCTGTTCGAAGCTTGTTTCCCCGCTTATAAATTTAGCTTCCTTAGGTACGGTATCGGTTAATGTTACACTTGTATCAACATTTCCGGTGTTTTTTGCAGTGACAGTTACAGTCAGCTCGTCTCCTGAATTTAGCTGTTGCTTATTAATTGTTTTTGTCACTGAGATTTCAGGCCCGTAAATTTTTACCTTTTCCGAATTGTTCGAACTCGCGTTCCCACTTTGTCCGTTGGGAAGAGTAAAATTAGCTATCGTTTTGGGGATGGTGAATTCTCCAGGTTTGTCAGGAATTAGAGTGTATTCTAAAACTTTTTGAGCTAGTTCTCCGGATTTAAGGGAAAGGGTTTTATCGATCACTACCTCTTTCTTAAGGTGCATTTCGGGAGCTATTGAATCCTCAAGTTTTATATTGTTTATGTCACAAAGCCCATTGTTCCGGACATTTACTAAGACGTGTATAGGCTTTCCCATGTGGTTATCTTTTGTAATGGTCTTTGAGATAACAAGTCCCCATTTTTTCTCGATTTTTATGACTTTATAGCCTATATTTTCATACTTGTTATCCCTTACATCTAAGCATGTAGTTCTTGCAGTTATATTCAAATCAGTATCAACCCAAGGGGTCGGAGCTTCCAAGGTTAGGTTTACAGGCGTAGGGGTCTCACCTTTAAGGACATCCCCCAAATTGTATCTCGTTTTTCCTTTAAGGACATCCATTCCAGCCGTATCGATGGTTAAAATGGTATTTTCAGCCTTTGCCTCTCCCTCATTTTTAGGCTTTATCGATACATCAATTCTACTGTCTCCGGTGGACTTGGAATCGTATGTATCTTTCCTGGTTTCAATATTTATGTTAAATTTTGGCTCTCCTCTTACAAGGATATCCAGTTTAGCATAAGGGTTCCAGTTTTTGGTCTTAAATTCCTTATTATCTATGGTAACAGTTTCATAATTAGGATTTACTTCCCTGGCATAGACCTTTATTCTATCATCATACACAACTTCAGAACCAGCTGAAAGTGGAGCAGTCTTAAGTTTTTCCCCATCCTTTGAGATTGAAACGAAGACCTGGTTGTTTTCATTGAAATCTTCTGCTTTTATAACATAGCCGTCGAATGGTGGTGCTGTATCCCCCCAGTACAATTGTGTTCCATCTAGTTTCTTTACCCACTCAATGTCTTCTACCGCAAAAGCGGTTGTTGATAAACTAAACAAAACAAAAACGGTAAGTGATGCGATCAGTGCAAGTTTCTTAGCCATAGTTACCTTCCTTGAATTTGATACTTTTATGCTGGATCTGCGCACTGGAAGCATGCGTTTTGAGCTTCTGTAATTGCTACAGCTCTCTAAATATCTATGTTCATAAGTCACAAATAATTGGTAAATGTTTATTAAGGATCATACAACCGTATCTTGTTATTCGATGCATCGTTTTTGCCCCAGCACTCCTTATTTTTTCTGAATTTTAACGCGTTATCATTTCATGATCTTAATTTCAGCGCTTTTCTATTGAAGCTCAAATAATTTTGTAATTTTGCCAGTTACTAGTTTACACTGTCTAATTTTAAAGTTGCGTGAATGTATATTTTATCTGAACTGTATAAATTATTTCAATATATACTATTTCAATGTTTTGTAATGCTTATACATTTTTAATAAACCTCTAGTATCATAGGCGCTTTCTTTTTAAGGCTGGATATCCCTGCTATGAGGATGAATAAAGTTTTCAAATCTAAATAAGAAGTAATAGTTACTTCCACACTGGAGGTTTTTCATGGAACTTGTAAAAATCGTAGAAATTCTTGAAGAAATTGCGCCATCTGAACTTGCTGATGATTTTGATGAAGGCAGGATTGGTTTAATCCTCAATCTGGAAAACAATATAGAAAGAATTGCAGTTGCTCTTGATGCCAATTCTTATGTTCTTAAAAAAGCCGTAGAGATGAGAGCTAACCTTTTGGTCACTCACCACACTCTTATCTTCCATCCAATAAATAAAGTCTCAAAATCTCTGGCTGAGTCCCTGAAGCTAGCCCTTGATAATGGGATATCCCTCTACAGCATGCACACAAATTATGATAGAGCTGAAAGAGGTATTAATGACGTGCTTGCTGAGAAGCTCGGGCTAAAGAATATAAAAAATGCAGAAATGGGTCGGATAGGAGAGATCGAGCCCTGTACTTCGGCTGAGCTGGTGTCTCATGTCTCGGAAACTTTACAAACGCCAGTAGTATATGTCGGGGAAAAGAAGGAGATTAGGCGGGTAATGGTTGTTGGGGGCAGTGGCTTTTCTACTGAATTCCTTGAAATTGCCAGGGCAAACAAAGCTGACGCTTTTGTATCTTCCGAACTCAAACATCATATTCTCCGAGATTATGGAGATCTCTGCCTGATTGATGCCACTCACTATGCCACGGAAAATCCGGGTATGGAAGCTTTATGTTCTAGGCTGCACGAAATTTCTGACCTTGATGTGAGATTTATTGAACAGCCTTCTGGACTTAAAGCAATCGATAAATCTTGAACGTCTTTCCCGGGTTCTGTCCTGGAAAGGAAGATTCAGGCAGCTCTAATTAAAATAAGACCCTGTTAAAATAACATAAAATTAATTTCACGTAAAAAATATAAGTTACTACAAAATAAGTTTTTACCCTTGTCAATGCAGGAGTGATATTTATGACAACAAAGAAAGATCAGAATATAAAGGAGAGAGAGGAAAAAGATCTAAGTACAAAGGAAGAGCTTAAAGAAGATCCAGTGGAGTCAATGCTAGAAGAACAGTTACGAAATCAAGTTCGTTCGGATTATCGACGCAGCTTGGGCAATGAATTTCGCAGAAGATATATGGAATAATTTGCCAAATTAATTTTTCTTTGCCATAAACTCTGCCCAAGATCTAGTATAGTGCTCCTTTTTTCCTTTGTTCTCTTTAAATATAATTACAATTTAATCCAATATTAAATTTTAATCTCATTTTCATCCTTTAAGTCTTGTCTGTTCTTATTCTGGCATCTGAGAACTTTTTATGTTATTGTGGTTTCAGTTTCAACTGCGTTCAAAAAGCTCTCAAGGTGTTTACGTATAGTCCGCACTTCTTCGGTTTCTGGAATTGATGCTAGAATTGTATTAAGATAACTGTATTCTTTGAGAAGAGCAAGGGTCGCCGGAAAATTAATATCAAAAATCCAGCTCAGGCGAAGGAGTTTTAAATCATTCTGGTTTCTGGCATCTGCGAGCTTTGCCATCCTATTATTCAGAATATCGGTAACTACGTTTTCCGAAAACTCAGGTGTATCGGGCACATTGAGCTCAAGTGCCGGGTTCCTGAATTTTTCCTCTTTCTCGTAATCTTCACTTACAAGCTTCAGGATATCTAGTTTATCAGCATCCCGAATCAATCTTGAATAAAAAAGGAATTCTGTGGATTTTTCTGTGCATTCGGGAATTTCCATGAGATTATGATATTCCACTGCTTTCAGGATTATATTCTTCTCTCCAAGGGATAGATGAGAAAGAATTCCTGTTTTTTTCAAGATTTTTACCCCAAGCAGGGCATGGTTTTCGGATTCAGAGTCTTTAAATGTCCTGTATTTCGTAAACTGTTCAAAACGGCCTAGGTCGTGAAATAAAGCTACTGATTCGGCGAGCCTGCAACCTTCCTCCCCCACTTTTTCAGCTTTAGCAAGTAAAAGGATATTCTCACACACTCTTGTCGTATGTTCAATTTTCAGCTTAATATTTTCCTGAATAAGAACTTCAGGAGAAGAGAATTGATCTACATACTCCAAAAACCATTTTTTGAAAAAACCAAGATCTTCCTTCTGCATACTTTTGCAATAGGAGTTCCAATGTATAATATCTTTGCATATCTACAGAAGCTTCAGGCTATATACGTTAACAGTTTTATTTCTGCTATCATAGTGTTTTTATCTACTGTTTACTCTTTCTATAACAATGATATACTTTTATGCTAAATAAAGACAAAAATCCGACGATTCTTTTTAAACTGCATAACTTTTATATGGGGGAACTCTTAAAACTAAGTAGTAATGTATGAGGCCAGTATTTGAAACTTAATAAATTCTCTGTGAAATAAACAAAAATAATTTAGTTACATCCATTTATTCTTTGATTGTTTTTGCTCATGAATTTATGAAACAGCATGGATATCGGTTATAATCGGGTAAATATTATAATAACAATAGGAAAATATTTCCAAAAAATTTCCCTAAAAATTAGTAAGAACTCATTTGAATAAATCGGGGTATTTAATGAGCTCAGTTAAAATTAATAATTTGATTGTTTATTCTCTTATTTTTCTTGCCTTGATGTATTTCTTTTCAGGTTTTTTACCTGTGGCAGGAGCTATTACAGGACAGGAACTGGTTGTAGAAAATAATGAAAAAGCTAAAATTAATGAAAATACTGAAGTCGCTCGTGATCTAGATGAGGTAATAGCACAGCATCCAGCTTCTGTTGAAGGCCTGATTGACAAGGGACGTGCGTTATACTTTCTTAAAAAAGATGAGCTTTCCCTAAATTGTTATAATGATGCGCTTAAGCTTGACCCTAATTCTTCGTTAGCTTGGTATGGAAAAGGATGTTCTCTGGCTGAATTGGGAAAGAATGAAGAGGCAATTAATTGTTATGAAAAGGCTCTCTTGACCTTCCCAGATTCTTCTGAAAACTGGTCTGATAAAGGTAATGAGCTGTTTGAGCTAAAAAATTATATCGAGGCTATTAACTGTTATGACAAAGGCTTTGCTGCTAATACCTACCTTTCTACAATATGGTCCAGAAGAGCTCTTGCTTCTGAGCAGCTTGGGCTTGATCAGGAAGCTCTGTCTTATTATAACAAATCCATTGAACTTAATTCTAATTCCTCCAAATCTTTGCAGATGAAGGGCATGGCTTACATCGGACTTGAGCAATATCAAGAGGCGATGAAATGCTTTGACAAAGCTCTTAATATTACTCCTGACAGTTCTGAACTCTGGTATCAGAAAGGACTAATTCTTGATAAGTTCAATGATTCTGAGGCTGCAGTAAACTGCTATGACAAAGCGATTTCTTTTAATCCGAACATGGTAAACGCTTGGCATAACAAGGGTGTTAACCTTGAAAAGATGGGAATTTATGAAGAGGCTCTTAAATGCTATGATTTTGTTCTCCTCTCAGAGCCTGAGAATCTTGATGCTCTACAGGGAAGGGGATTATGCCTTGAAAAACTAGGTAGAAATGACGAAGCTCTGAAATGTTATGATGAAGTTTTGGCCTTTAATCCTGGCAACTCTGAGGCTTGGTACAATAAAGGTACTTTGCTTAATAAAACCGGACAATATGATGCTGCAATAATTTGTTATGATAAGGCACTTAATCCGGATGCAGGGATTCAGGTTGAGGAAATTGGAGGGGAATTGCTTAGACAGCTGAGCGTTTATGAATCTACACTTCCATGTTACCCTGAAACTCCTGAATTTAAGTCTTCTGCAGTCAAAATCTGGTACGATAAAGCTCTATCTTTTGATAAACTTGAAAAATATGAATCTGCTCTAGAGTGTTATGACAATGTCCTTGAAACTGAGTCCGGACATGCTGTTGTCTGGTACATGAAGGGTTTGGACCTTGACAGACTTGGGAGATATAAAGAGGCAATTGAGTGCTATGACGAGGCTCTGAAACTGGACTCCAGGTATGCTAAAGTCTGGTACAAGAAAGGCTTTGGCTCTTCAAAAATTAAAGACTATAAAGATGCAGTAAAAAACTATGACAAAGCCCTCGAGATTGATGAAAACTATACACTTGCTTGTTATGGTCAGGCTTTTGCCTTGGCAAAGCTTGGAGAATACGAAAGCTCACTCAAGTGCTACAACAAAGTTCTTACTGCTGTTCCCAACATTGCCGATGCCTGGTATAATAAAGGCCTTGTTCTTGACGAGCTTGGAAGGCACGACGAGGCATCAGACTGTTACAATCAGGCTATCATGATCGATTCTAACCACTCTGCTGCCCGATTTAAGTTGAACAAAAACACAAAGCAAAATCTAATAGAAGACTCAGTATCTAGGTCTGCTAAAAACGATAGTATAAATGCCAATCCTGCCCAGGCGCTTTCTGGAGGCCTCTGGTCTTATCTTCTGAATTATAGATATACGAATTCAAAAGACAATTCCGAAACTTCCGAAGATGTAAGTTTATTTAGCTCTGATTTCAGTTATGATGCGGCATGGTATGGGAAGGCTTCGATATATAGTAAACTCGAGATGTACGAGAATGCCCTTCCCTGTTATGATATGGTGCTTGCAATTAATCCTGCACGTGCTGATACCTGGTATGAAAAGGGCTCGATACTTGACAAGCTCAATAGAAGCGATGAGGCTCTGGAGTGCTACAAGAAAGCCCTGGATCTTGATCCACAGTCAAGTACGGCCTTGTATGGGATAGCCTCTACGGTAGGCGATCTTGGAAAGCTCGAAGAAGCAGTCAGTTACTATGACAAGATGCTTGCTCTGAACTCTAGTAACTCAGAAGCCCTTCTTGGAAAAGGTCTTGCTCTTTCGAATCTAAGCAGATATGGGGAAGCAATCTCCTGTTATACCGCTCTCCTCAAGTCTGAGCCTCAAAACCTTGAAGCCCTCAAAAGCCGTGCCCTTGCTCTTTCTAAGTCCAATAAATCCGATGACGCACTGGTAGACTATGATAGAATACTTAAGATTCAGCCTGATAACTCCGAGACTATGACTGAGAAAGCCTCTTTGTTTGAGAAGCTTGGTAGGTATGAGGAAGCTGCTGCATGCTACGAAAAAATGCTTGAAATCTCGCCGGACAACAGGAACATTATTTATAGGCAGGCAAAAGCCTTTGAGATAAGTGGAAATTTTGAGGGAGCAATAAGTTGTTACGATAAAATTCTTGAGCTAGATCCGGGTAATGTCGATGCCTACAACAATAAAGGCTTTGTGCTCTACAAGCTGGAGAGATACCAGCAAGCAATTGACTGTTACAATAAGGCTTTGGAATCTGCTCCAGATAATGTTACAGCTTTGTATTTCCAGGGGTGTGTTTATTTCACAATAAGTAGCAATAAAGCGGCTCTAAATTGTTTCAACAAAACGGTACAGCTTAAATCTGACTGTATCACGGCCTGGTATAACAAAGGATACATCCTTAATATGATGGGAGATATTGAAGGAGCAATTTCGTGTTACGACAAAGTGCTTGAAATTAACCCAAACTCATCTTCAGCCCTTTACAATAAGCGTTTTGCCCTTTACAACCTAAAGAAATTAGACGAAGCTGCTGTATGCAAGGCGAAACTTGATGAGGTCGATCCTGGTTTTGAAGGGGCTCTGCAGAAAAGAGGAACTCAATTCTTCCTTCCTAAAACTTATAACAGCACTTTGAATTATTCCCTGCCTTCAAGGTGGTATGGAGGAGAAGAAAACGTATCAGAAAATGTAAGTACAAATATGACTGAATCTCCCCAGTCAGAAATTGTCCCGGAATCCGATAACGACCAAGAAAACAACAGCAGCAACAATACTCTGCAATATGACGAGGATCTGGAAAGTCAGGACTCAGACTGGTATGTGCCTGAACCTGATGAGGCAAATAGCAGTAAAGAATTGCCTATTCAGGAAACCAGCTAAAGACAACCATATGATTTTATTAGTTTTTATACTGGTGTCCTAACTTTATTTTTTACCTTTAGTTTATTCACTTTTTTGTTTTCAGGAACAAAATTCTTTCCCTGAAAGCTTTAAACTTCATGTCATCCTAACCGTAAGTATCCATGACAGACAATTCCAATGAGATCGAAGCAAATGTTAAGGCTGATATTTGTACCTCGACAGAAAGTAAGATCAGGCATACATCAAAAGGTCATACCAAAAATGAGAAGAATTCAGGTTCTGCTTTTTCTTCCGGAGCTGAAGTTCAATCTGATGTAGTTATAGTTCGGTATGGCGAACTTGCCCTTAAAAGTACCGGGGTTCGA